>Ga0209580_10001067_pt1 | contig 13065 bp, 15 predicted proteins | sample Coa_R1_5_FD_187153 | JGI IMG/M metagenome (GOLD analysis project Ga0209580, IMG submission 187153) | Surface soil microbial communities from Centralia Pennsylvania, which are recovering from an underground coalmine fire - Coalmine... | ecosystem: Environmental > Terrestrial > Soil >...
ACTCTGGTCGTGGGCGGCGCCGGAGCTTTTTGCGTGATGCTGGGCACAGTGGGGCTTCGTCCCAATGGACCACCGCGTTTGGAATACCTTGGGCTTCGATTGCTTTTCACATTCAGCCTGATTGCGATAGCGGCCATGTTGCTGGCCCGGCTTGCGCGCCGGGCCAAAGTACGGGAAAGTTATTGAAGCTGACCTTCATTCCATTCCTCGTCATAGTGGCACCAGGAGCAACTGCTATCGGTTTCCAGGGTCCGATGGGTTGGGGCAGGATGCTATTTGGCATGAACTGGATTACTTGCCTCGTGTGCATCCCACTATTCGCTGTCGCGCCGTTCCTAGCCCTGACTTGGTTTCTGCGCAACGCAGCGCCGACGAATTTGAGGCTCACTGGGGCAATTGCCGGGCTCCTCGCCGGCGCCTTGGGCGCGACTGCCTACGCCTTTCACTGCCCAGACGATTCCGTGCCCTTCATCGCGTTCTGGTACGCAACCATGATTGGGCTTTGTTCACTTATCGGTGCACTGGTTGGTCCCAAGCTGCTGCGATGGTGAGAGTTCATATCTCTACAAATTCCCCGTAAGATCCTGCGCCGGCAAAGCGGTTTCCCAGCAAGTACCCGTCTTGACTCTGGAGTACAGTCCAGAGTGTATGATTTCTTCATGGCAGATGCTTTGGCGAGTTCGAGAAATGCGATCCAGATCGGCGAAGCAGCACTGCAAGCCAACCTGAGCATAGATACGATTCGGTTCTACGAGCGCAAAGCGCTTGTCCCAAGAGCACCCAGAACCATGGGCCAATTCCGGCTGTATACGGCCCAGGAAGTCGCACGCCTGACCTTTATTAAGCAAATGCAGGGACTCGGTTTCTCCTTGGGAGAAATCAAACAACTCCTCGATTTGCGCGATCGTGGTGGACACGCTTGCCGGGAAGTCAGGGACCTGCTGAGCTCCAAACTTACCGAGATCAGAACCAGGATCCGGAGCCTGCAGACTTTAGAACGCGAATTAGTCCTCGATCTGCAAAAATGCAACCGCGAACTGAAGAACAGGCGAAGTCACGGCACACAACGTTGTCCGATTCTCAGCGGAGTGAATGAAAGGACGTTGTAGCTCATGGTGATTGAAGTTCTTTACGTACCCGGCTGCCCGAACCATCAGCCTGCGGTTGAGAAACTCAGAGATGTGCTGCGCTCTGCGGCCATAGATGCACCGATTCAAGAAATCGAAGTCACAAATGATGCAATGGCACGCCAGCTGAAGTTTCCGGGTTCTCCGACAATCCGCGTTGAAGGGAGTGACGTCGAATCGAATCCGCAAGATTCTTATGGCCTGGCGTGCAGACTCTATTCCAATGGAACGGGCGTCCCATCTCTTGAAGCTTTGCGGCGGGCGGTCACGAGAGCAAGAGCAGAAAAAGGATAGGTCTGAACGTGCGTTCAAATGACTCAACTCAAACCGCGGCCCACATGGTCGAATGCGACCCTAAACAGCGACCTTGCTGCAGCTCACCTTCGTCAATGTGTTATTGGGCGGTGGTTTCATTAGCGGCGTGGGGTTTACTGAGTCTTCTGGGTATTGTGTGGCATCCCCTTCATGCTACGTCGGCGGCCACCATTCTGTTCGCGGCCGCAATCGGTTGTTTTGCCAATTGGATCAAGAACCGCACTTTTCATTGCAGCATAAGCGGCTGGGTTTTTCTCACGGGTGCTGTGGCATTTCTGCTAACAGACACTGGCGTGATGAAAATCGCACCACGCTTCGTTTGGCCATTTGTAGCGGCCGGAACTGTGCTCTCGTTCATTCTCGAGTGGCGATACGCAACTCGATCCGGTCGATGAGGATATATGAATGTCTCAAAAAAAGGCGCTCCAGCGGCAGCGATCGTTGCTGCACTCTCCACCCTTGCCTGTTGCCTCCCCGTAGGATTTCTTGGCGCGATCGGACTCGCCAGCCTCAGCGTTTGGGCACGGCAGTACAGTCGATGGATGTTGCTGGCTTCGATCGCATTCCTATGCATTGGCTCAGTGCAGCTGTATTTTAGGAAATCTTGCGCAAAGAGGCGCACGGCTAGCCTCGTGCTCTTCTGGACTGCTGTGGTGATCGTGATTCTTGTGGCACTATTTCCTCAACTGGTGGCCACCCTCATCGCCAGGTAGAAGGAATATCTCGTATGGCAACGAGTTGTGCGATGCATCAGAAGTTCTTGCCTGAGCCTCACTGGATCGATGAGAAGGATTGGCTATGCGCTGTAGAACTCTTCCCCACGGACGACCCTGAAGCTCGGCTTTTCGCGGCGGACGTTGTCGGTTATCTGATGGGCTACGCTCGTTTGACTAATACACGGTCGTTGGCGCTCGTCGGAGACTCCGCCGACAACGCTTACGATTTTCTTTTCTCTTTCTCCTCTCCTGCTCTCCCACAAGGGAGACTCCGAATCAGTAATCATGATCGCAGTCGCTGACCGAAGAGACGAGTGGGTCGGACCGAGTTCCTGACCTGAAACGATTACGATGCGAGCCTTGGTTGGACACGGCACTTTTTCAACGAGACCGAAATGGCGCTCTTCTCTGAGTGCATGCTGCAGTGTGCTCAAAAGAGCTTGACACCGCCGACATTGTCAGAGACGAGATTTTTCGTCAATTACGAGGCAGACTCCCAGTTTCCGAGTTGCCGACTAGCCGGGACTTTGCAACTTGAACACGCGCGAGGCACGATAAGCACGATAAGCAGGTGGACATCTTCAATCCGCGATCTCGGCCATAAGCCAAGCCCTGGCCATCTTCCAATCGCGCATGACGCTTTGAGGGGAAATCTTCAGTACTTCTGCCGTCTCCTCCACGCTGAGCCCTCCGAAAAATCGGAGCTCGATGACCTTTGCTTTCCGTGCGTCGATCTGCGCTAGCGCGTCCAGCGCTTCGTCGATGGCAACAATCTCACGGTCCCTGGAGCCCGAGGCGACCTCCGGAACGTCGTCCAGATTCGCTTGTAGCGCGCCTCCGCCCCTTTTGGCCATACCCTTGGCGCGGGCCCGGTCGACGAGAATCCGCCGCATCATGTTCGCGGAAACCGCAAAGAAATGCGCTCGATCCTGCCAGGTGACGCTGTCCACCTCCACCAGCCGCAGAAAAACTTCGTGGACCAGGGCGGTGGCCTGTAAAGTGTTGCCGGCCCTTTCATTGCGCATGTACTTGGCGGCCATCCTGCGCAATTCCAGGTAAACCTTGGGCGTAAGTTCCTCTAAAGCTCCTTGGTCACCCCCGCTCCAAGCCTTCAGGAGGTGGGTGACGTTGTTTGATTCCAGACTCATAACTCCCGTCGATGCAGCAAATCATACATGTTCGCGCCAGAGCGAAAGAATATTTTGAGCCCGTTGTAGTTCTGCGTCAGATTTCTCGCTTACCAAGATGAAGGCAGAAAGAAGCAAATTCTGGAGGTGCTGAAGCAGCCGCAATCGGTTCTACCTAAACGGTCAATCCAGAACGGCCCGCTTCGCCCTGCTCTCCAACTCAAGCCCTATAGGAGACCATATGAACTCGGCACATAAGGAGTTTCGGAATATGACAGATCTGGTGAAGGCAAAACGTCGTCAGCTACTGAATGGTGCAGCTGCGGTTACAGTTCTGGTAGCTCTCGCTGTGCTTGGCAGTCCTGCGGCAGCATTTGCCCAAGGTGCTGTTCAAAATAGTGTAGCAAGCCAAACACCAGAAGGGTCATGGCTGTACACGGTTACCATACCGAACTCTTCTGTCGCTCCCATAGTATTTCTTGGAACCGAGACCTATTCGGCAGGCGGAGGGTACGTTGAAGCCGATCAGCTGTCTTTTACGCCAGGATACCTAGCTACTGCTGGACATGGGGGATGGAGGAGAAGAGGAAACAATAGATTTCTTCTGACCTATGTCAACCTCACCTATGATGCCAATGGAAATGCGACAGGCTCAGGGAAGGTACGCCAAACTGCAACCATGGCCGGGAACTCCTATAGCGGTTCGGGCGATTTCTTCTATTACGATTTGAATGGAAATGTAGTCGCCTCGGGCGCATTTACAATTACAGCCAAACGGATTTCTGTGGAATCTCCGGAGTAGTAAAGGAAGCAACATGCTGAAAGATGTAAGGGCAGCCCGCCGGGCTGCCCTTTGAAATTTGTGCCTGGTTCTTGACATCGAGCTATTCCTGAGACGTTGACCCCAAAGACCCCACAGTTCGGCAAAGACATCCGGCACGGTTTAGGGAATGCGGTAACATTGGCGGTGCATTCGAGGACATCGCCACGACTCCCGAACACTGGCAGCTAATGGAAGCGCTTTATCACGCCGCGCTGGAGGTTTCCGGCGAGGAGCGTGCGGTGCTCTTGGCGAAATCCGATCCCGAGGTTAGGCGCGCCGTGGAAGCTTTGCTGGCGCAAGGAGGCTCGGGAAAGGTCGTGCTGGATCGCCCCGCATGGGAACAGGCAAGCAGTTCGCTCGATTCTGTGCGCACGCAATTTTTGCCGGGGGAGCAACTCGGTTCGTATCGCGTGGAAGCCAAAATCGGCGCGGGCGGCATGGGAGAGGTGTATCGGGCTAGGGACACGAAGCTGGAACGCGAAGTTGCGATCAAGGTGTTGCCTGCATCGGTAGCTCAGGATCCCGAGCGTCGCGCCAGATTCGAGCGCGAAGGGAAGGTCTTAGCCGCGCTCAATCATCCGAACATTGCTCACATCTATGGTGTCGAGGAATGCGCCTTGGTCATGGAGCTCGTCGAAGGCGAGGCCTTGCGAGGCCCACTCCCCATCGACACGGCGCTCAACTACGCCAAGCAGATCGCGGACGCGCTAGAAGCGGCACATGACAAAGGCATCATCCATCGCGATCTGAAGCCGGCGAACGTTATGATTACGCCGCAGGGCGTGGTGAAGGTGCTCGACTTCGGATTGGCTGCGGTGTCGCAACCATACGGGGTGAGCCCATGCGGCGTGAATTCGCCAACGTTGACCGAACCGGCAACGCAACCGGGAATGATCATGGGTACGGCGGCGTACATGAGTCCGGAGCAGGCCGCCGGCAAGCCAGTGGACAAACGCACTGACATCTGGTCATTCGGGGTCGTGCTTTGGGAGATGTTGACCGGTCATCGCCTTTTCCACGGTGAGACGCCGTCGCACACGATGGCCGAGGTGCTACGAGGCACCATCGATTTCAGCAAACTGCCGACGACGACGCCATCAACGATTCGCGAACTGGTGAAGCGCTGTCTGGACCGCGACCTGAAAACCCGCCTGCGGGATATCGGTGAGGCGCGTTTCCAGCTACAGAAGTATTTGTCGAGTCCGGCGGACCTCGCCGAAACAGCGCAGCCCGTGACGGGAGCGTCGGTGGCGGCATTGCCGGGGGCAACCGAAAGAGCTTCAACTCGCAAGTATTGGGTCATGGCGGCCGCCGTGTTGCTGGTCGCGATGGCGGCGGCTGGGATTTGGTATTGGCGCACTACGGCGAGTCCTTCGCAGATCGAATCCATTGCCGTGATTCCATTCGCCAGCGTTGGCGGCAGCGCGGACTCCGATTATCTCAGCGACGGCATTACTGAATCGTTGATTGCCAGCCTCGCCCATTTGCCCCAGTTGAAAGTGAAATCCCGCAACTCCGTTTTCCGCTATAAGGGCAAAGATGTTGACCTCCAGAAAGTCGGAACGGAGTTGACCGTCGATGCCCTGCTCACCGGCAGAGTAGTGCAACACGGGGACACGATCCAGGTGAGTGCCGACCTCACCAACGTGCAGGACAACACGGAAATCTGGGGCGAGCAATATGAGCGTAAAGCCTCGGACATCCTCTCCTTGCAGCAGCAAATCGCGGGCGACATCGCGCACGAACTGCGCGCGAAATTGAGCGGAGCGGAGAAGCAACAGGTCGCCAAGCAAGGCACGCAGAACCCAGAAGCCTATCAGCTTTACGTAAGAGGCCGTTACTACTGGAACAAGCGGAATAGCGCAGACCTTAAGACTGCAATTTCCTACTTCAATCAAGCCATCGACAAAGATCCCGGTTATGCGCTGGCATATTCAGGAATCGCGGATGCGTACGGCGTGCTGATCAATTATGGCAGCGATCCCAACGACGTGACACCCAAGGCGAGTGCTGCGGCCGAAAAGGCCCTGGAACTCGACCCGACACTCGCCCGTCCGCATGCGGTTCTGGGCTACAACAAGATGCTATACGACTGGGATTTCTCCGGCGGCGAGGCCGAGTTCAGAAGGGCCTTTGAGCGCGATCCCAGCGATGCCTCCGCCCACCAGTGGTTCTCCGAGGCTCTTTCCTACATCGGTGGCCGGGTGCAGGAGTCGATTGATGAAGGCAATCTGGCACGCCGGCTTGATCCGCTGTCGCCGATCATAGCCTTCCAACAAGCCCAGGCTTACTCCAGAGGCGGTCAAATTGACAAGGCGATTGAACTCTACAAGAAGGTCATTGCTGACAATTCAACCCTTGGCATAGCGCACTGGGGTCTGGCGCGTTCGTATTGGGGCGAGCACAAGTATCCGCAAGCCATTCAGGAATTTGAAATCGACGCTCAACTAGAGGGCGACAAGAATAGGATCGAGTACACGGCAGCCCAGGACGCGGCCTTCCGCTCCGGCGGATGGCCGAGCGCTCTGCGCAAGGGAATCGAAGTTTCACTCGCGCAGGCCAAAACCAGTTACGTCCCTCCATACCAAATCGCCCAGTTATACGCCGAGTTGGGTGACAAAGACCATGCCTTCCAGTGGCTCAACACCGCGTACCAGGAACACGGCCACTTGCTGTATGGCCTCCGGACCGACTTCGCGTTGGATTCGCTGCGCTCCGATCCGCGTTACGCCGAACTGGTGCGCAAGATCGGTTTGCCGCAATAGTGAACGTGGATGTACCTTTTTCCACAACTGCCTTTCGCGCTCGTGACGTGGAAATCGGGTTACTGGCATGCGGTTCCATTAGTGCTTGCCAACCATTCTGGCCGGATCACGAGCAAACCGGAAGTCATTCTGGGCCAGAAGTCCTCTTATGGGAAGCCGCACTTCTGGATTGTGGGCGTGTCACGGGCAAACCGGAAGTAATCCATGACGAAAAGCCAGGAGGAGAGATGGGTCTGGATAGTTTACGAAACCAGGCGATTTGACTCAAAACCCCCTAGGCGATTTGACTCAAAAAAACCCTGCAAGGATTTTGAGCGATATGGAGATGTTACGCCAACCGACAAAGTGCTTGACTCTGGAACCGATTCGAGGGTTCATACTGGAACTGTGAGTGCTACCGAGAAATGTCTCCGTTCAGGAGAAATTGCTCACCTGACAGGCGTGAGTCCGGACACGATCCGTCACTACGAGCGCCTGGGGATTCTCCCAAAACCGAATCGCACTAGGTCCGGTTATCGCCTGTATCCTCCAGACACAGTTGAGCGCGTCCAGCTGGCACGACGGGCAATTCAACTGGGCTTCTCGCTTGTGGAACTCGCAGAAATTCTTCAAACACGCGACAACGGTGGGATCCCATGCCATCGGGTGCTCACTATCACGGAAGAAAAATTGCGGTCGCTCGGGCAGCAGATAAAGGAACTCCAGCAAACCCAAATCTACATGCGTAAGCTCGTCCGCGATTGGCGAAAAAAGCTGAAGGTCACGCCATCAAACAGGAAAGCAATGCTGCTGCATTCGCTTATAGACAGGCCAAAGACCACATCCAGCTCAAACAATTTGAAAAGGAGATGACGATGAAGCGTTTCGGAATCGCACTAGCGTTGTTGCTTGCGTTACCCGTGTTCGCACAAGAGGCAAAGCATGAAGGCTCGATGAAGGATTGCCCGATGCACGATCAGCACGCGGCTCACCACGCCCTCGTCGAGAGTCACGGCGATCAGGCTATGGGATTCCCGCACGACAAGACCACGCATCACTTCCGCCTTATGTCAGACGGTGGCGCGATTGAAGTGACCGCGAACGACCCAAACGACAAAGCAAACACCAGCGCGATTCGCTCCCATCTGTCACACATCTCAAAAATGTTTGCGGATGCTGATTTCTCGATGCCTATGTTCGTCCATGACGGCGTGCCTCCCGGCGTGACGACAATGAAGCTAATGAAGTCCACGATCCGCTACACCTATGAAGAAATGCCGTCAGGCGGGACAGTACGGATTAAGGCCGATGATCCTGTCGCACTCGCGGCGATCCACGACTTCATCCGATTCCAAATCACGGATCACGAGACGGGTGACAGTCTTGAAGTGTCTCGGAAATAGCGTCACGCAACGGCAATCAACATCCGCGCCGCGAGTGCGAGAACGGCAACGATGAAGATGCGGCGCAACCAGATGGCATTCAGTTTCAGGACGATGGTGCCACCCATCAGCCCTCCGGCAAACATCACAACACCGAGCAAGAGGCCAAGTCTAAAGTCCACAATCCCACGCCACGCGAATATTGCTGTCGCCGCCACCGATGAGAATATGTTCAACAACTTCGTGGCAGCGATGGACTCTACAAATGTCATGTGAAAGAAGACGGCAAAGATGGCGGTTAGCAAAGTGACATACCCGCCACTGAAGAAGCCTCCATACACAGCGAGAGCAAGAGTGAGAGCGTATCCAAGCAGCGCGTGAGCGTTGGAGGGTGCAGATTCAGACGTTGCCATTCCCAAGTCGCGACTCAGCAGAGAAAATACTGCCACGGCAATCATGGCGACAGCGATTACCAATCGCAAAGAACGCTCTGGCACGCTCGTGAGCAGTAGCGCGCCCACTGTCGAGCCGACTATTGTCAGGATCGTAGTCATCGGCAGCTTACGACGCGGGAGGTTCCCACTTTTCCACAGTGGCGTCAACCCTCCTGCACTCAAGAAGATTAGCGCGAACATGTTCGTCGCCACCGCTACGTGCGGCTCAATCCCGCATTGAATCATCACCGGAACGGTAATCAGCGAAGTGCTGCCAGTAACGACGCTAATGATGCTCGTAACGAAGAACACCGTAACCAGAGTCAGCAACTTCGCGGCGTGCATGGCCGCCACATGATACACAAAAGACTCTCCAGCGGCGGATTGAGCCGACGATTCGGAAGCCACCGTTAACTGCGCTATACTTAAAAATCATGCGGTCTTGGGCGTCGCGAACCATGGGTACGATTGCGCTGCTGACCTGCCTCATTTGCCCGATTCTTGAGACGTTCGATACCTGGGACCCTCCGATCCAGAGTGGGAACGATACCGAATACACTTTGGTGATTCTTGCGTTGTGTGTGGGCGTAGCGTATTCATTTGCGCGCTTCGTCATGAAGTCCCCGCAGATTGGCTTTGTTGCGAACAGAGTCTGTGCTTCCTACGCGCAGAAATCCTTCCTCTGCATGCCATCTTTCGCTTGGCTGCTTGCTGAGGCGGCCAGTCCTCCTCTCCTCCCGCTGCGCATCTAGAAAACTTGGAAAGCTGATCCCAAAAACTTGCGCGGGAGCAGGTCTGCCCGTTGACTGCGCCTCACGGCTCTCAGCGCACTTTCCACGAACACCACGGTGTCCCAGACGATCTCTTGCAATGGGTGGCCAAGATGATTCTCTCTTGCAGTTCCGCGCGCAATATCGCCATCAGCATCGCTGTGTCGCTCCATGGTTTGGTTTGCTTCCGCTAATGCTGCTGCTCAAGCGTCACGCGTTGGAGCGACTGTTGAGGGTACTGTGACGGATAGCAGCGGTGCGGTAATACCTGGTTCAAAGATCAAACTGCGAAATGCGCTGACAGGTCAATCTCGCACGGTAGCAACGAATGAACAGGGATTCTTCCGGGCCGAGCAGCTTGCCGTCGGTGCTTACGAAGTTCAAGCGGAGCAAACGGGATTCGCACCCTTCCGACAAACCGGCATCGGCTTAGGCCTTGGACAGACGGTTCACCTCAATATAGTCCTCGCTCCAGCGTCCACGTCGGAACAAGTGACAGTCGGTGCGCAGCCCTCGGCCATCGATACGTCGCAAACGTCCGTTATATCGTCGGTAGATCGGGAGAGGATCGAAGAGCTACCTGTAAGAACTCGCAACTCCCTCGATTTCGTTCTCCTGGTACCCGGTGTCTCGGCTTCACCGTCAGTCTCCGGTGTGAGCGGCTTGACGCCCCTGAGGGGTAGCGGCTTCACTTTCGGCGGTCTCCGCCCTCGAAGCAACAATGTATCCATCGACGGACTCGACAACAATGACGAGTACACGGGATCGAGCCGCACGGAACTGTCGCCTGAAATCGTTCAGGAGTTTCAAGTCGTCAACAATGGCCTTTCAGCAGAGTCGGGCGGGGCCTCGGGAGGCTCGATTAATGTTGTCACGCGTTCCGGGACAAACATGTTCCACGGTGACGCATTCATTTTTGCCCAGGACAGCGCTTTCAACGCACGCGATCCGTTTGAGATCGACCCAGGTAAACCATCCTTTCGACGCTTTCGTGCCGGCTCTTCCTTAGGCGGGCCCATCGTCAAAAACAGGACCTTCTACTATGCCGCTGTCGAACAGGAGCATAACCGAGGGCAGGTCGGCTTGGATATTGATCCCGCCATCGCGTCGACGATCAATTCGTTCCTCGCCACGGGAGCGTACCGCGGCTTGCCGACACGGCAGATCACAACAGCTTTCTCTCCCATCGCGCGAGCGGAAACCGAAGCTGCGGGCAAGCTCGAGCACCAGCTCACAGAAAGCACCTCGCTCATGCTCCGCTACGCTTTCACCAACAACCGGGAGTCTGGTGACGCATTCAACAGTAGCGGTTTGATCGACGCAAGCGCCCGAGGCAGCAGCTTCATCAGCGACAACGCTCTTTCGGGATCGCTCACCACTGTTTTAAGTTCGGAAGCAGTCAGTGATCTACGCTTTCAGGCCGCTACGCGCCATGCAGTCCTGCGCACAAACCAACTCTTCGGTCCTGAGGTCGACATCGCTGGACTCGTGACGTTTGGGCGGCCCTATGCGGGGAACAGCGAGCGACGCGAGAATCATTATCAAGGCAGTTATACGTACTCCCACACGCATGGGAAACACCTTTGGAAAGTGGGCGGAAGTGTAAATCGCGTCCGACTGCGAGCCGACGTACCGGATGGCTTCGGCGGGGTATATCTCTTTGGATCTCTCGCCGATTTCTTGACTGCGAATCCCGACCAATTCAGGCAAGGATTCGGAAACCCGCGAATAGATTTTCCCGTCACGAGTTTTGGTGGATTCGTTCAGGATCATTGGTCACTGGCCCGGCAACTGACAGTTGATTTCGGTGTGCGCTACGATTACGAGCACCTCCCGGCCGGCTTCAACGAGGACACCAAGAACGTCAGCCCCCGAATCGGTTTAGCTTGGAGTCCGTTTCCTAAATGGGTACTTCGTGCGGGGTATGGGGTCTTCTTCGACCGCTACGTTCTCGCCAACCTAGCGCAAGCCATTGAGAAGAACGGCGCGCAGGCATTCGACCAGGTAGCGGACGGAAGTGCAGCCGCAAATCTCTTCGCGGTGTCGCAAGGCAGTTCGTTGTCTGCTCCGGTGCCGGGACTCTCACCCTCGATTTTTCGCTCCGACCCGCGCCTGGGCACACCCTATAGCGAACAAGCAAGCGCCGGTGCGGAATATCTGCTCGAGAAGAATCTCACACTCCGTGCTGACTACCTGTTGGTGCGCGGCATCAAACTGCCTCGAACCCTGAATGTAAATCTGCTGCCTCCAGTTGTCCTGACATCTGCGAACGCGGCCAGCCTTGGCATTTCCGATCCTGCGCCGCAACAAATAGGAAGAGAGGTATTTTCACCGGAGCGGCTGAACCCGAACTTCGACGACATCTACGACCTGCAAGATTCTTCAATTTCGACCTACAACGGGGCCTCCCTAACGCTCAGCCGCAAAATGAATGAGGAACTGGAATTCTCGGGGAGTTACACGCTCTCGAAGACATTGGACGATGCATCTGATTTCGACGAGCAACCCCAAAATCCTTTCGATTTGCGCGCAGAACGCGCACTGTCGCGCCAGCATCAGCAGCAACGGTTTGTTTTTAATGCGCTCTGGGATTTGCCGATCGGCGAGAACGAGGATGAAAGCGGGAAGCCACCAGAAGGCGCGGGATGGCTCACTCGAGTTTTCAGCCACATTGAAGTGGCGCCCATTCTGAATATTGAGAGCGGGCGGCCTGTGGACCCGCTGACGGGCCTTGACTCAAACCAGAATCACGCTTTTCCGCTGTCGGCAAGACCTCAGGGCCTCGGCAGAAATTCGTTGAGCACACCTTCCGTTGCAACTATGGATTTCCGTGTTCTGAAATATTTCCCGTTTGGCGGCATGAAACACCTGGATGTCGTGGTGGAATCGTTCAACTTATTCAACAGTGCGAACGTCTCCCAGATCAATCCCGTGTTCGGCTCAAGTTTGACCTCGGCTCCGGAATTCAGGCAACCCGTTGCCACAACCGGCGCGCGGCAAATCGAGTTTTCTTTGGATTACGAATTTTGAAGACCCTAGCAAGCAGATCGCCATTGATGTGCGTGTGAAGTGAAAGGAGACCTCAACTAACCTTCTCACTCGCAGTGTCCAAATGCCAAATCAGCGACGGCCCTTTCTGAACGGGTGACGGGCTAACCGGAGATAATCCACAACGGAAAGGCCAGGCTGGGAGAGGAGTCTGGATAATTTACGTAACCAGATGGGATGAGTTCTACATGTCCGTTTGGGGCACCACGGCCGATGAAAACGAGTTAGGCTGTCATCGCCGTGGACGTACGTGGTCGTCCGCCTTAATGGAGCCGAGGAGCCCGCGGATGAGTTTGGCCCTGGATGCCTCTGAGAACAACAGACTGTCGCCTTCTCTTCGGAGAGGAGCACGCGAGGGAGATTTTCGCAACTGTCGCATCCTTACGTCACACGGCGGAAGGAGACAGTCATGGAAGTGTTATATCCGCGGTGCTGCGGATTGGATGTACATAAGTCCTCGATCACCGCTTGTGTTCTGCTAGCGCAGGCGGGCAAACCGCTGAAGCACATTCGCCGTTTTGGCTCCGCTACACGCGAACTCCTTGAACTGGTTGCATGGTTGCGTGAGTTTGGGGTGGA
>Ga0209580_10001068_pt1 | contig 13036 bp, 14 predicted proteins | sample Coa_R1_5_FD_187153 | JGI IMG/M metagenome (GOLD analysis project Ga0209580, IMG submission 187153) | Surface soil microbial communities from Centralia Pennsylvania, which are recovering from an underground coalmine fire - Coalmine... | ecosystem: Environmental > Terrestrial > Soil >...
CGCCGCGTAGAAAGCGTCCGCGGTCGCGACGCCGAAGCCCGAGAAGAGGCCGTGGAGCCTGCCCTGGACGAGGGTGCGCCTAATGCAAAGGAAGAAGATCGGGCCGGGCGACGCGGCGATGGCAAAGCCCAGGGCGAAGCCCCTGAGCAGAAGGCTGGCCACCGGCGCTCCTCATCGCGCCGCGAATTGTATGACGTCCGTGGGACGCGGCCATTCCTTAACCCACGTTTAGCAATGGGGTGCGTAACCTCAACAGCGCCCGCCATGTAGCCTAGACCGCCTGAAGATCGGGCTCGGTCTCCCCAACTCGAACCTCTCGCTCCACGACGGGCGCCTGCTCGTCGAGATCGCGCGCCGTGCGGAGCAGCTCGGCTTCGCGACCCTCGCGACGATCGGCCGCGTCGCGTATCCGACCTTCGAGGAGCTTGTCACGCTTGCCGCCGCCGCCGGGGCCACGAGCCGCATCGGCCTGATGACCGACATCCTGCTCGCCACCACGCGGGAACCGGTGCTGCTGGCCAAGCAGGCGGCGACGCTCGACCAGGTCTCCGGCGGCCGATTCGTGCTGGGCATCGGCGTGGGCCAGAGGCCGGACGACTTCACCACCACGGGAGTCGACCTGCGCGACCGGGGCAGGCGACTGGACGCGGCGCTCGACCTGATGCACCGGGCGTGGCGCGGCGAAGCGGTGCCGGGCACCGAGCGGCCGGTGACCCCGCGCCCCGTCAACGGGCATTCGGTGCCGATGATGTTCGGAGGCCGCACCGAGCACGCCGTCACCCGCACTGTGAAGTACGGCATCGGGTACACGCTGGGCGGGGGCAGCCCCGAGGCGCTCGCGGCGATGATGGAGCGGGTGAACGCCGCCTGGAAGGAGGCGGGCCGCGAGGGCAGGCCGGAGTTCCGGACCCTCGGCTACTTCGCCATCGGCGACGAGGTCCACGCGGAGGCGCAGGCCAACGTCCTCGAGTACTACGGCGACTACGGCACGAGCGTGTGGCAGAACGCCGTCAAGACGCCGGACCAGGCGAGGCAGCGCGTGAAGATGTTCGAGGCGGTCGGCTGCGACGAGCTGATCCTGTTCATGACGGCGCCGGCGCTGTCGCAGGCGGAGCGGCTCGCCTCGGCGGTCCTGTAACCCAGGGCGCCCGCGATCAGTTTGGAACCAGGCATGGATCGCGCTCGCGGGACTCGCTGGCTCACCCGGGGTGGAGTCGCGGCCGGCCTGCTCGTGGCCGCGGTGCTGGCGGTGGTCGCGTTCCAGTCCATGCGCGCGCCGCTGGAGACCTCGCTCGGCCTGGCTTCTCCGTCCACGTCCGCCTGCACCCCCACTCCGTGCCTCGACGTGCAGGGCTACACGCTGTGGGTCTCGAACGTGAGCGTCGAGGGGAACCTGGTGCGGATGCGGGTCATGTTCAAGAACTCGAGCGATTCCACCCACGCTTCGCCCGAGGACCTGAGCCTGATCGACGCCGGCCATCACGCGTCCCCGATCGTCACCGACGCGTCGGACTGCAACACGTGGCCGCGCCACGTGTTCGACAACGGCGCGACGTTCGGGCCGATCGACGTGTGCTTCCGCGTCACGAACACCTCGCCGCCCTTCACGCTGCGCTGGACGCCGGACTTCGGCTTCTTCTGCTGCGACTCCTCGCTGACGATCAGTCCGACCTGAGCCGCAGCGCGATCTCGGGATGGTCCGTGATGAGCGTGGTCACGCGAGAGTCGGCCATGAAGCGCGCCATCTCGCGCTCGTCGTCGACAGTCCACACCCAGGCCGGGATGCCGGCGCGGGCGCAGTAGCGCAGCACGCTCAGCTCGGCCAGCCGCCAGTGGACCGCGACGAAGTCGGCGTGGCAGGCTTGGACCCGACGCCTGGGGAAGAGCTCGCCGAGCCGGACGCGGAACCTGACCCACGGCGACGCGCCGGCGAGGTCCTCGCCGAGCGAGAGTCCTGCGCTGACTTTCGGGAACTGCTCCTTGATGGCCCGGACCGCCGCATCCTCCGAGGTGATCACAAGCCGGTCGAGGGGACAGCGCGCGAGCACCGTGTCGACGACCAGCGCCTCGTAGCCGGCCTCCTTCAGGTCGAGGTGGAGGCCCACGTGCCCAGCGGCCACGTCGAGGAGCTCGTCGAGTGTCATCGCGCCGGCGCCGAGCTCCTCGGTCAGGTCCGCGTACGCGTACTTCGAGATCGGCCGCCCGGAGACGGTGCAGGCGTCGTGGCAGACCACCATCACGCCGTCGAGGCTCCGCCTGACGTCGAACTCCACGTAGTCGACGCCGAGCTCGATCGCGCGGCGGTAGCGCTCGGCCGCACCGATGCCCTCGACACCGCAGGCGCCGCGATGGGCGGAGATGAGCGGCACACTTAGATCATGGCGATGCGGACCCCGACAGTTGTGATCACAGGTGCGACGGGCGCCATCGGTTCGGCGACCGCGGCGGCCCTCACGCGGCGTGGAGCGCACGTCGTGGCGCTGTCGCGACCGGAGGTCGACCTTTCCTCGATGGCTTCCGTGCGGGCCGCGGCGCGAGCCCTCAACCGCGAGGGCGGGCACATCGACGCGCTCCTGAACATCGCGGCGATCTTCTCGCCGCGCTACCAGAAGACTGTCGACGGCTTCGAGCTCATGCTCGCGACCAACCACCTCGGCCCCTTCCTGCTCACGAACCTGCTGCGCGACCGGCTCCTGCGCGGGGGGCGCGTGATCAACGTGACGGCGCCCTCGTCGACGCCGGTCGACCTCGACCGGCTGCTCGACCGCGACCGCTTCGGCGCCATGCACAGCTTCGGCGCGAGCAAGGCGGCCAACCTCATGTTCACGTTCGAGCTGGCGCGGAGGGCAAAGCGCTGGGACGCGCGCGCGAACGCGTTCCATCCAGGGCTGGTGCGCTCGAACCTGATGGCCGAGGCGCCGCGTCCGGTCAGGGTGATCACGAGGCTGATCTCGCGCGCGCCGGACCAGGCTGCACAGGACCTGACCGAGCTCGCCCTGTCGCCGGCCTTTGCCGGCACGACGGGGTGGTTCTTCAAGCGGACGCGCCAGGTCGTCCCTCCGAAGCCGGTCCAGGACGTCGCCGCGCAGGGCCTGCTCTGGAGGCGCAGCGCGGAGCTGGTGGAGCTGGAGGGCGGCTTCTAGCGCTCGTCCGCCGAGAGCTGCAGCGACCGCGACGGGGACTCGACGTGCAGCCTGGAGTCGTCGAGCCTGTAGGTGAGGTGGCTCTCGACTCCGACGGTACCCTCGATCCGCCCCGCCATCCTGAGCACGAGGTCGCACAGGGACTTCGACTCGAGCTCACCGCTGAGGCGGACGAGCCCGTTGACCACTTCGATCCGCACGGTCTTGGGGTCGATGAAGAGTGTTTTCTCGATCACGTCGTCGACCACGTCCCGGCGGATCGATTCGTCGCTGCGGGTGAAGGTCTTGAGCAGGTCGGCGCGGCTGACGACCCCGATGACCATGCCGGCCTCGTCGACCACGGGCAGGCGCTTGACCGCCTCGCGATGCATGAGGCGGGCGGCCTCCGGAATCGACGCCGTGGGGCGGATGCAGATCGCCGGCGAGGTCATCGTGTCGGCCGCGGTCCGGCCGCCGGCGCGGTCGTCGCCGACCCAGCGGATGCCCAGCAGCGGCCGTTTCACGCCGCGCTCGCGCTCCTTCGCCAGGAGGTCGGACTCCGAGACGACTCCGATCACCTTGCCGTCTCGGTCGACCACGGGCAGGGCGCTCACCTCGTGCAGGTTCATGAGCCTGACGCAGGTCTTGAAGTCTTCGTCGGGCCCAACCACGACGACGTCCTTCGTCATCACGTCGGCGACGGTCCAGCTCATGACCCGATGATGCCGCCCTCACCGTCCACAGCCACCGGCCGACAGTCCCTTCGGACGCGGGCCTTTCGGCACGAGATTCGCAAGGGCCCCCTTGGGACGATCTGGTGGATGCACAACGTCTCCGACGTGATGAGCGCGCCGGTCGTCACTGTCACGCCTGACACCACGTTCAAAGACGCGGTCCGCATCCTGCGCCGCAAGCGCGTGAGCGGGCTGCCGGTGGTCGACGAGCACGGCAGTCTGGTCGGGATCGTGTCCGAGGGAGACCTGTTGAACAAGGTCGAGAAGCGCGAGCCCGACGCCTACCTGTTCGAGTCGCGGCGCCACCGGCTGTACAGCTCGCGGGCGGCGGCGCTGGACGTGGCGAGCGCGATGAGCACGCAGGTGCTCTCGGTGCGGCCGGACTTCCCGATCGCCCTGGCCGCGCGCGAGATGCACACGCGCGGCTTCAAGCGGCTGCCGGTGGTGGACGAGAAGGGCAGGCTGGTCGGCATCGTCTCTCGCGGCGACCTCCTGACGGTGTTCCTGCGCACCGACGCCCAGGTGCGCTTCGACGTGCGGCGCAGCCTGGCCGAGGCGATGCACAAGCACGGCGGGCGGGAGCTGAAGGCCCGCGTGGCGGCGGGCGTCGTCGAGCTCGAAGGTGCTTTCGAGAAGAAGAGCCACGCCGAGGCGCTGGTGCGCGCCGTGACCGGGATCGACGGCGTGGTCGGCGTGCGCAGCCATCTCGCCTTCGACCTGGACGAATAGCGAAGCCTCACGGCCGTTTCTCCATCGGCCGCACGCAACTCCTTCACAACTCGCTCACAACTCCCACGAAGGATGAGTGGTGCAGCAAGCAACCCTCATTCACAAAGGAGCGATTCGAAAATGAGACGCGGTTTCGGTTTGATCGGGCTGGTGGTGACCGCCATCCTGCTCGTGATCGTGGGCGTGATCGCCTACAACGTCGGCTGGTCGGACGGTGTGAACACGCACCTGCCCGCCGGCACGGCCGCGGCCCCGCCGTACTACTACGGCTACGGACCGCACGCGTGGGGATTCGGCGGCATCGGGGCGATCTTCGGCCTGTTCTGGTTCCTGCTGATCGTGTTCGGCCTGTTCTGGCTGTTCCGCATCGCGTTCTTCGGACGCAGGATGTGGGGCGGCGGATGGGGCTACGGCCACGGGCACGGGCACGGCATGCCGCCGGGAATCGACGAGCGGATGCAGGAGTGGCACAAGCGGGCGCACGGCGAGCAGCCGCCCGCCGGCAGCACCCCGCCGCCGCCACCGCCGCCGACGGACCAACGTTCGGTCTAGGACTCGATGCCGGAAACTAGGATGGTCGCCGTGGCGACCATCCTGGTGGTGGATGACGAGCCGCGCATCGTGCAGCTGGTGCGCGACTACCTCGAGCACGGTGGGTTCACCGTGCTCACGGCGTCCGACGGGCCGTCGGCGCTGCGCTCGGCGCGCACCGGGCGGCCCGACCTGGTCGTGCTCGACCTCGGGCTGCCGGGCATCGATGGGCTCGACGTGGCGCGCTCGCTGCGCCGCGAGGGCGAGGTACCGATCATCATGCTGACCGCCCGGACCGAGGAATCCGACAAGCTCGTCGGACTCGAGCTGGGCGCCGACGACTACCTGACCAAGCCCTTCAGCCCGAAGGAGCTCGTCGCGCGCGTGCGCGCGGTGCTGCGCCGGGCCGAGGGAATGCAGGCGCCGGCCGAGGTGATCCGCGTCGGCACCGACGTCGAGCTCGACGTGCCGCGGATGGAGGCGCGCCTGCGCGGCCGCCGCGTCGACCTCACCAGGTCCGAGTTTCAGATCCTCGCGGCGATGGCGCGGCAGCCGGGCCGGGTCTTCACGCGCGCGCAGCTGCTGGATGCGATCCACGGCGTCGCGTTCGAGTCGTACGAGCGCGCGATCGACGCGCACATCAAGAATCTCCGCAAGAAGATCGAACCGGACCCGCGCTCGCCGCGCTACGTGCTGACGGTGTTCGGTGTCGGGTACCGCTTCGCCGAGCCGCCCGAGAGATGAGCGACCGCTGGGGGCCGCCGCCGTCGCGGCGCCCGCCGTGGTGGCCGGAAGGAGAGCCGTTCCCACCGCGACGGTGGAGGGGCGGTGGCCCGCCGCACTTCATCCGCTGGATCGGCTGCTTCGTGCTGGCCGTCCTCGGCGTGGCACTGCTGACGGGCGGCATCATCGGAGCACTGTTCGGGAGAACGGGCTACTACGCCCACCCGCCTTTCCCGTTTTTCCTGTTTCCGATCTTCCTGGTGGTCCTGATCGCGTTTGCCGTCGCCGGAGGGATGCGGCGCATCACGCGGCCGATGTCAAACCTCATCGAGGCCGCACGCAAGATCGAATCCGGCGACTACTCCGCGCGAGTGCCGGAGTGGGGCTCGCAGGACATCCGCTCGGTGGCGCGGGCGTTCAACTCGATGTCGGAGCGGCTGAAGACGATCGACGAGCAGCGCCGCAACTTCATGGCCGACGTGACGCACGAGCTGCGCACGCCGCTGTCGGTGATCCGAGGCCAGGCGGAGGCGATCTCCGACGGCGTGTACCCGGCCGACGCCGCCCACCTGGCGCCGATCCTGGACGCCACCCAGACCCTGGACCGGCTGGTCGAAGACCTGCGCACCCTGGTCCAGACCGACGCCGGCAACCTGGTCCTGCACAAGGAACCAACCGACCTGGGAGAGCTGGCCAAGGACACGGTCGAGTCGTTCCAGTCGCCGGCCGCCGCGGCCGGCATATCGCTGACGACCGAAGTCGCAGACGATTTGCCGCCGATCGAAGTCGACCCGGCGCGCATCCGCCAGGTGATCGGCAACCTGCTGTCGAACGCGATCCGCCACACGCCGAGCGGCGGCGCGGTGAAGGTCGCGGTGAGCTCAGCGAGCGACCAGGTGACGATCACGGTCTCCGACACCGGCGAAGGCATCCCATCAGACCTGCTCCCCCACGTCTTCGAACGCTTCGCGAAGGGCCCGAACTCCACCGGCAGCGGCCTGGGCCTGGCGATCGCCCACGATATCGTCGCCGCCCATGGCGGTCAGATTCAGATCGAAAACACCGGAGCGGGTGGAACAATGATCACGCTAGCGTTTCGAACGGCTCCGCAATAGTTGTCCGTACGTTTGTCAAACTCGTTGGCAAGACTCATCCCACCTTGCGGAAGAGCTCATAGCGCTCTTCCAGGAAATTGCTCATGAGCGAATCAGGCGCGGCCCGACCCCGGCCCGGATCATAAGCTGGAGCACCATACCTGGTCTTATTCGAACTTTTAGACATCAGTAAAACGTCTGGAGGCATTGGCAAGGCGATTACTCGACTAAGCGACTGCCTTTCTGTACGGGGCGATCAATGACTCCAAGCCTGTCGCACCAGCGTGACAGCCCAGGCGGCCAGCCCCAGCCCGATTACGACCATGATCCATCCACTTCCCGCAAGGTTGCTAGGGAGGTATTCAGGGTCCTGAACCGAGGTAACACCAGCGAACTCGGTGACTTCGCCGTTCCAGAGTACTGCCGGTGCGGTCGCCCCAGTGCCTATGGATGCGGCACCTGGCTCGCGATCCGACGGGAACGTTGCCACGAACGAGTGACCAGGCAGAGATGGAAACGACAAGCTCACTGAAAGCGTTGTCTGTTGCGAGCTTGCGGTCACCGTTGCGAGACCTGTGTAACGACAGCTATCAGCGGTGAGCGCTGCGGACGCGGTCGCACAGGTAGCCGCGGAACGATACGCGCGCAACTCGCCGCTGTTGCGGTAATCGAAGTAGACCAGGATGACACCTGTTGCGACACCCACAATCGCGACGAACAAGGTGATGGAAGATTGGAGCTTGAAGCGCCATTGCCTTTCGCGCGAGCCGGCGTTCGCGGTCAATCAACACCTCGATCGAGATTGAACCCATCGAACGAGGCTTGGACACTCGGCGGCACGGCGAGCTGTATCCGGTGCATGAGCGGCGAGGATCCTCGCAGGATGGCGCCCAGGGCGCCCGCGCTCGCTCTTGCGGTCGAGAATCCTCCGGCCAAACGGGTTAGGGCCGGGTTGAAGCTGAGGTGGAGCGGCAGACGGGGTTTGACGTCCCACGTACCAATCTCCCTGTCCAAATCACTTACCGCTTCGCTTGACGAGCCTGCGGCATCACATGCTTGGAACCTGGGCGAAGTTCAACGAGACGCGTCCCGGTTCTCGCACTGATCCCGCGCCTAGCCAGGCGGAGGTCAGTCCGTCGGCGGTGTCGAATCGCGCTATCGCTCGACTTTCCTCCGCCCGGCGATCCCGAACATGACCGACCAGGCGAAGTAGGTGCTGATCAAGATGATCGCAAGGGGAGCTGGGATGACCAGGTAGAGACCTGGGCCTCTGTCGATCATCAGCGAGGCGCCTCCTGTGATCACTCCAGCGATGACGAGCACACTCAGCACGCCTATCGCGCGGCTTGCGGCGTTGTCAATCCGAGGCGCCCTATAGGTGAACCCGAAGACTGGCGCGATGATCAGCAGGTATGCGATCTCGGATGCGACCAGTTCCGCTCCCAACACCGGGTCGGGCTGCGCGGGAATGAGGACCAGAACCGAGAGGATCAAGCCAATCATCAGACCGCGAAGACCGCCTCGGGCGCGGGAGAGGAGGAGCGGCCGGTCCTCGAACTCCTGCAGCCTGAGCGAGATGGCCACAAAGTAGAGGCCTAGCAGGGCGGCGCTGATGGTCGCGGTCGTGGTGAAGACGTCGTGCCAAAGTGACGGCTCAAGGCCCGCGTTCACGCCGACATCTTAAGCAGCATCGGAGAGGCCAGCGCCCGGCGGACCAAAGATACGACTGACGCCGGAGCGTCGAGAACGTCTCCAGCGGTGAAGCGGAGAAGTAGATACCCAGCATCGATCAGCCGGTTCTGGCGGCGGTTGTCTGCCGCGAGCCTCTCGCGATGCGTCGCGCCGTCGTACTCGATCGCGAGCCGAGCGTCGGGGTGGTAGAGGTCGGGGCGTGCCAGGAACAGACCGAAATCATCGCGAAGGGAAACCTGGCTCCTCGGATGCGGCAGTCCAGCCAGAACCAGGAGGAGTCGTAGTCGCGTCTCCATTGCGCTCTCGGCGGCTGGGTCGGCCAGTTCGAGTGCGCGTTTTAGGCGCCGTACCCCTCGGTAACCGGCGTGGGTGCTGGCCCAACCAAGAAGCTGGCCGCTGTTGACGAGACGAGCATGGAGCGCCATATCCAACAAGGCGACGGCGTCGGTCAAAGGAAGCCTGCACGTGAGGTCTGCAATGGTCCGAACCGGGCCCGTGACGCGAAGACCACGCCGGACCGACGTCTCGGTGGCGGGAATGCTGCAGCGGCGGACAACCACCCCGACGAGCCTCGAGGTGCTGCCTGTGCTGGGCACTGCGGCCTCGATCGGGCTGCATGGCGCGATGTCGAGACCGTGAAGCCAGGCCGCGCTGGGTCCGGTGAAAACCGCCGCGTCAGGCAGACGGAGCTTTGCAGCGATCAACCGCGTCATGGGCCCCTCGGCGATCTCATGCCAGGCATACAAGCCACGACTCAGGCGCCGCCAGCTCGCGCCGAGCAATTGCGCTCTAGATACGCCATGCCGGCGCGCCTCTTCGATCGTGAACGGACCCTTGGTCAGGTCAGGCGGAATGCGAGGAGTCGGCGCCATGCCGAGAATGCTGGCCGGTGCCCGGCGCAAGAACAACGCCGGGTGTTAAGGCCGAGTGTGGGGTGTGCGAGGTATCAGGGCATACCGATATCTAACGGAGCGCACAGTCGGCGATCTGAGATACGAACTGGAGCGGGAGACGGGCTTCGAACCCGCTACCTCGACCTTGGCAAGGTCGCGCTCTACCAAGTGAGCTACTCCCGCTCGGACAGAGGGTCGATTTTACCCGGTCGCGCTCCTTCGGCCGATCAGGCGGCCGTCAGGGTGCGGCAGGGCATCAGGCGGCTCCCCCACCGGTCCCGCAGCGCGTTCACGCGCATCGCGGACTCGTGGAGCTTGGCCCAGCTCAGGCGGCCTGACAGCACCGCCGCCCGCACCGCAGCGATCGCCTGGGCCTCGTAGCTCGGGTCGCCGTTGCCCAGCATCACGAAGTCGTTGCCCGCCGCCAGCGCCATCACGGCCGCCTGCGGCAGCGACCAGTGCGCTCCGATGCCGCCCATGCTCAGCGAGTCGGTCACGATCACGCCCTTGAACCCGAGCTGGGTCCGCAGCCGGCCCACCACGGGCGCCGAGAACATCGCCGGCATCGAGCCCCCGCCGAGGCCGGGCACGTAGACGGCGGTCACCATCACAGCGTCGGCGCCGGCGGCGATCCCCGCCTGGAACGCCGGCAGCTGGACCTTTTCCCACTGCGCCACCGACTCGGGGTCGGTCGGGATCGCCACATGTGGGTCGCCCGCCGCCCCGCCGAGGCCCGGGAAGTGCTTCAGCGTCGCCCCCACCCCCCCATCGTGCAGGCCCGTCACTGCGGCGCCGACCAGCGGCGCGACGGTCGACGGGTTCGACCCGAACGAGCGCGCGCCGATCACCGCGTCGCGCGGATTCGTGCGCACGTCCGCGACGGGCGCCAGGTTCAACCCGACGCCGGCCGCACGCAGCCCCGCCCCGTTGGCCTGCTCGAGCGCCCGCACGTGGTCCGCCCCGCCGCCCGCCATGACTAGAGGCCACGGCGGCGCGAAGGTCGCCTTCACGTTCGCGACCTCGCCGCCCTCCTCGTCGAGCATGACCAGGATCGGATGCCCGAGGCACGTGCTCGAGGCGAGCGCCTGCAGCCGGTCGTCCAGCGCCTTGAGCCCCTGCGGCAGGCCCCCGAAGTTCGGGGTGAACAGGAGCACGCCGCCGATCTGGTCGCGCACCAGCTCCGCGCGGACCGTGGACCAGGGCGTGGTCCCCCGCCACGACAGGATCATCACCGAGCCGATGTCCGCGTCCAGGTTCCACGGTTCGGCGGTCGGGCTCTCGGAAGGCAGCGGCGAGGGGAAGGGCGAGGCGACGGCGACATCCAGGCGCGCGGTTTGTGGGCGGCCGATCAGGACGAACGTGGCCAGCAGAGCGACCACCACGACAAGGCCTACCTGGGCCAGCACCCTCCCCCGCAAGACGCGGTCAGTCTAAGGCCCCTCCGGCCCTCGGGCCACGTCCCCACTCCGTGGTGAGGAATTAGCGGCGGTAGCGCTGCCTCAACTCGAGCGCACCGGTCCCGATCGCCCACAGGAGCGCCATCAGAGGCAGGATCAGCGTCCAGTTCAGGTGGGGCAGCCCGACGCCCTCGAGGAACCCGTAGCCGAAGGTCAGCAGGGCGGTGGCTCCGAGCGCGAAGCCCATCGCCTGGATCTGGATCCGCTTGCGCACCTCGTCGAGCCGCGCCAGCGCCCGGACGAACAGCCACAGCACCAGCGCGGCCGGGATCACCGGCAGCACCGCGACGTAGTACCGCCAGTTCGAAGCCGAGTTCGCCTGCACCACGGTGACCGCTCCCACCACGACCATCAGGTAGGCGAGAAACGCGAGCCCGAACTGGATCTGGACCTTGTAGGTGACCCAGGTCGAGGGCTGGACCTGCATGGCGGCGGGCGGCGACGCGAACGCCACCGGGGCGGGCACCTCGGTGCGCAGGAACGGGGCCGCGGCGTGGGTGAAGAGGGGGTCGACCGGCGCCTCAGCCGGAGGCGGGGAGGGCGGTTGGTCGGTCATCGCCGGGGATAGTAACCGGCGAGCGCCGGATTCCAGACTCCTTCACAGAAACTTGGTTGACGACTTAACGCCGCCCCGTTATAACTGCTCCGGCGCCTGGCGCCGCCGCAGTCCACGCATCCACTGAGAGAGGAAGGATTCCTATGCGCCGTACGCTCCAGCTCGGCCTGTCCGCGCTCGCGGTGAGCGTCCTGTTCGTGGCGACGGCAGGGGTCTCGTCCGCCCAAACCGCCCACGCGGTCTACATGACGGTCAACAAGCCGGCCCATGGCCATCACGGTTCCACCAACAACCTCTCCTACCACGGCGGCGCGATCGACCAGTCGGCAAAGGTCTTCATCGACTACTGGGGCACGCAGTGGGCTTCCGGCTTCAGCACCGGCGGCTACTCCAGCGGGACCGCCCAGGCCTACGTCCAGGATTTCTTCAACAACGTGGGCGGCAGCTCGTGGGCCAACTCGACGACCCAGTACTGCTCGGGCGTCGCGACCGGCACAGTGCAGTGCGGATCCGCCGGCGTGCACCCGACCAACCCGGCCGGCCAGCTGGCGGGCGTGTGGAACGACAATGTCACGCTGCCATCGAGCATCACCCAGAGCGCCATCCAGGCTGAGGCCGCCGCGGCCGAGGCCCACTTCGGATTCGTCACCGGCGCCAACTACATGGTCTTCACGCCGAGCGGCCACTCCGAAAGCGGGTTCGCCACCAGCTGGTGCGCGTACCACGGCTCGGCCAGCTCGTCCGGCGGCACCATCTCGTACTCCTACATGCCCTACCAGCCTGACGCGGGCACGTCCTGCGGCATGAACTTCGTCAACGGCAGCGACAACTCTTTCGGCAACGGCTACTTCGACGGCTTCTCGATCGTCGGCGGCCACGAGTACGGCGAGACCATCACCGACCCGTTCCCCAGCAGCGGCTGGCTCGACGGCAAAGGCGCCGAGAACGGCGACAAGTGCGCGTGGATCAGCTCCGGCCAGGGGGCCGCTTCCAACATCGGCCTCGGCGGCAACAGCTTCGCGGTCCAGTCGCTGTGGAGCAACGCGTTCAACAGCGGCGCGGGCGGGTGCGTCCTCTCCTACTAGAGACTCGATGCTCGGCGCGGGCTCAGACCCGCGCCGAGAGCCTCTCCACGTAATACGATCGCGGCGTGAGTCCGGCACCTCGCGGTCCGATGAAGATGCCGAAGCCGAGCGAGGCCGCCAAGGCGGCGTTCGCCGAGCTTGTGCCCGACGAGCCGGCGGTCACGCTGAGGCCGATGTTCGGCCAGACGTCCGCGTTCGTGAACGGGAACATGTTCTGCGGCCTGTGGGGCGACGAGCTCGTGGTCAGGCTGCCCGAGGCCGATATCGCCAAGGTCAAGGCGGCCGGCGGGCGCCATTTCGAGCCGATGGCGGGACACAAGATGGGCGGCTACGTGATCGTCGGCGGCGACTGGCGCGCCAGGCGCGCGCCGGCACAGGTCCTGGTCACGCGCGCGCTCGTGGTGGCTCGGGACATGCCCG
>Ga0209580_10001069_pt1 | contig 13018 bp, 5 predicted proteins | sample Coa_R1_5_FD_187153 | JGI IMG/M metagenome (GOLD analysis project Ga0209580, IMG submission 187153) | Surface soil microbial communities from Centralia Pennsylvania, which are recovering from an underground coalmine fire - Coalmine... | ecosystem: Environmental > Terrestrial > Soil > Unclassified...
TTTCTGGTAGCCGAGCGGAGCCGTTTTTCCCCCTCCGCTCGCGCCGGTCAAGTGGACTTACCCGTCCCCGAAATGCAGCTCAAGTTCCGCCCTCGGGGTTCGCCCGGTACGCGTGGAGCGGCATAACACCTGGTCCATTGCTACGCTTCGACAAACCATCGCACGCGTTCTGCTCCGACAACTCTCAGGTTGTCCTTTTTGTGGATCGCCCTTTTTATAACACAGTAGTACTAACAGGCTGCTGAGCAACTCGTCTCTAATCTCGGTTTTGAAAGGGTGCGGCTTCAAGCCGCGGCGTAAGTCTCACAAAATTATCGCGGCTTTAGCCGCTGCGGTACTCTCGGCACGGCCGAACGTTTTTCAGCGGCCGACTAAGGCGCAAGCTTCGCCAATCGCTTCCTCGTGTCGTCCACCATGGGATCGTGCGCATTGGGCACTTTCATCGCGAGGAAACTCTTGTAGGCATCGGTGGCGCCGGAACTCTTGAGTCCTTCGAGCGCGCGGCCCAGGTAATAATAGGTGGCAGGAAAATAGCGGAAGGTTTGTTGCTCGTCGATGTAGATATCGGTGGCCTCGCCACGGCGTTTGAGGCAGGTTTCCAGTTCGGTGCTGGCTTCGGTAAAAGCTCCAGCGGCGATGTATCCGCGCGCGAGATCGAAATGTGCGAGCCATGAATCGAGCAGCCGCTCCGATTCCTTGTAGAGCTGAATGGCTTGCCTGGCGTTGCCGCGGGATAGCTGAATATCTCCTTCAATCAACTTGCCAAAAGACTGCGGCGTGCCCTCGAGTTGCTTCGACTGCTCGGAGGCGAGGGCAGTGGCCTGCGACGTATCACCGGCCATCAAGTAGACGCGCGCTGCGGCGAACAGAACGTTGGCTTTGCTCATCGAGACGCCTTGCTTCACCGACTGCATGGCGCCGGACTTGTTGCCTGACATGAGCTGGGCCTCGGCAAGGAGAACGTATTTCTTTGCGGCCGCGTCGCTGGCTTTCGCGACGGTGTCGCCGTCGATGCCTTTCTTCAGAGCGGAGATCGCCTGCTCGGGATCGCTGCGATAAAGCGCTAGATCGGCAAGACCCCCTGCTGCCGAAGAGGCGCCTCCCGCACTAAGGCTCTCGACTTTGCGCCAGTGTTGGTTGGCCTGGTCGAAATTTCCCTTTGCGGTTTCACACAAAGCCAGAATCGTGTAGGCGTCCTCATAGACCGGATTGATCTGAAGGACGGCCAGTGCCTCCCGCTCGGAAGTGTCGTAGTCGCTGGCGAACAGCGCATAGAGAGAGGCGTTGGTGCGGTAGACGACGTTCTTGGGATAAATCTCGACGGCGCGGCGGCTGGCATCCAGGGCTTGGGCCATATCGTGACGCAGATAGTAGGCATGGGCGAGTGCGCTCAACCCCATGCTGTCGGCGGGATACTGCTTGACCAGGGCGCTGAATTCCTCGACGGCTTTGTCGCCATCGGAAACCGCAAGGTAGTAGCCGCCGCGGGTGCGATATTTCTCACGGTCGGTCATGCGGTCGATGTGTTGCATCGCCAGCTTGTAGTAGTTGATGGCGTCGGCCTGGTTGCCCTCATTCCAGTAGAGTGCGCCGAGATTTCCATAGGCGCTGCCGAAGTTAGGATCGAGTTCGACGGCGCGGCGGAATCCTTTGATCGCTTCGGCAGTCTTTCCGGCGTAGCGCGCTTCCTGGGCCTCTGCGTATTCATGGGTCGCTTCGAGGGAGGCGGTGGTGAAGGTTTCCGCCTCGGCAAGCTTGGCCGATTCCGAGGCCGTATCGCCCATTGCCGTACGCATCTGGTCCGCGAGGTTGGCGACGGCGCGCAGGATGCCGGATTTGTCTGATGCCTCGGCGACTTCGGTGGCGATGGTCTTGCCGGTGAGGGCATCCGTTACTTTGCTGAGGATCTTGTATCCCGAGCCGGATGTAGTCACGTCACCGCTGACCACAAGGTCAACACCTTCGCGCACGGCGACAAGCCGCGCGTTGGCTTCATCGAGTTGCGTGGTGCCGGGCTTGAGTTCGGCCAGCGTCGAGCGAGCCTGGGTGCGGTTGAAAACGCTGATGAAAGGAGCGCCTTCGAGCTGCAGGGCGACCGTCGGTTCGATGGTGCCATCGAAGACTGAATCAGCGGTCGCGTTCCGGAAATCTGCGAGCAGGACTCTGACGTTCTGCTGTAGGTGCGCCGATTGCGGCCGCAGTTTCAGGAACCATCCGGCAGTGCCTGCCGCGCCCACGATCGCCGCTGCGACCAGGATCATCACCCAACGTTTTCTGCTGGCGCCGGGAGGCGACGCTGCTGGCGCGCTGTACGCCGGCTGTGCGGTCAACGACACCGGCGGACGGCTGGTCAGTACGGACATCGGCCGTTTGCCCTGAATTTCGTCAATGCGGTCGAGAATTTCCTCAGCACTCCGCCAGCGGTCCCCGGGATCGCGCTCCAGGCATTTGGAGACCAGTTCGCTGACTGGTTGCGGGATGGAGGCATCCCAATCCGACGGCGGGATCGCGCGCTCCTGCATGCGCTTGAGCAGACTGGCGACCACGCTGTCGGCGTGATACGGCATTTTGCCGGTGAGCAGTTCGTAGCAGATCAATCCCGAGGTGAAAATGTCGGAGCGGGCATCGAGTTCCTTGGCCTGCGCTTGCTCCGGAGACATGTATTCCATCGTCCCCATCATGGTTCCGGTGCGGGTCATGCCGTCGCCGGCGAGGGAACGGGCGAGTCCGAAGTCCATAACGACCACGCGGCCCTGGCCATCGCGCATGATGTTGCCGGGTTTTAGATCGCGATGGATGACGCCTTCGCGGTGAGCAGACTGCAGCCCGCTCAACATCTGGCGCATGATGTTGATGGCTTCCGAAACCGGCAGCTTGCCCTTTTCTTTGAGGATCTGATAAAGGCTTTGTCCTTCTACATACTCCATCGTGATGAACTTGATGCCGGCAGCCTCGCCGAGATCGAAGATGCGAATCACGTTGCGGTCGGTGACCTGCCGGGCGAGTATGAGTTCCTGCTTGAAACGCTGGAGAATTTCGGGATTACTGGCGAGTTCAGGCCGGATGACTTTGAGGGCAATGACGCGGTTGAGTTCGAGGTCTTTGGCCTTGTATACGGCACCCATGCCGCCTTCGCCGAGAATCTGCAAAATCTGGTAGCGGTTTCCGATGACCATTCCCGGCGGAAGAATGGGGGACCCGAAGGTGCTGGCTGGCGGAGGTGCTGAATCGCGATCAGGAGGCGGCTTCTGTCCAGTCACCGGAGCCAGGGGCGGGAGAGCGCCTTCCAGAATGGTGGGCGCATCGGAACCTTGCCCGGCATCAAAAGGTGATTTCGGGGTTTCCGGGGCGCTGGAGTCTTGTGCAGGGGAAGGACTGACAGGATTGCGATCAGGCACAAGCGTGGCCGCCTCAATCTCGATCCTTCTTTGTTTTGGGTCGTCCATGGCTTGGTCCGGGAACTGCGTGACGTTCTTCGCGTGGCAGTAAATGTCCCCGATCAGCCCCACGAGAGCTGGGTGTCACGTCCCCACCAAAGAGAAAGACCCATGCAGTATATCGTTAAACGGCGGCCTGGAATGAGGGGAAATTGTTGAATTCTTATGGTCGCATCGCCATTAACAGTTCGATTTCGATCCACTCGTCCAGGGTGAGCGAGACGGTGGTACCCGAGCCGGAGCCGACGTTAAGGAAGACTGTATCAAGCCCAAAGTCCGACAAAACGCAATTGGCATCGGCGGAGCCGCAAGCCGTCAAGCTGAAAGTCACAGAAGTTGTTCGCTCCGGTCTGGTCCAGAATGCCGACATAAACCGCATGCCAGTGGCATGGCTAGTTACGGAAAACGAACCGAGCAGGGTAGAACCGTTGAAGGCTTGGATTTGCTCAGTAAACTGACCGGGTTCGTCCGCCTGAATCAACGCGAGGGACATTTCTGACGAGTTAATTTAGGGTACATTTCTAACGAGCTTTGACAATCCCGAATTTGCTGCCCGAGTACTAGAATCTATCTTTCTCGCTTTCCAAAGGATTCGTGAATGATTACTCGGCGTGATTTCGTTGCTGCTTTGTCATCCATCCCGTTTGCAAAATTTCTCGGCATTCGAGCCGCAACCGCCGGCGGAGCTTCTACGGCCACCCCGACCCAGGATTCAGAAGACTTCACTAAATTCGTGAAGATCACCATCGGCACCGGTGGCCACGGTCACACCTATCCCGGAGCCACCGTCCCCTTCGGCATGGTGCAACTCAGTCCCGATACCTACAACGACGGCTGGGATTGGTGTTCGGGCTATCACTACTCCGATAGTTCCATCATGGGTTTCAGCCACACGCATTTGAGTGGAACCGGCGCATCCGACATGCTCGATTTCTTGCTGATGCCTGGCACGGGCCCGACCAAGCTATTTCCGGGAGCCCGGCAGAATCCCGGCGAAGGATATCGCTCCCGCTTCAGCCACGAAGAAGAAATCGCGGTGCCGGGTTATTACTCCGTAATCCTTCGTGATTACAATATTCGTGCCGAGCTCAGCGCCGCCGAGCACGCCGGCATCCATCGCTACACTTTTCCCAAGAGCGACACCAGCCATTTCATTCTCGATCTGGTTCATTCTTTCTCAAACACTCCGGTCATCTGGGCTTTCCTGAAAATCATCGGCAACGACACCATCGTTGGCGGACGCAGTCTCAAGGGCTGGGCTCCGGGACGCGAAATCTATTTCGCCATGCAGTTCTCGAAGCCGTTCGTCTCTGCTGAGATCGTTTCCGACAACAAGCCCCTCGATCCTTCGGTGCTCGACGCGAAAGGCACCTCGCTGAAATGCTTCTTGCACTTCCAAACCGGCGACAAAGAAGTGATCGCGGTAAAGACAGGAATCTCCGGCGTGAGCGAAGAGGGAGCACGCAAGAACGTCGCTGCAGAAATCCCCGGCTGGGATTTCGAAAAAGTCCGTCGTGCAGCGCATGCATCGTGGAACGCGAACCTTTCAAGGATCAAAGTCGAAACCGCCACCCCGCGTCACAAAACGATCTTCTACACCGCTCTCTACCACCTTCTCTGCGCACCGACTCTTTTCGATGATGTCGATGGCCAATACCCCGGCATGGACGGCAAGATTCACCAGCTCCCCGCTGGCGCGCACAACTACAGTACGTTCTCCTTGTGGGACACCTACCGCACCGCGCATCCCATGTACACCCTATTCCTCACCGACCGCGTTCCCGACTTGGTCAATTGCCTGATTCGCATGGCGCAGGAGAGCCCTGACGGGGTGCCAATCTGGCCCCTCCAGGGGAGAGAGACTTTCTGCATGACCGGCTATCACTCGAGCTCGGTCTACGCGGAGGCGTGCGTGAAGGGTTTTAAAGGAATTGATTTCAGCGGAGTGTATCCCCCTCTCAGGCGTCGCGCCATGGACGACGACTATCGCGGCCTCGGATACTACCGCAAGCTGGGCTACATTCCCTGCGACAAAGAAGAGGAATCTGTCAGCAAGACGATGGAGTACGTGTACGACGACTGGGCCGTAGCCCACATCGCGAAAGCGCTGGGACACATGGACGACTACAAGCTCCTGCTCGAACGATCGAAGAACTACAAGAAACTTTTCGACCCATCCACCACGTTCCTTCGCCCGCGTCTCGAAAACGGCCAATGGGCCGAGCCCTTCGAGCCGACTGAGATGGGCTACTCCAAGCGATGGCGCGACTACACGGAGTCCGACCCGTGGCAGACCACGTTCTTTATCCAGCATGACCCGGCTGGTTATTTCAAGCTGTTCGGAAGCAGGGAAGCTTTCGTCGAGAAACTCGACACTCTCTTTACGACTAGCTCGCAGCTCCCCGCCGATGCGCCTCCAGACATTGCCGGTATGGTAGGCCAGTACGCGCATGGTAACGAACCCTGCCACCACATGGCCTATCTCTATTGCTACGCAGGCGTGCCCCACAAAGCGCAGGCCCGGGTGCGCAGCCTGCTCGAGATGGAATACGACGATCAGCCCGATGGCCTGGCCGGCAACGAAGACTGCGGACAGATGTCCGCCTGGTACATCATGAGTTCGCTCGGCTTCTATCCTGTCGACCCCGTGAGCGGCAACTATGTATTCGGCACTCCGCTTGTCGAGCGCGCCGAGGTCGAACTCGGCAACAACAAGAAACTGAGAATTGAAGTGAAACGCACTTCGCCCAGCGACCGGTACATCCAGTCAGTCATGTTGAACGGCAAGCCCCACCAAGAACTCTGGTTCAGACACTCTGACATCGCCGACGGAGCGGTGATCGAGTTTACGATGGGCCCGCAGCCCAGTGCGCATTTCGGCGCTGGAGAAGACGCGATCCCACCTTCGCTGACAAGCTAAAGCGGTTTCCGACCACTGCGTAAGAAGTTGCGGAAAAACTCCTCAATGCCGGATGTACCGTGGAAGAGCGGTGCTTTAGCGCCGCGTAAGGCGTGCAGAATCAACAATGGGCTTCAGTCCCGATGGTCGCCTATCGCGAAAGAAAGGCTGCGACACAAAATCTATAGGGCGGCACGATTTCGCACCCTCATCGAAGCCGCGGCCACAAGCCCTCATGCCACCTGCGAAACCGGCTTCTCCTGCAACAACAACTCCGACGCCTGCACCCGCCGATCCGAATGAAACCACTTCTGCACGATGTTGTCGCACAGAAAATTAGCCAGCGAAAGGAAGCTCATCCCCTGATGATGCACCATCCACGACCGGACCAGCTCAAAGCGCCTTGCGCCAAAACGGCGTCGCGAAACTGTATAGTCGGCTGACTCACAGAATCCATAGTGACCAAACCATCCCAGCGAATTCATGCGATGCAGGTTGGCCAGCGCTGCCTTGCGGTCCACATTCAATGCCAGGAACGTGGAATATGGCGAGATGATCAGCGGGTCCGTTTCATGTTTCTTCAATGCGAGACTGGGCACACCGAACGCCTCATAGTGATAGTCTCCGGCCTCGTTCCGCCTCGCGCACGCGGATTCCGAAATGCCCCACGGCACGCCCTTGAGCGCTGCGTATTCCTGCTGTGATCGCACGGCAGCCACCGAGGCGCGATGCAGCAATGTATTGCGATAGCTCCGCATCCAGATCGAAGGCATCAGATACTCGAACATCGTCCCTGTCCAGGAAAGCACCACTGGGCGTCCGTGATCGGTTGTAACCGGACGGCGTAGCCGGAACCAGCAATCCTGCGGGATGTCGTCCTTCGCAATTCCAACAAACACGGCCGTGCGCGGCTCCGTCGCCAGCAGATCGTAGTAGTAGGGTTGCAGCACCTTGGTCTCAGTATCAAACCCCACCGATACCAGCAAACGCTGCTTGTCCACCATGAATGAAAAATCCATGGCATCCGCCAATTCGTGGGCGTGCTGTCCGATCTGCTTCAACGCATCGATCAACTGCAGCGTGTTCTGACGCGCTTCAGACAGCATTCCAAGGAAGCGCTCTCCGAGCGAGGCGCCTCCCTTGTGGGAGTCCTTCATCACATCATCAAGACGCATCTCGAATTCAGAAATCAGATCAGGCAATCGCTCCAGCGGTACATCGTCGACCCTCTTGTCGCCCAGAGCTTTCCTCGCCAGTTCCGAGAACTCGGGCAACATCCACGGCATGTAAGCCGAGATCAATCGGCGGGCCTCTTGAACGCGCAAGTGCGCCTGCTTGCGGAACCATGCAACGTCCGCGGCAGATTTTTCCGCTTTGCACTTCTTGTGGTCGATCTTTTCCTCGGGGAACTCCAGGAGTGCCGTCAGCCACCGTCGGCGCTCCATCTGATCTTCAAAACGTGCCAGCTCTCGCTTCTTAAATGCACCGAGGTTGACGAGAACGCGAAGGTGATCGCGCAGCCCCGCCGCGTGCGCCTCCGCCAGCAACGGACGCCGCAGGCAATCGCGGAATCCTTGCCGCAAAGTCCACAGAGAGGCCACCAGATTCCCGCTGTCTACGGATGACACAAAGAACGGCGGCTTTGCATCCAGCGTGCGGGTGTCATACCAATTCAGCAGGTGCCCGCGATACTTGCGCATCCCGTCCACAGTGCCCAATGTTTTCTGCGTCAGGTCCACCATCTCGGGCAGCGTCATGTAGCCCAGTTCATTGGCGACCTGCCTCGCGTTCAGAAGCAGTCCGACATTGGTTGGCGAAATGCTTGTGGCCAACTTCAGCGGCTCCTCCTGGACGTTATCGGGAACGAGCCAGTTCTGTTCCTCGTTCGATAGCTCGGCAAAATAGCGCCAGATGTAGACAGCCGACTTGCGCAACAGCCGTTCATCGCTTCGCGTCATTTCTGGTGGAGGCTCAACTGGGCTGGTGTTCAGCCACACTGCCAAAGGCTTGCTGCAAGCCCATAGAACAAGAATGGGCGATGCAGCCAGCAGCGCAAGCGGTCGCGTGAACCACAGTGCAATACCCAGCGCCACCGCGAGGAAAGGCATCCAGTCGATGTATCGATCGATGGCCGTTCGCTTGTGGCCCAGTTCCGCCTCAGCCGCGGTCTCCCATTCCAACATTCTTTCCCGTGTGACCAGGCCCCGCACCAGCGCGCGCGCCACGGCATCGAGCGACAGCATCATCTGATGTGCCAACAGGGTTAGGGTCAGCAGCACTGTGAAGTTGCTCGTAAACAGGTTGCCAACTGCATCGCGCGCAACCCGCAGTTGCCCAGCCACGGCGGCGCGCGTCAGTCCGAACAGCAACTCCACCCATGCCGGCACAAACAAAATGCAGATCGCGGCAAACGTCCACAGCACCGGATGGTTCATCACGAACCAGCCGTACAAAAGCAACGCAAACGTCGCCGGTTCCACCAGGCTGCGCCGCAGATTGTCGAAAATCTTCCACCGCGATACGAGCGAGATCGGGTTGGGCACCTGCGCTCCCGACTCATCGGGCACCGTGTCGGTCAGCCATTGCACGATCTGCCAGTCGCCGCGCAGCCAGCGGTGTTTGCGCCGGCTGTACGCGCTGTAGTGCGACGGATAGTCCTCAATCACCGCGATGTCGCTGGTCAGCCCCGCCCGTGCATACGCTCCTTCAATCAGGTCATGGCTCAACAAAGAGTTTCGCGGAAAGCGTCCATACAGAACGCGGATCATCGTGTCGACTTCGTAGATGCCTTTGCCGGTAAAAGATCCCTCGCCATAAAGATCCTGATACACATCCGAGATCGCCCGCGTATACGGATCCAGCCCGGTTTCTCCCGCAAAGATGGCGGCCAGCCGCGACTGGGTCGTGCATTGCACACTGATGTCGACGCGCGGCTGCAGGATCCCATATCCCGCCACCACGAGATTCTTCTCGGGATCGACAATCGCCTGATTCAGCGGATGAGCCAGCGCTCCGATCATCCGGTGCGCCGAGCCGCGTGGCAATTCCGTGTCGGAATCCAGCGTGATCACGAAGCGAATCGTCGGCAGGATCGAAAGCTCCCCGATCTTCACCGGAAAGCTGTCGAACCTTCCGCGCAGCAGTTGATTCAGATCAAGCAGTTTCCCCCGTTTGCGCTCCCAGCCCATCCATCCTTTTTCCCGGGGATTGTAAATACGATGCCGGTGGAGGTGGAAGAATGTGCCAGACTTTTTGTGAGCGTATCGTTCGTTGAGCTCGGTAATCAGGCTCGAGCACACTTCCACCAGTTCGTTTTCTTCCGGCGCCGGCTCGTGCGAATCGGGCAGATCAGACACGATCGCAAAGTGAATGTTCTTATCGTGATTGCCGAGATAACGAACTTCCAGCTCTTCCACGAGATGATGTACCTGTGTCTCACTGAGCAGCAGAGTGGGAATCGCTACCAGCGTTGCACAGTGATTCGGCACCCCCTGTGAAAAATCCAGCTTCGGTAAGGTGGTCGGCGACAGCAGGTTCGTCGTCAGGTAATTCATGAGCTGCACCGCCGCCTGCGAGCTGGGCAGCAGCAGCATCAGCATCGAAAGAAGTACGGTCGGCAGCGGCGTCTCCGGCGGCGTGAGCAGCCACAACACTCCGGTGACGATCACGAATGTGAGAACGGCGATCCCTACCAGCAGGAACTCATCCGGATGGGCGCGCAGCCAATGTCGAACGGCTTCTCCGAACGTACGGTGGTAACCGACTCTCTGGCACAGAAGTTCGTCTCCGTCGCCCACCAGATAGTAGCCAATATGAGATTCGCGCTGCGCGATCCGTGGGTCGCTTGCACCTCGTTTCTGCGCCTCCTTCGCCAACGTCAGAGCCGCATCGGCTACTTCCATCTCTGTCTGGTCCGAATGCCGCGCAATCTGTGCCACTCGCTCCCGGTACCAGTTGCGGCTTTCAAAATCCATCGCAGCATAGGCTCCGGCGGGATCACGCCGCAGCATTTCGTCGAATGGAATCAGCGATTCCAGATCCTCTTTCCACGACGCCTGAAGCACTTGCTCGAACGCGCGAACATAGGGAGCGATGCCCGGCGCGCTGCTCGCTGCTGTCTGGCTCTCAAGGTTCTCTGCCAGCACGAGACCACCCTGGGCGATGCGCTCAAGCAGCATCATTTTCAGTGCCGGCACCAGCGACCCGATCTCGTGAAACTGGAGCGGCACTGACTCTTCAAAAGCCATGCAGAACGCGGTGAATTCGCTCTTGGAGAACTTCGCCTCCATCTGATCGAGAAAGGCCTGTGCAATGACAAGTACGCGTGGCTGGATTTCCGATTTGTTCGAGACCACAGGCAGCGTCGCACTGCTGAGATCGCCGCAGATCGTCCGTGCTCCGCCTAACAGCATGCGGATCGTGCCCCGCAGCACAATCACATCTTCCAATTCCGACGCACCCTCGAATCCCTCATCTACCCGATCCGATAAGGTCGTGAGTTGCTGCAGCAGTGCTTCGCATCGATTGGAGAATGTTTCCGACGAATCCCGGTCCGGCAGCCACGTCAGGTTGGCAGCCAGTTCCGTCGCCGCGCTTCGGACAGGCAGCACCTCTTCTTCATTGCGAACGCTCAGAAACTTCCGCTCTTCGCTTCCGAGGATGCCCTCCGTCTCAGTATGTAGCCCCATGCGTTATGAACCCATCCTTCACGAATCCGTGAATTACCGGTAACTGGCGGCCTGCAATTCGAACATCTCCGCGTAGCGCCCGCCCAGGCTGGTCAGAGTGTCGTGGTCTCCTTCTTCGGCGATGCGCCCGTTCTCGAGCACCACGATCCTGTCAGCCATGCGTACCGTCGAAAACCGGTGAGAGATGAACAGGGCCATCTTCTCCGTCGTCAACTCGGCAAATCGCTTAAACACCTCGTACTCGCTGCGAGCATCCAGCGCCGATGTCGGCTCGTCCAGAATCAGCACCTGCGCATCCCGCAGATAAGCGCGTGCCAGAGCCACCTTCTGCCATTCGCCGCCCGAAAGATCCACGCCGCCATCGAACCGCCGGCCCAGCATCTGCTCGAGTCCCGCTGGAAGTTTCCGCAAAACATCAACCGCCATACTCTTCCGGGCAGACTCCTGCAGGAGTTCCAGATCGTTCATCCGGTCGATACGCCCAACTGCGATATTTTCCCGCGCCGTCATCTCGTACCGCATAAAGTCCTGGAAGATCACGCCGATTTCGCTATACAGATCATCCAGGTCGTAGTCGCGCAGGTCGACTCCATCCAGCAAAACCTGGCCTTCGACCGGATCGTAAAGGCGCGTCAGCAGCTTCACGATCGTTGTCTTGCCCTCACCATTCTCACCGATCAGCGCCACGCGCTCCCCCGGGCGCAGATGAAAGTTCAATCCGTTCAGAACCAGTCGCGATGAGCCCGGATACCGGAATGACACATTGCGAAATTCGAATCCTCGCTGAATCGGACGGGGCGCCGTCAGCGCATTGGCCTTCGACCGGATCGTGGGTTTCATCTCGAAGAACGCGATCAGATCCGTCAGGAACAAAGCCTGGTCCGCAATCGTCGACAGCGTCGAAAACGTCTGCTGCAGATTCGAACTCGCTTCTCGAATCGCATTGGCCAACAGCGTCAGCGTGCCGAAGCTGAACACGCCCGTCACCGTCTGCCACACCGCATAGACGTACGCGGTGTAATAGCCCGCCGTGCCGATCATCGAGAGCCCCGATCCGGCGATCACCTTGCGGCGGGCCAGCGCGATGTCCTCGTGGTAAACCTGGTCCGACAGCGCTTTGAATCTCCCGGTGAGAAAATCGCGCAGCCCAAACAGCTTCAGTTCCTTTGCGGCTTCTTTGCTGCCGCCAAGCACACGCAGATAATCGAGTTGGCGCCGGATCGGCGTCTGCCGGAAATTCTTGGCATACCCCAGAAACGCAAAGTGCGTCTCTCCGACGAACGCCGGTATTACGCCCACGATCAGCAGCAGCAACAGCCAAGGCGAAAACACAATGATCGAGATCGACAGGGTAATTGTCGTAATCACTTGCTGAATCAATCGCCCGATCGCCTGGATCATGTACAGCCGGTCCGTTGCCTGTACCCGCGCCCGCTCCAGCCGGTCATAGAACACCGGATCTTCATAGGCCAGCAGGTCCAAGCTCGCCGCGTGCTCCATCACCCGCACGCTGATGTGGTTCATGTATCTCCCGGCGAGAAGCGCGTCCAGGTAATCAATCAACCGTCCTACCAGGCCCGTGGAGACCGCCAGCGCGAACTCCGCCGCAACCAGCCACCACAACCGGTTGGTGATCGCCTGATGCGTCGTTACTATGCGGAAGATAGTGTCAATGATGAACTTCGAAACCCAGAACAACGCCGGTGGCAAGATCGACGCAATGATTCTGGATGCCAGTCCCAGAACCACGACCAGGCGCCCGGACTCCCACACAAAACGCAGCACCGTGGGCACATTGCGAAGGGCCGCGAGCCGGTCGCGCCAACCGCTCCAAAACTCAGGTTGCTTGTTCATTATCTGATTCCACGCGGATCGGGGAGGAGTTTCGCCTCGGCACTGGAAGAGACCACCGAGGCACCCAGTCGAAAGGACGGACACCTGAATCTGGTCGATCAGTTCAAGGCAAACAGAGCAAGCTCCCCAAACGGCATTTG
>Ga0209580_10001073_pt1 | contig 12979 bp, 10 predicted proteins | sample Coa_R1_5_FD_187153 | JGI IMG/M metagenome (GOLD analysis project Ga0209580, IMG submission 187153) | Surface soil microbial communities from Centralia Pennsylvania, which are recovering from an underground coalmine fire - Coalmine... | ecosystem: Environmental > Terrestrial > Soil >...
CGTCGGCCTTGTCCATGGCCCCCATGCGGCGAATTTCCTCTTCGCTCTTGCCCGAAAGGCGCAGGGCTTCTTCGGCAAAACTGGCTCGTTCCGTCGGCGAGGTGGCCATGGGGTGATTCCTGAGGGGAATAAAGTGTTTGTTTCCTTTTGTATTGTAGGCAACTTTAGCAGAGGACGCTTCGAAGCGTCTTTGACGGCACCGACAGGTATGTGGGGGTCTGATATAATCGGGAATGGGAGGAAAATAACCATGCCGCTGCGCGATTATTTTCAGCCGCCGGTTAGCAACGTCGCCTCGTGGGAAGAGGTTCACGGCGGATGGCCAATGGTTATCGTGCAACATTTGTTTCCGATCTTACCGGCGGGATACGTGGCGGCGCCGCGGGTCCATCGCGGGTCGCAGATCGAAATTGACGTTGCCACGTATGAAAAGAATTCCGAATCAGAGGCATCTCCAACATCTTCGAGGGCGAGCGGAAACGGCGGCGTGGCAACGGCGGTGTGGGAACCGCCGCCGACGCTGGAGATCGAAACCGATCTGCCCGAACAGGATGAATACGAGGTGCGGATCTACGATGAAGCCCATGCCCGCGAACTCGTCGCAGCCATCGAGCTGGTCAGTCCCGCCAACAAGGACCGCGCCGAGAACCGCCGGGCCTTCGTGGCCAAGTGCGCGGCTTTGTTGCAAAAGAACGTGAGCGTTTCGATCATCGACCTCATCACCACGCGGCATTTCAATCTGTACACCGATTTGCTGGAGCTGATTGGGCGAACCGATCCCGCCATGTCGCCGGCGCCGCCCCCCATTTATGCAGTGACTTGCCGGTCGCGCAAACTGCAAGGCCGGCCCCGCGTGGCCGCCTGGGCGTACCCGCTGGCCGTGGGCCAACCGCTGCCGCCGCTGCCGATCTGGTTGACGGAAGAAACCAGAGTCCGGCTCGACCTGGAAGCGAGTTACGAAGACACTTGCCGCGTGCTGCATATCCGCTAATGGCAAAAGATGGCGTCCAGTTTGACAAGTACAAATCGTTTGTCGAGCATCGAGCCGTCAGGCCGACGTGTGAGCGAGGGAGCATTCGCGTGGCGCCGCTTCCCCGTCGGGCTTACGCCTCGACGCTCGCGTGGCTGAGCGAGGACTGGGAATAATGCGAACGGGCGACATCAAAGACTCGGCCGCGCTCATCAGGGCCAATGGTACGATTGCGGCGTGCGCGCGGATAGCGTAGAATCCTCGCCGTCGTCCCAAGCCGAGGTCGCCAGAATGTCGCTTTTCCAAAACATTATCCGCGCCTGGCGGGGCTTGCACTCGGCGGCGGCGGGGCTTGCCTTTCCGCTGGGCGGGTGGTGGCTAGGCTTTGGCGCTTCCACGTCGGATGACGACCGTCTGGACAAGGGATTGGCGATCGTCCTACCCGGCATTGAAGGATTTGGACCGTTGAATTGCAACATCGCTTGCGGCCTCATTGATGGTGGCTTTCCTGGTGCGGTGATCGTTCATGATTGGACGACGGGCGTTTGGCCGCTCTTTACCCTTCATCTGCGGGCGGAAACGACGAACCGACGGCGAGCCGAAGAAATAGCCCAGCTAGTCTTGGACTATCAATGTGAATTCCCAGGTCGGCCGGTTCACTTGGTGGGCCATTCCGGCGGGGCAGCAATTGCAGTGTGGACGTTGGAGGCGCTACCCGAAACTGCGTCTGTGTGCAGCGTAGTGTTGCTGGGCGCGGCTCTGTCGCCTTCGTATTGCCTGGCGAAGGCACTGAGTCGAACCGAAAAGGGAATTTGGCATTTCTGGTCGCCGTTGGATATCTTGTTTCTCGCGGCAGGCACGCTGCTATTCGGTACGGCTGATGGTCGGCACACTATCGCAGCTGGGTGTTCGGGTTTCAAGCGGCGCCGGGAATGTGACCGGCTGAGGCAATGTTGCTACCATCCACGGATGTTGAGGCAATTCCATTTTGGCGGCCATCTCAGTTGGGCAAATAGCGTGTTTGTGGCCGAAGAGATTGCTCCACGGTTGGGCACTATATGAGCCAACTATTTCCCTCCCGCCGCCAATTCCTTGGCGCAGCCGCTGCCGGACTCGCATATTGGCATTGCGAGCTACCCGCAAGCGCAGAGCCAACCGGGCCCGCTGTCCCGAAGCTCGCCGCCTACGACGAACTCATGACTCGCCTCATGCGCGAGCACAGGCCGCCGGGGGCGGCGTTGGGCGTGGCCTATCACGGGCGGCTGGTTTATGCGCGCGGGTTTGGGCATGCCGACGTGGAGAAGCAGGAGCCGGTCCATCCCAAGTCGCTGTTTCGCATTGCCAGCGTCAGCAAGCCGTTCACTTCCGCGGCCGTCATGCACCTGATCGAAAAAGGCCGGCTCAAGCTGGACGACAAGGTCTTCGACATCTTGAAGATTGAGCCGCACCTCGAGCCCGGCGCGAAGATGGATCCGCGCATCTACGAAATTCAGGTGCGGCACTGCTTGCAGCACACCGGCGGCTGGGACCGCGACAAACAGCCCGATCCGATGGGCGCCGAGGCGGCCGAGCAGGTGGCCAAGGCGCTCAAGGTCCATTTGCCGATCATTCCCCGGCAGATCATTCGGGTGACCATGGGCAAGCCGCTCGATTTCACTCCGGGAACCAGGTACGTTTACTCAAACTTTGGTTACTGCGTGCTGGGCCGGGTCATTCAGGCCATTTCCAGAAAGCCGTATCACGAGTTCGTGTCGGAGCAAATTCTGTCACCGCTGGGCATCCGAGACATGCAGTTAGGCAAGGATCTCTTGAAGGACCGCGCGCCGGGCGAAGTGAGGTATTACGATAGCGCGCGGCGCACTGGCCGGGCCATTTCTGGGCCGGAGATCGGCAAGCACGTGCCGTTGCCGTATGGCGTCGAATGCGTGGAGACGATGGACGCTAATGGCGGCTGGATTGCCAACGTGGTGGACTTGCTCCGCTTTGCCGCCGCGCTCGACGATCCAAAGAAATGCCCGGTGCTAAAGGAGGAAACCATTCTCACCATGCTGGCCCCGCCGCCCGGCCCGGTGGGGCATGGGCCGAAAGGGAAACCCAAGGAATCGTATTACGGCTGCGGTTGGGACGTGCGGCCAAACGTGCGGCAAGCGGAGAAGTTCACGAAATGGCACGGCGGCGGGCTGGCCGGCACCAACACGCTGCTGGTTTGCCGCGACGACGGCATCGACTGGGCCGTGCTATTCAACAGCGATGCCGACAAGGCCGGCAAGGACTTCACCGGATTCGTCGATGGGCCGTTGCACGATATTGCGAACGGCATCAAGGATTGGCCGGACCATGATTTGTTTCAGAAGTTGTGAAGTTGGGGCACGGCTATCCCCCCGGATGATTCTTGAATTGTGAAGGGGCGTCATGTGATACGCCGAAGGCGTTTCATCGTATAGCCCAGGGTTGCGGCGCTTCGCCGCTACCCTGGGCGTAACCCTCTTCCCAGGGTAGCCGCGAGGCGCGGCAACCCTGGGCTATGATATGGAACCCTTTCAGGGTTCCTCAAAGTTGTGGGGAGCCACTGTTATGACCGAAGTTTCCAATATTTTCGCCAACATCCCGCACGACAGGCTGCAAGAGCTTTCCGAGACGCTGGTCGCCAGCGACGTTGTCCGGATCGAGCGCATTGTCTCCTTTGGCCACATTTCGCCGCCAGGGTTTTGGTACGATCAGGACACGAACGAATGGGTGCTGCTGCTGCAAGGCGCAGCTGAATTGCGGTTTGAAGACGAAGCGGCGCTGGTTCGCCTGAGCACCGGCGACTGTTGCAATATTCCCGCCCACCGGCGACACCGGGTGGAATGGACTGACATGACGAAGCCCACCATCTGGCTGGCGGTGCATTATCGGTAAATTCTGTCCGTTTTTCTCATCCTTCCCGATATATATTTTGACGAATTCCGTCTGGCCCCGGAACGCGGTGGCACCTTCGTATACAAAGGAAGCGACCGGCTCTTCGGCATCTTGTGGAGGTGGTTCCCGTGCGGCAAATGGCTTGCTGGTCATTGGTGGGGCTGGCGTTTCTGGCCCTTTCCGGGCTTGCTCAAGCCCAGAATCCGTACGTCAAGTACCACAATCATTACAGCTACGGCTGGTGGTGGAGCGGCTATTACGACCCAGTGGGAAGTTATCTCGAAGGCGAGGCGGCAGTTATTCGCGAGCAGGGGAAGAACCTCATCCGCAAGCAGCAGGCGCTGAAGATTCACGAAGAAGTGCTGCAAGCGAAGGTGAAAACGCGCCGGGCCCAGCTCGACCAGTGGCTGTGGGAACTCGACAACCTGCCGAATTCCGAAGACATGCGCGAACGCTATCGCAAACTCCAGGTGCAGCGGGCCAGCATCGCCCCGCCCGACACCGAGATCCAAAGCGCCAAATCGCTCAATGACTTGCTCACCAATTGCCGGCTGCTGCAGGCCAAAGGCCTCGACGTGCCGTCGGACCCATTGCCCGGCGACTTGCTGCACCATGTCAACGTGACCTCGCAGCGCGGCAACATTGGCCTATTGAAGCAGAAAAATCTGTTCATCCCGATCCTGCTCCGCCGATCAGAATTCGACGACGACCGCAACAAGCTGGTCAAGCTTTCGCAGGAAGCGGTGCAAGAAGCGCTCGTGAAAAAGGAATCGAGCTACAACGCCTGCATGGAGATTCAGCGCACGGTGGACCGGCTTAACGAAAGGCTAGTGAAGATGGTGCGCTCGCAGAATTACGGCGAGGCCATGACGCCGTATATGTATGTGGATGCGAAGCAGTTCTTGCGGCAACTGGAAGACGCGGTGACGGTGCTGCAACAGAAAGACGCGGTATATTTCCTGAACGGCACCTATGCGGCCAAGGGCAACACCGTGGCCGATTTGGTGAAGTACATGGTCGAAAAGGGCTTGAACTTCGCCCCGTCGAATGGCGGCGACGAAACGCAATACCGTTCGCTGTTTGCTTCGCTATCGAAATATAACAACGCATTGGAGGCGATTTCGTATACGCCAGGACAGAAACGATAAAGCAATGCTCGAAGGTCATCCATGCCTGCACCCCAACCAGAACTTCCCACCCAGCCGCCGGCGGTGACGCGGCTGGAGTCGGCCGACGAAATTCGCGAAGCGATTGCGGCCAAGCTGGCAGCCGTCAAGCCGGCCGGCGAAGTGGAAGTGTCGCCGTTTAAGCCGATGCAGCGGCCGCCGATGGCGGTGCTCGTGATTGTCGATGACGGCCAGGACGACGGCGAGCGATTCCGCATTCGCGGCGACTCCTGCATCATTGGCCGGGTGGAAGGCGACGTGAAGATTCCGCACGATGGCCGCATTTCCAGCAAGCACGCCAGCATCACCCGCACACTGGAGCAGGGCCGCTATCGCTGGCGGCTGACCGATTTGCAAAGCACCAACGGCACCTGGGTGCGTATCTCGAATTCCGTCCTCAAGGCGGATCAGGAGATCATGATTGGCGGCCGGCGTTTTCGTTTTCATGCGGGTATGCCGGCCGCTCCTCCGGAAGAAGTATCTGCCACCAAGGCGACCATCGGCTGGAAATCCGTCGCGGTCGAGCAAGCGCTACCGGCGCTGGTGGAGCTTTCGGCCGACGTGGAAGTGAAGCGCTTTCCGCTGGCTGACGGCGACACTTGGATTGGCCGCAATCCCGCGTGCAACGTAGTCTTGGCCGACGACATGCTCGTCAATGGCCGGCATGCCAAAATCTACCGCGATGAGAAAAACCGCTGGGTGATAGAAAACGCCCAGTCGGGCAACGGCACCTGGCTGCGGATCGATCACATTGCCTTTGACCGAACCTGCCACTTTCAACTGGGTGAACAGCGCTTTATTGTGCGCATATCGTAAAAACGGGAACCACTGATTACACTGATCATTGCCGCCGCCGAAAGCCCAGGGACGGGAGTCCCTGGGCTTGGCGTTGTCTCATCCGTACTTTCTCGCTAGGCTCGCATAATGAAAATCCGCTTGCAAGTTGATCCCTCGAAAAGCCCTGCGTTTGTTTCCGAACATACCGGGCCGCGGATTACCATTGGCCGCGAGCCCGGTTGCGAACTCATACTGCAGGGGCCGGGTTGCGACACCGTTTCGCGCCAGCATATTGCCATCGAGCAGACCGACTTCGGCATTCTGGTGACCGATCTGGGCTCGGCCAACGGCACGCTGTTGAACGACAAGCCGTTGGAAAATGCCGAGCCGCTGGTGGTGGGCGACCGAATTCAACTGGGTCACACGGGGCCGGTGCTGCAAGTGCTCGATCTGGATGCTACGGTGGGCGCCGTGGCCGAACCGTCGCCGCCGCGGCAGCCGGTCAAGCCCGCCGTAAACGGAGCGCCTGCTGCGGCCGCCGCTGCTCCTGCCGCGGCCACAGAGGCGGCCAAGCCCAAGCGCTTTCCGGTGGTCGCCGTCGGCCTGGGCGTGGGAGTCGGCGTCTGCGTGCTCGTGACGCTGGCCATTCTGGCCATGTGGAAACTGTTCGGCGTGCAGCCGCAAACTTCGGCTTCGGTGGCCTCGCACACCACTTCCACGTCGAAGCCGGATAAGACGGCGGTACGGCCCACCGAGAGATCGACCCCAGCGACAGAAAAATCGACTGGGGCTACGGGTCCAACGACCAAGACTGCGGCCGCGACGAACAAGGAACCGGACCCCAAGAAGAACGACCCAGTGGTTTCTGACGAGCCGAATTTCGAGCGGCGCGAGATTGGCCGCTATCTGCCCAACGAGAAGACGCCCAGCGTGCTGCTCACGCGGCAAGCCGACGGCGAGCGCTGGGGCCGGCTGCGGGCCGATTCACGCGTTTTCACGGGCTATCAATTGCTATCGCTGCCAGGCTATCGCAGCCCGCTCATGCTGGACTCGGGGGCTAAGGTGATGCTTTGGGGCAATCTGCCGCAGTTCTCGTCGTTCCCGCCGGTGCTGGAAAGCTCAGTGATTTTGTTCGTGCCGCCCAAGGACTTCGATCTGGATTTTAGCCTCGATCGTGGCCGCGTGCTGATCGGCAACGGCAAGAAAACGGGCGCGTGCCACGTTCGCTTGCGATTCGTGCGCGAAATCTGGGACATCACATTGCCGGATGAGAAGAGTGAAGTCGCGGCGGAATTGTGGAGTATCTTTCCGCCCGACGCCCCGGCTACCAATGATCCGGCCGGAACCAAACCGGTGGTCTGCGTGGGCCTGTTCGTGAAAGGCGCGGCCAAGGTCCATGCCGGCTCGCAAAATCTCGACATCGACAAGAACTCCATGCTCACGTGGACGAGCTTGCAGCGCCATGTGTCAAACCCCGAAATGCAATCTGCCCTGCCCGACTGGTGGACGAAAACGCTGGATAACAAGATTCCCGAAGTGGCCGATGTCCAACTTGCCCTTGTGGACTATTACCAATCAATCGGGAAATCGACCAATACGCTCGTGGATGACATCGTCACGCGCGTGCGTGAAAAGCGCGATGATCCTGGCCTGGAAGCGACCGGCATTCTCTTCCTGGGCGCGATGGACTCGCTGCCGCTGGTGATCGACGGCCTGGAGCGGACCGATACCGTTATTCGCGGCGCTGCTGTCACCGCGCTACGGCAGTGGATCACGCGCGGGCCGGATTACCGGCAGCAATTGCTGCAAGCGTTGACCGATGCGCGCTCCGGCTACTCGCACGAAAAGGCAGACCTTATTCTTTGGCTCTTGCAGGGCGTCAGCGAAGTCGACGCCCAGAAAAGTGAAACGTATCAAAAGCTCATTGGCTGCCTGGCGCACGAGAATCTGCCGATCCGTGACCTGGCCTACCGGGAACTGCAGCGCTGGGCCAAAGAGATTGCCGGCAGTATTGACTACGACCCCACGGCCCCGGAGAAGCAACGGCAGCAAGCGGTCGAGCAGTGGAAGAAAAAGCTTCCGCCCGGCAAAGTGCCGCCGCCATTGAAATGAATATCGATTCCGTCCGGTTCCGCCGAACGACTTCCCATGTCTGATTATGCCGAACAAGTGCGCAGCCTGCTGGAAGAAGCAGGCGGTTTGCCAACTTCGCCCACGCAGCTGGCGCTGCTGGAAGAAGCCGTGCACCTTGCCGACACGCATCACGATATTCGTCTGGGCGTCGAAGCGCGCCGGCCATTGATGTACGTTGCCCGCTACTTGCTCCGTGGCGATATTCTGACGGTTGCCTTCACCTGGTGCCTGGCGCATTACGACCGCGAGCCGGCACTCTTTGGCGGCCGCGATCTCCTTTGGGAATACGGCCAGGTGATTGGCCAGCTCGCCAATTTGCACGATGTCTCGCGGCAGACGCTGGAGCAAATGCTGGAAGACTTCGGCCGCCGGCTACTCGCCGGCGGCGAGTCGCAACTGCAAGTATATTTGAAGCAGCGGCACATCGCGCCCGACCTGGGCGACCGCGAACTGGGGCGCACGGCGAATCAGTTGGTTCATGAAGAATATCGCAAACTGGGCCGCGGCCCGACGGTCGATGAGCGAACCGAAGAGATCGAACTGGAGTTATTTCTGGGCAATGAAGAGCGTGCCCTGGAGTTAGCCAAACGCTTCCTCCACGGCGACTGGCGCGGGTACGTACACAGCGGCGGTTTCGCGCCCTATTTGTTGCTGCCGTTGCACAAACACGACCGCCGGCCAGAGGCCGCCGCATTGTACAAGCGCTGCCGGACTTCGTTCCATCCGGAGCGCTGTTATTACTGGCCCTACGGCGAGTTCATCAAATGGCTGACGCTTACCGGCGCGAACGATGAGGCCGTGCAGGTCTACGCCAAGTGCCAGCGCGCCATCAAACCGTACACCGATCCACTTACGCGCTTGCACTTCGCGCTCGACGCCACCGTCCTCTTCGACCGCCTGGCAAAAACCGGCCCAGCCCAACTGCCGCTGCGGCTCGGCGAAGTGGTGCCGGTTGGCCGAGAAGACGGCCGTTATGAAGTCGCCCAGCTGCACAATTGGCTGCACCAGGAAGCGCGCGAACTGGCAGCCCGATTTGACGCCCGCAATGGCACCGATTGCTTTCAGCAGCAGATTCAGGCACGCGCGGAATTGCAGAAATGGGCAGACGGAAACGCCGCCGTGAGCCCGGCATGATTCGTATCACGTTGTAGCAAAAAAGGGGACGCGACTGGAACGAAAAGGCTTTTTTGCAACGAATCCCGCAAGCTTTTGCTATCCTTCTCAACTTGACGATGCTGATTTCCGTTCTTGAAGCGCGGCACCTATTGATCAATGCACAACCTCGGCAGATCTTCCGCGTCCGGAACTGTTGGCACCCTAGCTCCCAGGCCGGGCGCTACAGCGATTGAGGACTTGGTGGTAGGGACCACCGGGTGTAACTCGCTCCGTGCGGGCATGGCCGCTATTGTGCTTTGCAGGCGACAGACTGGCAGGCGAGTTTAAGACTGACCCAGTATTCTCGGTCTTCTAAGAATGACCCGGTTTTCTGCCCGGCAACCGAAAGGGCGGGCTCACAGGCATGGCAAACCTTCCTCACCGCGCCACTCATCACCCTACCCGGAATTGTTCCCAGAATTGTGCTTCGGAAAAGGCAATTGGTGCGCTTGAGACTCGGAGTTGGATATGATGGCCAGTATGCTGGTCGATCGCTTAACTTCTTTGGATGGAAGCCCCTGAATAGCTTCGCAGAATCGGATTGTAAGCCGCCTGCAGCTTTCGCAGCGGCAGCCGATGCAGGGTACATCAACCCCGATCTGGCGCCGACGGCGTCCACCCAGCGCACCTGGGGTTTGAACGATCTGGCTGCCTTGTGGGTGGCCCTGGCCGCGTGCGTCCCAACGTACATGTTGGCGTCCTCCTTGATTGAGGAGGGCATGAACTGGTGGCAGGCGATCCTTACAATCTGCCTGGCGAACGTCATCGTCCTCATCCCCATGATCCTTAATGCGCACCCAGGAACCCGTTACGGCATCCCGTTCCCGGTGTACTGCCGGGCATCTTTTGGTCTGCGCGGGGCAAACGTGCCGGCCCTCCTTCGCGCCGTGGTCGCCTGCGGCTGGTTCGGCATCCAGGCCTGGATCGGCGGCTGGGCGACGTATCAGATTGCACTGATCTTTCTCCCCGCACTCGCAGACTCGCAGGGTCTGCCGTCGCTCGGAATCAATGCGCCACAGCTCGTCTGTTTTCTGCTCTTCTGGGGCGTCAACGTATTCGTTGTCTATCGGGGAATCGAGTCGATCCGGTTGCTGTTGAAGATCAAGGCGCCGCTGCTCATTGTCCTGGGTTTGACCTTGCTTGCCTGGGCCTGGTGTAAGTCGGGCGGGTTCGGTCCGATGCTGTCGCAACCGTCTCAGTTTGGCGCGGGCGGCGCGAAGGCGGGCCGCTTCTGGAGCTTTTTCTTCCCGGCCCTCACCGCCAACGTCGGCTTTTGGGCCACCCTAGCCCTGAACATTCCGGACTTCAGCCGCTACGCCCGCTCGCAGCGCGATCAGATCATTGGTCAGACCGTGGGGTTGCCGACGGCCATGGGGTTCTTTGCTTTCATCGGCGTGGCGGTCACTTCAGCAACAATCATCATCTATGGCGAGGCAATTTGGGATCCGGTCCTGGTTGTGTCCCGCTTCGGCAACCCCGCGGTCCATGCACTGGCGCTGGTGGCCTTGTGCGTGGCGACCCTCGCGACGAATTTGGCCGCCAATGTCGTCAGCCCGGCCAACGATTTCGCCAATCTGTGGCCCCGGCGGATCTCCTTCCGCACTGGCGGACTGATCACTGCTCTGATCGGTCTGCTGATGCAACCCTGGCGCCTGGTGCAGGATCCCTCTGGATATATCTTCCGCTGGCTTGTGGCTTACTCTGCGTTGCTCGGTTCGGTCGGCGGCATACTCATCGCGGACTACTTTGTCATTCGCCGTACCCGGCTCGACGTGGCGGGCCTGTACCGGCAAGACGGACCATACTGGTACCTTGGCGGCTTCAACATTCTTGCGCTGGCAGCCATGGTGTGCGGCGTTGCGCCTTGCGTGCCGGGTTTCCTCTCCACCGTGGGCTTGGCTGAAGTACCCGGTATCTGGGTCCGGCTGTATCACTATGCATGGTTCTTGAGCTTTTTCATCTCGTTTGTTGTCTACATCGGCCTGATGGGGGCGTGGGCCAAATTTGGCCGCACCTCTAGTTCTCGAACGTAACTCTGGCACCGGAAGGCCCTGCATGGATACGAACTATGATGCGATCGCGGCCGAATACAAACGCGCCAAGCAGCAACCGTGGCGTTACTTCGTCGAACGCCACACCTTGTTACGCTTGATCGGCCCGCTCGAAGGATTGTCGGTGCTGGATCTGGCCTGTGGCGAAGGACATTACACCCGCGAGCTTCGCCAGCGCGGCGCCGCCAAAGTCGTCGGCGTCGACCTCTCGGAAGGCATGATTCGGCTCGCCCAGGAAGAAGAAACGCGCAAACCGCTGAAGATCGAATACCAAGTTCACGATGCCCGGACATTCGACGGGAAAGAGAGCTTTGACCTGGTGGTCGCTGCGTACCTGCTCAACTATGCCGCCACCAAGAAGCAATTGACGGAAATGTGCGCTGCGGTGGCGCGAGCGCTGCGCCCGGGAGGGCGTTTCGTGACTGTCAACAACAACCCGGCACAAGAACCCGAATACTTCGGTGCCAGTCGCAAATATGGCTTTATCAAAAAGACCGCCGGCGCCCTGCGAGAAGGATCGCCGATTATCTACACCATCTTTCAAGACGAAGGGTCATTCGACATCACGAACTACTGGCTGAGCATCGCAACGCATGAAGAGTGCCTTGGCGCGGCCGGTCTGCGAATCGTCTCTTGGCACAGTCCACGCGTGTCCCCCGAAGGTTGCGCTACCTTTGGCGACGAATTCTGGGACTCGTTTTTGACCCATCCACCAATAACCTTTTTGGAGTGCGTTCGCTGATCTCGCCTTCGTCGTCAATCTTTACACCTTGCCATATTCCCGCGCAGGTCAAACAAGCTTCGGTGACGCAACCATAACCCGGACCACGTACTCACTAGCGTCATTTTGAGCCAATGTTGGCAAAGGCGTCGCGCGCAACAGCAGACAAAACGTCGCGACGCCCGTCTGCACTTGCATAGCTGGGCCAGAGGCGGCCGCATACTATACTGCCAGAAGTTGTTCAATTATTAGTTGAATTTGGCGGCAGGGGTTTATAGATTTTGCTTCCCATATTCAGACTCTGTTGCTGACCCGGATGGCGCTGATGGATAGAGATCGGTCCCTACTTCTTGCCGCGCTTTCCCTGCAGACGGGAATGATCGACGCTGAGCAGTTTGCCGCAGCTTGCTGGGTCTGTAACGAGCAACCCGAAAAGGCAGTGCACGAGGTGCTTGCCGAGCGTGGCTGGATTCAACCAGCGGACCGGCCGCATCTCGAATACCTGTATGAGCGCTATTTGCAAGACCATGAAAACGATGCCAAAGCGGCTCTGACGCACCTGCTCATTGCTGCCAAGCGAGCACTGGCAGGCCTGGAAGGGCTCGTGCCCTTGGGCACCATTGCTTTTACACCTGCCGCGCTTGATAACTCGCAGGCGGGTGCCATCCATTCCGCACCAGCGACAGAGACTCGCTATGCGTTCACAAGCATTCATGCTGCCGGTGGAATGGGTCGGGTGTGGCGAGCGCGCGATCGGCAGCTCGACCGCGAGGTCGCGCTGAAGGAGCTGCGCCCCGAGGCGGCCGGCAACAACAAGACGGCAGCGCGCTTCATCCGCGAAGCGCGCTTGACTGGGCAGCTCGAACATCCGGGCATTGTTCCGGTCTATGAACTCACGACCCGGCCCGGTTCCAACGAGCCCTTCTACACCATGCGCTTTGTCAAGGGACGCACCTTGAGCGACGCGGCCCGCGCCTATCATGAGCGACGCGCGGCCGGCGGTGTTCATCGTCGACGACCACGGGCTGTTCCGCGCCGGGGTTCGGTCCGAACTAGGGGATCACGTCCGGGTCGTGGGCGAGGCCGACGACGTGGCATCCGCGCT
>Ga0209580_10001074_pt1 | contig 12966 bp, 10 predicted proteins | sample Coa_R1_5_FD_187153 | JGI IMG/M metagenome (GOLD analysis project Ga0209580, IMG submission 187153) | Surface soil microbial communities from Centralia Pennsylvania, which are recovering from an underground coalmine fire - Coalmine... | ecosystem: Environmental > Terrestrial > Soil >...
CATACAGTTCGGTGAGATATAGATCGGTGCCGAGAAAACCAGGAATAATGACAATTCCAGAACCGTCGCCGTGCGGCACTCCGAAGCCGTAATAGAGAGGCGTGGCATGTAGCAGGAGAATCTCAGCCCCGACCAGTGCCTCGGTCCACATGGAAGTTGGGGCTTCTGAGTGAGGTCTCGGTGAGAGCTTACGGGATCGAAGTCGTGCAGAGCCGTTCAACCTGGAGTTTGTGCGCAAGATCGTCTTGGATCCGCCCTGATCCGCGCACGTCACGCAATGATGCGCGGAGAATTACTACGGCGGATTATACCTCCGCATTCGTGGCGACTGTATAGCACTTTTGAGGCATAGGGAAAACGACGGTTTCGTGGTCCTCATGCGCCGCCAACATGAAGATGCCTCGACTTTTGATATCGGTTGCTAGCTCTTCGAGCGCTTCCGCCGCTTGCTGGTCTTTCCCTCTTCGAGACGAGTTTCCAGTTCAGCCACGCGCTTCCGCAGAGCTTCCAACTCAGGCTCGGCTTGAGATCTTGGCGGAGGCGGACTTCCTCCCAGAAAGTTCTTCATCATTTCCACTGGAGACAGGATGGCGGACTGCACTTCGCCGAGCCGGCTTTGGACCGCGTCCTGCACCTTCTGGTAAGTATCGAAGGCTGACTTCAGATACCACATGATGAACTCCTGCCGCACTTCATCGGAAGCAATGATGAGTTGGCGAAGGAGCTCAAGGGGCAAGCCCGTTGGCTTGTCCTTCGCGTCTTCGGTAATGATCTGGGTCAAAGTGACGCGGGTCACATCTTCGCCGGTCGTGACATCGATAACCTTGACCTGTCTACCCTCGCGAATGAGCGTGGCAATGTCATCGAGGTTGATGTAGCGGCTATCGCTGGTGTCGTAAAGCCGCCGGTTCCCGTATTTCTTGATAAGCACGGTAGAGGATTTCATCTCTGCGCCAAAGGGGCATTGAAGAGCTTTAAGCTCTCACCCGCCTTTGCTGCTATGCACATATTAATTATATTTGCTTGACATAACACTAATCCAGACCTATATTTAGCTTGATGCTGCATTGCAGCAATTACTTAGGGAGGTTGGATATGCCAGCAGCAACCAAGACCGAGACTTCCCGGGCCTACCATCCCAGAGAGTCTTCATTTATTTCCGTTCTGTCCGGTTGGGCGCAACAGGGAGTGCAGGGCGTGTTTGCCACGCAACGCATTCTCCTCGATTTAGCCATGCGCCAAAACGCGAACATCATGCATGCGGTGCGCGAGCAGTTGACCGACCCGCATCACTCTCCCACCGCGATCCTCAGCGAAGTGGCCGGTGAGGGAGTCAACAATTTCATCGAAGGACAGAGGATTCTTCTCGAGCTCGGCAAGAAGCAGAATGAAATCCTGATGAATGGCGTGCGGGAGCGCATCGGCGAGTCTCCGGCAGCCGATGCTTTGACTGATCTACTGGGCCGCAGTGTCGAGACCTTCATTCACATGCAGGAAGAGTTCCTGAAGATTGCCGGCAAGCAGACTCATTCCTGGCTGGAAGCCGCCAAGGCCGGAAAGCCTTACGAATATGAGTACCTGGCGGACCTGGCTCGCGAAGCCATGGAGAGTTTCGTGAAAGCACAGAAACATTTCCTGGATGCCATTGCGGAAGATACCGCTAAGGCGACGGGGAAGAAAGTCAATGGCGCACGGAAGCTGAAAAAGACTGAACTCTCAGAACTGGCGCGCCAAGCCATGGAGTCGCTCATCGAAGCCCAAAAGAGACTCGTAGATCTCGCGGGGAAACAGATGAACGACAACGTGAAGATTGCCGGAAAGGCTTTCGACCGGCTACCCGCGCTCCCCGTTCTGCCGTTAGGGGAACTGACACGGGAAGCCGTGAAGAGCTATGTCGATGCCCAGAAGGCATTGATGGAAGTCGTGGTGAAACCGAAGGCCGAAGTCAAGCGCCCCGCAAAAACGGTGCGGCATGCGAAGCGCGCTCGGAAGGAAACGGCGGCTGCCGCCGTCGCCTAATTGAACGACAGGAAGGGCACGGGTTCGAAACACGTGCCCTTCCGGCAATTTCGAGCAAGGAACGTGCCTCCGTATTGCTTTCCCCTTTTGTGACCAGACTCACACCTACCCGTGACACTCGCTACCGACTTCGAACCGTCATCGTTGGAGTATTGATCTGAGTATTTCCGGTTCGTCCGGCGAGCGACTTTTAGCTCTCCGGCTGGCCGGCGTCGGCCGAGAGGTTCTGAATTCTGGGCCAAAGCGAGCCCGTTCTGGCCGGTAAAATCGCTTTCCTTCCCGTCACAAGCGATATGCGGGGTGGGATGCCTCCCAGAAACTGACCTCGAATAGTTCACACGGAGAGCCGCAATGATTGCCAGCGAAGCGATACAGGAACGGGCGCAAGCTCCCTCGAGTAAAGAAAGCCTAACCACGGAGCGAATGACTTATCTGGAGACGCTTGTTACGCAAGCGAGAACGGCATCCGCCGTATTCACCCAATTCACTCAAGAAGAAGTTGACCGGATCGTCAAACCGATGGTACTGGCTGGCCTGGAACAAGCGCAGCGACTGGCTCAGCTGGCCGTCGAAGAAACCAGAATCGGTGTGATGGAAGACAAAGTCATCAAGAACATGGTGGCGACCGAGTTCGCCTACAACTACGTCAAAGACAAGCGGACTGTCGGCATCATTCGCGAATTTCCCGAACGGAATCTGGCAGAGGTGGCGGAGCCGATCGGCGTTATTTTTTCCATCCTGCCAATTACTAATCCGACATCGACAGTCCTGTTCAAGTGCATCGTTGCCATCAAGACGCGGAATGCGGTGATCTTCAGCCCCCACCCGAAAGCGTGGCGGTGCTGCTCCGAAGCCGTGCGGATCATGCTTGAGGCTGCCCTGAAGCACGGGGCGCCGAAAGGAATCTTCTCTTGTCTGGAGTCGCATACCCTTCAGGACAACGATTACCTGATGCATCACAAGGAAGTCGCCCTGATCGACGCAACCGGTGGCCCGGGGGCGGTTAAGGCAGCATACAGTTCAGGCAAACCCGCGCTCGGAGTGGGACCCGGGAACACCCCGGTTTATCTGGAAAAGACGGCGGATCTGAACACCGCCGTCGTCGACATCATCATCTCGAAAACCTTCGACAACGGAACCATCTGCGCATCCGAGCAAACTGTCGTCGTGGACGATGAGATTTACGATCCGGCGCTCAAAAAATTTGAGGATCTAGGGGCCCACATCTGCAACGAGAAAGAGACGGAAATTCTGTCGCGTACGGTGATCGAACCCAGACCGGATTCATGCAGCCGATGGCCATCGGCCAGAGAGCCACAGACATCGCCCGGTTCATCGGTCTCTCCGTCAAGCCGAACACGAAACTGCTGATTGCGCCCATCCAGGGAGTGGGTCGCAATTATCCGCTCTCGGTCGAAAAACTTTTTCCGGTGCTGGCGGTTTATCGGGCGAAAACCAGGGAGGAAGCGCTCAAAACCTGCATCGAGGTGAATCACGCCGGCGGGCTTGGGCACACGGCTGTGGTTTTCTCGCGAGACGACGAAGTCATTCGAAAGTTCGGCGAAGTCATTAATGCTGGACGAATCATCGTGAATTCTCCGGGGGCGATTGGAGCTTTGGGGGCCGTCTATAACGACCTGGTTCCGACGTTTTCATTTGGATGCGGCACCGGAGGCGGGAACAGCACGACCGACAACGTGAACATCTATCACTACCTCAACATCAAGCGAGTGGCGCGGAGAACGCAGGCCCATATGTGGTTCCGGGTTCCGAATCAAATTTATTTCAATATGAACGCAGTCCAAAACCTGAGCCAGTTCCCTTCCCGCTGCACAATTATCGTGACCAACCAGGCGCTGGAGCGCATCGGCCATGTAGATACGGTCAGGCGTTCGATCGCGCCCGAAACTCACGTTCACGTTCTTGTCATCCCCGACGCGGAACCCGAAGCTAAAGTGATCGCGCAGGGAGTAGAAACTTTGAATTTCTACAACGCCGACCAGATCATCGCGCTAGGCGGAGGATCGGTGATCGATGCGGCGAAGATCATGAAGCTTAAGTACGAGTCGCCGCAAGCCGATCTGGAAGAGCTGGCCGCGCCCTTTCTCGACCTGCGCAAGAGGGTGGTTGAGTATCCCAAAGAGAAGAAAACTCGCGCTCCGCTCATTGCGATTCCCACCACTAGCGGAACCGGAAGCGAAGTGACGCCATTTGCCGTGCTGACAGACAAAGAGCATGGCAGGAAAGTGACGCTGGCGGACTACTCTCTCAGCCCGGATGTCGCAATCGTTGATCCGCAGTTTGTAATGTCCATGCCAAAAGGCCTCACTGCCGATACCGGTATCGATTGTTTGACTCATGCGCTGGAAGCCGGCGTCTCGAACTACGCCTCACCATACACCGACTCAAATGCAATGCAGGCGATACGGCTGGTTTTCAAGTACCTGCCCGTAGCCTTTGAGCATCCGGACGATGAAGAGGCCCGGTCGATGATGCACAACGCCGCCTGCATCGCAGCCATGGCATTTTCAAACGCGTCAGTGGGAGTGAACCACGCATTAGCGCACGCCTTCGGAGCACGTTTTGGAATCGCCCACGGACGCGCGAATGCGCTCATACTGCCGCATGTGATCGCCTACAACGCCGCAGTGCCAACCAAGTTCATGCCCTCTCCGTACCAGCAGGGATATGTCGCCCACAAAAAGTATGCGACGGTCGCGGACCTGCTCGGGCTGGGTGGACCGACAATCGAGGCGAAGGTGCAGAACTTGATCGCTGCCGTGGAGCAACTGCTGGACCGCTTGAGTTTCCCGCGTTCGATTGCGGAACTCGGAATCGAGAAAGAAGAGTTCGAAAAGGCCCTGCCGGAAATGTGCAAGGCGGCATTCGAGGACCCCTCGTGGCGTTCGAATCCGCGCATGCCCCTAATGAGTGAACTGGTGGAGTTGTTCTGGAAGGCATATGAAGGCCGGAGGCCGGTTCAGGAATGCAAACAGCAGACTGCATAGTTTCGAAAGGAAAAAGGACATGGCGACGATCGTGGAGGCCGTGAGGGCAGGCGAGCAGGAATTGACGGTCGCTTTGCGGGCGGCAGCGAAGAAGCTGGACAGCGCAGGGTCAGAAGTGGTTTTGGATCTCTCCGGTGTGAGGCGCATTGATGAATCCGCGCTGGAAGAACTGCGGGACTTGGCCCTGAAAGCTGAGGACAACAGCTGCAAGCTCGTGCTCAAGCAGGTCAGCGTCGATGTCTACAGAGTCTTGAAACTGGTGAAGCTTGCGTCGCGCTTTCACTTTGGCGAGTAGAAGTTAGTTTCGGTTCCTGGTTAGGAGAGTTTGATGCCAGATCATTCCCAAGGTGACCGTTTGTCCTGGGGGGACACGGTTTTTCTGCATCTGGAGCGGGAGGGCATGCCGCTCAATGTAGCGAGCGTCTGCATCTTCGACGGCAAGATCGGGTTAAGAGATTGCCAGCACCTGATCGAGTCGAAGCTGGACTTGATTCCCCGCTATGCCAAGCGCGTTGTCTCTGCGCCGCTCGGAATTGGACTGCCCAGTTGGGAATACGATCCTGGATTCGATATTCGCCGCCACGTGCGCGAACAAACCCTGAAACAGGGCACTGATGCAGAGATCAAGAGTGTCGTGGGAAGATTGTTCAGCCAAGTCATGGACCGGAAGCACCCGCTGTGGGATATAACCCTTTTGCAGGGCATAAAAGGAAATTGCACTGCCGTCATCCTCCGCCTGCACCACTGTCTGGCGGATGGGATCGCTGGTGTCGGTATCCTGAATGTGCTCCTGGACGCCAGCCCAGAAGCGCCGCCTCTGCCAAGAAAGCGGCAGACCTTTCGCGTGCCACCGCGGCGCGATCCATTGACCTCATTGACCAGCGGCTTCGTAGATTCTTATTCCGACTTCAGCAAGCGTATTCTCTCGGCCCTGGCTGACGTTCTGCAAATGGCGGAACGGGCAGCCGCGAACAGCGGCAGTCCGGAATCATCAGAAGAGATTTCGGCGTTGCTGCCCGAGATCACTGCCTTTACCGAGCGTTTGCGCTTCAACGTTCTTTATCGCGGACCCCAAAAGTTTTCCTGGGCCCACATTCCACTCGCTGACGTGAAGGCCATTCGGCACACCTTTAAGACGAGCGTGAATGACGTCATCCTCAGCCTGGTCACGGCGACCGTGCAGCGTTACCTGGAACAACATGGTGATCGGGTGAAGGGTCGCCTTTTCCGCGTGATGGTTCCGGTCAACCTTCGCGGGAATTCCGACGTTAGCGAACTAGGCAACCGAATCTCTTTGGTGCCGGTTACGGTTCCATTGGACATTCACGATCCCACCGAACTCCTGATTGCCGTGAACCGTCGAACGGAGTTTCTCAAGCAGGCGCACGCCGCCGAGTTGGTGAGTCTCACCGGAGGTCTGATCGGGGTTCTTCCCACTGCGCTGCAAGCGTTTGCCGGCCCTTTTATTAGCAAGCTGCCCATTACTCCCTTCAATATGGTCTGTACGAACGTGCCCGGGCCGCAATATCCGCTTTACCTGCTTGGGCAAAAGATGCTCCGTTGTTATCCCTATGTGCCCGTTGGCGGCAAGATGGCGCTCAATTGCGCCGTGTTGAGTTATGACGGGAGGATTTTCTTTGGCTTCAGCGGCGATATCCACGCCGCACCCGATCTTCATCGACTGGAAACCTATCTAAGAACTAGTTTCGAAGAATTGCGGGAAGCGGCTCGGTTGAAACCACAGCGCCAGGGGCAATCGAACCGAAAAAGGGCGAACGCACACTCTCCCGTTACGCCGGCAAGCAGACGCCGGTCCCGTCCCAACCGCAAAGTCAAGGTTGAAGCCGCGGCTAGACCGGCACAGGTGTCAACACAAACGCCGTCTAAGCCGGCGCAGGCAACGCCGACCGCAGAGCAGCATTCGCCAATCCCGGAACCCTCGATCGCCTAGATGAAAGGGGGAACAATTAAGACTCGATCGGACGAGTCTGACGTTTTATTTCCCCAGGTCGCTACTGGTCGGAACCGCCTCGGCCCGTCGAATGGCTTTCTCGTGTAACTCCCAGGAGTGGATGGCCTGTTGGCAGCCCTCTCGCGCCAAGGCAGTGTTCATCTGCCTCTCCGCTTCGTCGAAGGTATCCTCGGCGGTCATACGAGCCTGATGAGCCGCCTCATCCGCTTCCTTCACTTTCCTGACGTAGTCCCTGGTCTCCTCGCTGATGTCCCCATAGGCCGCCTTTGCAGCTGCACCGTTTCTCCCACACAAACTCTTGTAGGCGGTCTTGAGCTCGCTGCTCCAGTGGGCTTTCACGGATTTGTTGTATTTATCAAGGGCATCGTTGGCGTCGTCAGCCGTCTGCCGTACTCGGCTCTTCTGAAACAGCCAGGTAAAGACCGACCATTCCATCGCTTCGGTCATCAGGGCTTTCGCTTCTTCAACTTCACGAAGTTTTCGCATAGGAATTGTCTGTAAGAGGAATTTGTGCCGGCAGATAGCGGTCCAACAATGCTTGCTCCCATCTCAGCCACAATCGGGTGGGATACAGGAATGCGCTCCACTGCAAGGTGAACCAGTCGCTATTTCTCACCGGGGATCGAAAAGCCGCCCGGTTCAGCAGCCAACGCTGCGCGACGTCACGGGCGATGGCGAATCCCATCCTGTACTCCTCGCCGCAAATATCATTCAACAGACCGTCGAGCGTGAACATCACCTTTGAGAGCATGATCAATGACGACGGGAACCTGATTCCTTTCAGAGCAAGGCGCTCAAGCAGTCGCATCAGATCGCCACCGCTGGGCAAGCGACTGGCGGGCAGTTCGTCAAGAAAATCGGCCACGGCCGCACGAGCAATCTTTGCCCGAGAAGATGTGGGCGACACGTTTTGCTGGCTGAGAGCCAGAATCGCAGTCCAGGCGCCGTTGGGATCACGCAATAGCAGCATGAGGAATAACAGCGCAAGGTGCCGCCGCTGTTCGCGACTCAATCGTTCTCTTAGCGCCCAGTCGATGATGGTCAAGTGGTTCGTGCGATTGTCGTACAGAAGATTGCCAGCGTGGGGATCACCGTGGAACACGACGTCATCGCGTTGGGATAGAAGCGGAATCGCGATCAGCGCTTCAATCAATTGCTGGGCAACCGCTCTCCGACGCCCCGCCGGCAGGCGCGCCGCCGCATTGGTCACCTTGATCCCGCGTTCCTCGGTGAGGGCGGTGATTTTGGAGGTGCAAAGGGCCTGTATGACCTGAGGCACGCCAACGCCCCGGACGTTTCGATACAAGTTCCAGGCCTCCCGCAGCGTTTTCTGCTCGCGCCGGAAGTTGACTTCGTGCTGCAAGAGTCGGCGAACTTTCTTAAAGGTATCGGGGATCAGGTGCGATGGAAAGTCGTACGTGTGATGGCGATCGCCAAAGTATTGGGCAAGTCCCTGCAAGTATTCCATGTCTTCGGCGAAATACGCAGGAATGTGCGGCTTGAGAACCTTGAATACACCGCGCTCTCGGACAGATGTATCCGGATTTCTCCACGAGAATCGCACAACCGCGCTGACACTGGCTTCCGACAAAATGGCGGAAGAGAGCTCAACTTCAAATTTCTTCAGTCTGGCCCCGAGTTCTCGTTGAATGACCGTGCGTATCTCGTCCGGAGTAACGTCGCGAATTCCGTTTTCCAGCCGCGCCAGCGCATTCCGCAAGGCCGGTCGCAGATGCGGATTGCGCGCGATCACTTGCCCCAACTTCTGCAGTCCGGGAACTTTGGCGATCAGACGAAGCAGCCTCGCTTCGGCCGATGTCGTCGAGGGAAGCTCGATCTGCTCCAGCAATTTGGGAGCGAGGCGGGCTGGGGACAATCGTGCCACCACAAACATCATGGAGTCCCGGACAGGCGGCCGCCATTTGAGGTAAGCCTCTGGCACGAGCCTGTCGACTGGCACAATTCCGTCGACAATCCATCGAGCCATCGCATCGCGCATCGACTGCCCCACAGGACTGCGCAAGGCGAACTCGATAATGGCTACTTTGTCCGGAGCCGAAGCGTCTTTCGGGAGAAAGTCGGTAAGAGCCGCGCGCAGCAGCTGATCGGGCGCCAACTGGCGGAAACGTTCTTCGAGGGCGGAGACGTCGAACATGGCTCTCCCCTCGAGAATATGAACGCTGACATCGCCCGGCAGTGACCCGCATCACCTTTTGTCGGAAAAATCGCTACTGAAAACGGTACCCTGGCTTCGGCGTGCAGGTGTAGATACGAGAGCGATTGGGATTGATACCAGAATCGCAGGCGGCCCAACTCAATGCTAACGTCGGACCAAGGGGGAAGATGATCGTCTGACCTTCCAGATCGGCTTCAATGCTGACGCTCTCGGCGTCAGCGGGCAGGGTAAAGGAAAGTCCTTCCCCGAAAATAACCGGATAGGACCAGTGTTCGACCTGGCTCACCATGGGATGAAAGACTTCGGCCTCTAGCAAGAACGTAGCGCTGTCGGACCAATCCCTGGCAGCAACGGTGAAAATTCGGGCGCCCTCCAGATAGTGGTCAGACTCAATTCTTGTAAAAGGACATGGTCCTGCGATGCAGGAGACGCGAGCATCGCGAAATTCATTGCCCACCCCGGCGTCCAGTGTGGCGGATCCCAAGGCCGCCTTCCAGCGCCCATCCGGGGAACAGGGGCGTTGTCCGTTGCACGGGATATTCCCCCTATTTTCGATCTCGAAAGTCTTGACCGCGCTCCCCACATTCAAGTGCGTCATGGATTTAACGGTGTATCTCACTCGCACATTCGCCACCTTCGACTGCGGCCGATTTGCCGGAACAGGAGTGTTGGCGATCGGAATCATGTGCAAAACATACAGTTTGTTGGTGACATAGTCTTTTACATCCAGGGGTTGGTAATGAGGCTGCCGAAGATGGAGCTCGAGAGCATGCCCTCGACGAATCGGTTTGCGCAGGGTGAGAGTGAAAAAGCCCAAGGAATCCGATTGGGCTTGAGACATGGCGAGGTCACCCGCCGAAACGGTCACGCCTGCAACGGGAAGCTGCTTGCGGGGATCCGAATCCTGCACCAGGACTGCTCCCTGGAGCGCGATGGGCTTCTGAATGCCCCAACGAATCACCGACAGAATCCCCGCCGTGAACACCAGCGCAAGGATGCAGGAAACCACAACCTCGATTTTGTGCGTACGGGTCATACGACGTGATCAGTATGCTATATAGGATGACGCCTTCGCCATGGGAGTTCCCACCTAGCTTCCCGGCAAACGAACCACTATCGCACCCTCTCACTGATGTCGTAACATAAAAACATCCCTTGTTGTACTCCTATGGTTGGAGGCGGCCGAACTTTGTTGTTTTCCGATCTCGCATGACGCACGGAAACCCAAACGAATGAAGTCTGCCCGCTTCAATGTGCTCTCTAGGCGGCAGCTCTTGCGTCAGATGCTGGGAGCGGGTCTTTGCCTCCCACTGGCGGAGGTGATACCAGCCCTTTCGGCCGCGGCACAAAAAACCGCTCCTTCTGGAAGCGCCCCCGGAGCCCCGATTCTAAGCGCCGAAGACGATCAATTTTTGAATGATCTCGAGAGTGCAAGTTATCTCTTCTTCTGGGAACAAGGAAATCCTCGAACCGGGATGGTCAAGGACCGGTGCAATGTCCACACCGGCGCTCAAGGGGTTGCAGCCAGCATCGCTGCAACGGGCTTCGGCCTGACCGCTCTCTGCATCGGAGACCAGAGAGGATTCATCGCGCGGGGCGCTGCCCTGGAGCGGGTCTTCGCTACTCTGCGCTTCCTTTGGAAAAAACTGCCGAACCACCGCGGATTTTTCTATCACTTTGCCAATGACGAGACCGGCGAACGCATGTTCGATTCAGAAGTATCTTCTGTCGATACGACGATTCTTCTATGCGGAGTTCTCAGCTGCCGCGAGCACTTCCGCCATCCCGCGGTGGCGGAACTCGCGGACCTGATCTTCAACCGTGTGGATTGGACCTGGCTTTCGGAAGACACTTCCCTGCTCACGCACGGCTGGACTCCGGAAATTGGATTCCTTCCTTCCCGCTGGGACTACTACAGCGAGCTGATGATGATGTACCTGTTGGGCATGGGATCCTCCGCCCACCCGCTCAAACAAGAAACATGGAATGCATGGAAGCGGTTGAACTTCGAATATGAAGGGATGCGCTATATCGGATCATTTGCCCCACTGTTCGTTCATCAGTATTCGCAAGCGTGGTTCGACTTTCGCGGAAGGCGGGACAAGTATGCAGATTACTTTCAAAATTCAGTAACCGCGACCGAAGTGCACCGTCGCTTCTGCCTGGAGTTGGGCAAGCAGTTTTCTGACTACAGCGACGACTTGTGGGGGATCACGGCTTCCGACTCCGAGAACGGTTACGTGGTCTGGGGCGGACCTCCGGCGATGGGCCCGATTGATGGCACGGTGGTGCCGAGCGCGGCAGGAGGATCCTTGCCTTTCCTGCCCGAAGCCACGATGAAAGTGCTGAAGAGCATCCGCAACCATTACCCGTCCGCGTGGAGCAAATACGGCTTCGTGAACGCCTTCAACCCTCTCACCAACTGGTACGACACGGACGTAATCGGCATCGATACCGGAATAACGCTGCTGATGGCTGAGAACCTGCGCACCGGGTTCGTCTGGAGTACTTTCATGAAGACTGCGGAGGCGCAGCGCGGAATGCAGCGAGCCGGACTCGTAAAATACCAGCCCGACGACCAACACGGCTGACCCTGTTTCCGACCCAACCGAAGCGCAAGTTTTTTCATCCAAGAGTCGTTTAGAGGCTTTGTAGACCAGCCTTGTTCACCCGAATCTGATTCGGCTACACTCAGAGCAATTGCCGTTTCGACTGACACCTGAGTCCCGTCGTTTCTCGGTGCCAAGGGCGGTTCGCATGAGCCGGCACGCGTTGGGGATTCGATCATGAAGGGCCAGCCAGAAATCCGGGGCGGATGGCGGGAGCGAGTCTCCGCGCTCCGCAATGTTCCGGCTGTTTTACGTTTTGTCTGGGAATCCGGCCGAATGGTGGTCGTTCTCGGATTAGTCTTCCGCGTCATAGCTTCTTTACTCCCTCCTGCGCTGTTTTGGGTCTCAAAGCTGATCATCGACGCGATTTTCCAGATCCTTACGACCCATCAGCCAGCCACGCCCCGGTTGTGGTGGCTGGTGGCTGTGGAGTTTGCCCTCGCCGTGGCGGCAGGCGTGATTGGTCGTCTAATCGATTATCTGGACGCCTTGCTTGCGGGCAAATACACGCATTATGTCAGCGTCCGCGTGATGGAACATGCCGCCAGCCTCGATCTGATCGCCTACGAGGATCCTGTCTTCTACGACCGGCTGGAGCGAGCCCGCGTTCAGGCCACTGATCGGCTCTTCATGATTCAGGCGATTGGGCGGCTCATTCAGCAAGTGATCACCACGATTTCGTTGTCCATTTCCATCATGGTGTTCTCGCCTTGGCTTTTGCTGTTGCTGATCGTGGGTGTAATTCCAGCTTTCGTGGGCGAGACCCACTTCGCGTTCGTGGGATATGCCAAAAATTTCCGTCAGACTCCTATTCGTCGCCAACTCGATTATTTGCGCATTCTGGGCGGGAGCAAGGAAGCAGCCAAGGAACTCAAACTCTTCGGGCTGCGCGGTTTCCTGACATCCAGATTTGAAGGGCTCTCCAATCAGGTTTATCTCGAGGACGTCACTCTGGCACGACGAAAGGCTTTAGCGGGATCGATCCTTTCTGCCATCGGCACAGCCGGTTACTACACCGCTTATGTGTATGCGGTGTGGCGGACGGTCACCGGCGTATTCAGCTTCGGTACGTTGACGCTGTTGGCGAACGCCATTCGTGAAGCCAGTTCGAATTTGCAGCAAACGTTTTCCACATTGTCGACGATTGCCGATCAGGCACTGTTCCTGACGGATCTCATCGCG
>Ga0209580_10001075_pt1 | contig 12966 bp, 9 predicted proteins | sample Coa_R1_5_FD_187153 | JGI IMG/M metagenome (GOLD analysis project Ga0209580, IMG submission 187153) | Surface soil microbial communities from Centralia Pennsylvania, which are recovering from an underground coalmine fire - Coalmine... | ecosystem: Environmental > Terrestrial > Soil > Unclassified...
TTGATACTGGGTTCGGGCTTCGTTGGCCAGAAGCTGTGCGTTCTCTTCAATGGCTGAGACGCGTTGTTCGGAAGACGCGCTCACGCCCGGCTCGGTAGCCGCAGGTACAGCGGCGCTGCCGGAAGGACCCGTAGGGACGCGCAACTTCTCCAATTCCTTGCGCAGCTCCTCGCTTTGTGCGCGGTACTCGGAAGCTTCCGATTTCATTTCGGCGACTGCGGCCCTCAGCTCTTGGACTTGCTCTCTTAGCTCCTGAACGGATTGCGCCAAAGTCGTGTCCGTGGGACCCGGCGAGGAAGTCTGAGCCGAGACGAGGCTACAACCGATCGCAAGAACCAGGCTGATACGGAAAGCTTTAGACAAGAGGACAGAGGACAACGAAGTTGGGTGCTTCAAGGGTCCCTCCCGAACAGAGATACTCCAGCACTTGCAGACTGGCCAGGACTCGAATTTATTTCTGCTTCGCAGAACTTACGTGGACGCTCGCCGGCGATGCAACCTCTTCTGACACGGCTTCATTTGCCTGTGGCGCGGGGAAAGGTAGCTTGATGCGAAACACCGTGCCTTGCGGCGATGTGCGCTCGATAGATACTTCCCCGCCGTGGTCTTGAACGATTTTTTGCACGACGGTCAAGCCCAGCCCGGTCCCATTTTCTTTACCAAAACTGACGAAAGGTTCAAATAGTGTATTCCGTACGGAGTCGGGAATGCCACGCCCGTGGTCCGTAATTGTGATCTCAACTCCCCCGCTCCGCTCGCGCAGATCAATCTCCACTTGTCCCGAGCGCGACGGCAGGGATTCGCACGCGTTCAGCAAAAGGTTGAAAAACACACGCTCGAGTTTTCGGTGGTCGAACCAGCCCTCTACGCCGCCCGATTGCCGGATTTCGACAACGACGTTGTGAAATTCCGGATTGGAGCGCAAAGCGCGAACAGCGTTGTCCACCGCAGTTCGAATATTTCCGTAAGTGGGGCGAAGCGAAGCGCTGGTACGCGAAAACTCAAGCAGTGAATCAATCAGCTCGGTCATCCGGTGCACCGCGGTTTGCACTTCCTGATAGAGTTCTTCCCGCTGCTCAGTGGAAAGACGCGCCTCGCACAGGAACTCTGCATTGGCGACAATGGCGGCCAGTGAGTGCCTCAGGTCGTGAGATATGGAATTCGCCATGCGTCCGATGGTCGCAAGGCGTTCGGACTCAAGCAGGCTCTGTTGGCTCTTTAACAGGCTTTCCCGCATGCGATCGAAAGCTCGAGCAAGCTCGCCAACTTCATCAAGACTGTGAACATCAAGCGCATAAGTGAAGTCGCCCTTCTCGAGCGCTGATACTCCGGCGAGCAGGCTGGAAAGGGGCCGTGTAAAAGTGTGTGAGATCAGAAAAACGAGCCCGCTTCCGACCAGAACAGCGAGTAATCCCAACGCCAGCAGCAGCCGATTCAGCTTCTTTAGAAGCGCGGTAGCTTCGTCGTAAGACCTCAGCACCGTCAGTTGCACATTGGGAGTCGCTTGTGGCGAAAGTCGCAGCGCGGTTTCGAGAAATCGTTCGTTGCCGAGTTCGATGGAGGTAGGGTGAGGAAGAGGAGCCACCGGCGGCTTTTGAGCAACGAGAGCAGATTTCAGCTCTGGGTCCAGGGTGCTGGCGACGATTGTGTCGCCATAATAAAAGGCCACCTTACTATTGGCGATGCGGCTGATTTGCGATGCCACGTCCTGGTTGATCTCGTAGCCGATGACCAGAAATCCCACTAAGTGGTTTTCGGACGCCGACCCGAAGTAGATCGGCTTGACGAAGACTTCATACAAGTGCCCTGCCCCAAACCACCATCGCTGCTGTGCTTCGAGAGACGACGTAAAAGAAGCCTGCGCCATCTCACGAGTGAACCCAGAAGCGTTGGTATTAATGGCGACTACTTCACCGGCACGATTCGCCAAAACCAGCAAATCGCTGCCCGCTAGCTGCCACAGAGGAATGGATCCATCTTGAATAGTGGCGGCATCCGGGGCAAGCATCAGGTTACGGGTAATCGGTAAGTAGGCGACCAGATCAGCCGAGTGGCTGAGAGTAATTTCTTTCTCGTGTTGGAAGCTTTGAAAGGTGCTGACCGAATTCCGCAGATCCGAGAAAATTTCCTGTGTGATCTGTGACTGGACGCTTTGCCGCACCAGCAGAAGACTGAGAGATGTGAGCCCGGTGGTGATCAGGACCATGGAAAGGAGAAACTTGGTCCGTAATCTGGCTCTCACCATATTGGTCCCCGCAGCTTTAGCTTACAAACTTATAGCCTACACCGTGCACAGTCCGGAAATGCACTGGATTGGCGGGGTCCTTCTCCAGCTTTTGCCGCAGCTTCAGGATATGGTTGTCCACCGTTCGAGTCGAGGGGTAATTGTGGTATCCCCAGACTTCATTCAACAATTCGTCGCGGGTGATCACGCGCTCGGCATTCTGCGCCATGAATTTCAGCGTCTTAAACTCTTGGGCAGTCAGCGCAACCGGTTTGCCTTCCCGGAGGACTTCCATTTTTGTGAAGTCAATGTGAATGTCGTCAAAAGAAAACTTCTCGGTGTTGGACGGCCGGGTGGTACGACGCAAAGCCGCGCGCACTCGCGCCAGCAATTCGCGCGGGCTGAAGGGCTTGGTGACGTAATCGTCGGCCCCAAGCTCCAGCAAAAGAACTTTGTCGGACACGTCGCTGGCCGCGCTCAGGACAATGATCGGTACCGTGGGCGAATGCTTTTTCAGCTCGCTGCAAACTTCACGTCCGGGAATACCCGGTAAACGCAGATCCAGCACAACGGCCGAGGGCACGGTAGTCCGGAACATTTCGACCGCAAGATTGCCGTCTGCAACTGTTTGTACCGCATAACCCTCGGCTTCAAACAATCGCTTCAAGGCACGCTGAACCGCGCGGTCATCTTCTACTACTAGAATCCGATCGACGGATGGAGAGCTTGACCGAAATCCAAGCTTCTGCGGAATACTTTGAAAGCCTGATGACGGCGTATTTTCAGCCACGCGCAGCATTTCCCCTCTTTTCCTCCGCGCTTACGGGCGGGAGGTTTGGATTTAAGGTTACTACCAACATCACAGGGAACCGGTGCCCAGGGCTGAGTGTTGACAATCTTTTTACAAATGGGCCTGCGAACGGGATTCTCTTAGTGGTTTATGCGCAGTCGAATGGCGTTTGAACTGCCATTACGGAAGAGAACAGAAAGATCGCTGTAGCCGGAGATGATCCAATCCGCCCCCGCCTGCTCAAGTTCGTATTCCGGGGAAGTGGTCGGCAGGGCAATGACTGTCGCTCCGGCCGCTTTACCTGAGCGGATCCCCGCTGGCGCGTCTTCAAAGACAACACATTTATCGGCGCGGATGCCGAGCAGCGCAGCGCCTTTCAGGTACGGCTCCGGATCGGGCTTTCCGCGACGAATGTCGTCAGAGGTTTGCAGCTTATGAGGCGCGGGCAGACCAGCAGTTTTCAGACGGACCTCAGCCAACGGCCGACTGCAGGAGGTTACGATTGCCCATCTATCCGGAGGAAGCGAATTCAAGAGATCACGCGCGCCGGGCATGGCAACCACGCCTTCGGTGTCGTCGATTTCGCCCTGCAGAATGGCGCGATTTTCCGCCTCGAAATCGCCGTCGGGCATCAGCTCGCGGACCGTGTCCAGGCTGGGCCTGCCGTGGGCGAGCCGCACCATTTCGTCTGGATCATAACCATGTGCCAGCGCCCACTTCGACCAGACGCGCTCAATCGCCGCGTTGGAGTCGACCAGCACGCCATCCAGATCGAACAACAGCCCGTCGCACGAAATTTCGACCATGAATAAAACATATCAAGAATTCATGGAATCGGTGGCTTGGGATCGCGCGAACAGGGGTTTTAAGAAGGGATACAGCATGCGGTACTTTTCGTACTGCTTCTGAAGCGCTTTGAGTGCGTGGGGATCCGGCTGAACGCGCTTTTGCACCTTGACGACGGCGTCACAAGCTTCATCCACTGAGTTCCAAAACCTTGCCCCCACTCCGGCGAGCAGTGCAGCACCGTAAGCCGCGCCTTCTTCGGCCGCCAAAATTTCGACTTCATGCCCGTAAACGTCGGCCTGAATCTGGCGCCACAAATCCGAACGCGCTCCGCCTCCGCCCAACCTAACGTTGTTCACCGGAACTTTCATTTCCGCGAATAAAGAAAACGTATCTTTCAGGCTGAAGGCAACGCCCTCGAGCACGGCGCGCACAACGTGGCCGCGGTTGTGGTTGGCGGCGAGGCCGGTCAGCGTGGCGCGAGCGTTTGGGTCCAAGTGAGGCGTGCGCTCGCCCATAAGATATGGTGCCCAGAGTACGCCGTCTGAACCGGCGGGAATAGCGGCTGCCTCCCTCGTGAGCTCGTCGTAGGAAAGTTCAACAGAGTTGCGCAGCAAATCGCGAATCCAGTGGAGTGACAGCCCTGCCGCCTGCGTGACTCCCATAACGTGCCAGCGCCCCGGCACGGCGTGGCAGAACGTGTGCATCCGACCCTTCGCATCCATGGCGGGGGCGTCGGTAGCTGCGAACACCACGCCGGACGTCCCGATCGTTGCGCTCACCGCGCCAGCCCGCACAATGCCCATTCCGACCGCGCCGCCAGCCTGGTCGCCTGCGCCCGCAACGATCGGAGTGCCCGGCTTGAGTCCGGTGTGGGCGGCGCCACTCTCGGAAACTCGCGCGCAAATTTCCGGTGATTCGTAGAGCTTTGGCAGGCAGCTCATCGGTAGCTCGGCTGCTGACATCATTTCTTCAGACCATCGCCGGCGCGCCACGTCGAGCATCAGCGTCCCGGATGCTTCAGCCACGTCCATGGCGTGTACTCCGGTCATGCGGAAGCGAACGTAGTCCTTGGGCAGGAGTACGCGGCAAAAGCGCCTCCAGATTTCTAGTTCGTGGTCGCGGACCCAGAGCAGCTTGGTGAGGGTGAAATTGGTGAGCGCGGGATTACAAGTCAATTCAAGAATTCGGCGCTCGCCAATTTTCGAATTCAGCCAGTCGCACTGAGCTTGCGTGCGCTGGTCGCACCAGATAAGAGCAGGGCGGAGCACCTCATCATTCTCATCGAGCAAGACCGCGCCATGCATCTGGCCGGCCAGTCCGACGCAGGCAATGTTAGCGTCGGACACATTCGCCAAGGCGGAGCGAATTGCCGAACCCGCGGCTCTCCACCAGTCGTGCGGGTCTTGCTCGGCCCAGCCGGTCTGCAGAGAAGCAAACGGCACGTGTTCGCAAGTTGCGGAGCTGGCGATGGCTCCATCACGATCAACCAGAACCGCGCGTGTGCCGCCGGTTCCAACGTCAATTCCGAGAACGTAATCCATAGAAAAGGGGATTGCTGCGGCTGCTCTGCTTTTCGCGAGCCAGTTTAGCAGAGCTCGCTTGTTCCGGAACCAGCGCAGCAAGAGCAACCTCGGCGTGGGTGGGCGCGTCTCAAAATGCCAACTTTTTGGGCGAAGGAGAGTTGCTATGCGTAAGAAAGTTGCTGCAATCACTAGCGCACTGGTGGTACTGGCCGGACTGAGTCTCTATTCAGTGGTTCACGCGCAAGATGCACAAATGGCGCGCCAGGAGCCGCACATGAGCGCTGCTCTGGGGCACTTGGAACAGGCCAAGGCTGAACTGGAAAAAGCCACGCCGAATAAAGGCGGACATCGCGAGAAAGCCATGCAGCTGGTTGACCAGGCAATCCAACAAGTGCAGGCAGGTGAAGCCTATTACGAACAGCACGGCGAGAGACGCCGCTAAACGGAAGTTTAGCTATTCCCAAGCAGCGCCCAGGACGGACCTTCGCGAAATCGCTCGATTCGTTTTGAGCCCTGGCTTGAATACCAATTGCGCCACGTAGCCGGGGCATCAGGAAGGTTTTCGTCCGTGATTTCGCGGAGTGCCTGATAGACCCACGAGCGAGTAGTTGTGTTCAGCGAAGGATCGTCGGTCAGTTCGAGCAGGCCTGGCACTGCCTTCATTCTTTGTTCGCGAGTTAGCATGCCTGACTTCGCCAGGCTGCAGCCCGCGCGCTCGCGAACCTCCATTGAAGGATCGTTGCGCAAAACATCCAGGAAGTCCTTGATCGTTTCTTCCGTGCCGATGTGCGCCAGACCCTCGACTGCCCAGAAACGCGTCTTCTGATCTTTGTCGTGCAGCCAGGTTGTGAGCCACTCATGAATGCGGTCGGGCTGTACGCCGCGGCTAGCTAGCATTCCGAGCTCCCACTCGTACCAAGGGCGATTGCTCGCCTGTTTGTCTCCGGACTCGATGAGGCGCGACGCTGTGTCATCAGTCTTTTCTAAATCGTTGACGACGAGGTTGATTTCAATCGCCGCCGCCCGCACGCGCAGGTCGTTCGAATAAAGCGCGGTCGTCTCCAGATCCTGCCAGCGCTGTGTGCGTTTCAATTTTCCACGCCATGCTTCAAGGTGCTTCGCGATTAAGTCCGTTGCGCCTTCATCGTGATTGATGGCGGCGCCGAGCAAGAACTCCATCTGCACCTGCGCAGGCTGCGTCTTCAGCCAAAGAATATTGTGCTCGGAAAGCTTGGAATGGTCAGGTGGGACCGGCTTGCCCGGCAGCGCGATTGGCTGAGTAGGCTGATCTTCCGCCGGCTCGGTCTGTTGAGCGCGAGAAGGACCTATGGACGCGAGCATGTACACGAGAATGACGAAAAGAACGGCCAGCCAGCAGAGGAGGACCTGCCGAACGGCAGGCTTTACGCACGAATCACGCATACAGACAGTTTAGGATTACCGCAGGGCCTAAACAAAGTTACCTCTGTCACATTAACCTAAGTCACGCTCACTTCTGTGTAGGTACCGTAAACCTGGCGCAGAGCGTCGCAGATTTCGCCGATCGTGGCGTAGGCGCGCACGGCTTCGACGATAAAGGGCATTGTGTTCGCCGAAGAGACGCTTCCGTTTGACTCGCCTCGCGGCTCTCGCGCTGCCGCCTTCTTCAGCGCCTCCAACCGCCGCTGCACTTCTTCATTTGAACGCCGGCTGCGAAGGATTTTCAGCTTTTCCGACTGATGGCGCGCGACGCTCTCATCAATGTAAAGAGTGTTCGGCGATTCTTCTTCGACGGCGAACTCATTCACCCCCACAATAATTTTTTCTTTCGCCTCGGCCGCGCGCTGAAATTGGTAAGATGCCTCCGCGATTTCCTTTTGCGGATATCCGCGCTCGATGGCTTTGACCATGCCGCCCATCGCGTCCAGCTTACCGAAATAGTCGAAGGCGCCATTTTCCATTTGCAGCGTCAGATTTTCCAGAAAATAAGAACCACCCAGGGGATCAGTCGTATGCGTCACGCCCGATTCATACGCAATGATTTGCTGCGTGCGCAGGGCGATGCGGGCGGCTTCTTCGGTCGGCAGTGCGAGAGCTTCGTCGTAGGCGTCGGTATGGAGCGATTGCGTTCCGCCCAGCACCGCGGCGAGCGCTTGAACTGCTACCCTCGCAATATTGTTCATCGGCTGCTGCGCCGTAAGCGAAACTCCGGCGGTTTGCGTATGGAACCGCATCAGCCAGGTGCGCTGGTTCTTCGCGCCAAAGCGGTCTTTGGTCACGCGATACCAGATCTTGCGGGCGGCGCGATACTTGGCGATTTCCTCGAAGAAGTCGTTGTGCGCGTTAAAGAAAAAACTCAGGCGCGGGCCAAATTCATCCAGGTCAAGTCCGCGGCGCAGGGCCCACTCCACGTACTCGACGCCGTCATAAAGCGTGAAAGCCAGTTCCTGCAGCGCGGTTGAGCCCGCTTCGCGAATATGATATCCGCTGATCGAAATCGTGTTGAAGCGTGGAGTGAATTTCGATCCGAACTCGAACGTGTCCACCACCAGCCGCATGGACGGCGCCGGCGGATAGATGTATTCCTTCTGCGCGATATATTCCTTCAAGATGTCGTTCTGAATCGTGCCGGAAATCTTTTTCCAATCCGCGCCTTGCTTCTCCGCGACCACCAGATACATAGCCCATAGCACCGAGGCTGGGGAATTGATGGTCATGGAAACCGTCGTCTTCTCCAGGTCAATGCCGTTGAAGAGAATCTCCATGTCTTCGAGCGAGTCGATCGCGACACCGCATTTGCCGACCTCACCTTCACTGGCCGCGTGGTCGGAGTCGTAGCCCATCAGCGTGGGAAGATCGAAGGCGACCGATAGCCCGCTGCCGCCATGTTCCAGCAAATACTTATAGCGCTGGTTGGTTTCCTCAGGTGACGCGAAACCCGAGAATTGCCGCATGGTGTAGAGCTTGCCGCGGTATCCCGTGGCGTGAATGCCGCGCGTGAAGGGCGGTTGGCCCGGATACCCCAGGTACTGTTCGTAATTCCAATCTTTGGGAAGATCGCCTTCCGTGTAGAGCCGGCGAATGGGCAACCCGGAAATGGTGGTGAAACGCGCGCGCCTGTGCTCGTCGAGGTTTACGCCGGTGGGAGCGCCAATCGGTTTTTCAGGGGCCTTCTCGAGCGAGGGCAGCAGGGTTTTCTCAGCCCACTTCTTTTCGGAATCAGAAGGGCGGCGGTTCTCGGTGACTTCCGCAATGGGGCTTTCTGACAGCGAAGAGACGTTTTTCCCAGATTTTTCCGACATAGCTACTGCTTTGATGATAGGAGCGACGCCAGGGATGAGCAAGAGCGGCGAAAGACCGCTCGGTCGGTCTATTGATAGATCTTGAACCATCAAGGGCACGAAGGCACACGAAGGAAAATGACTACTGGCACGAGATTCGTAGACAGAGCCCGATTGATTTTTGTTACCTATGAAGTGTTGTTGTATTCCTTAGTGTTCCTTCGTGTCCTTCGTGGTGGAAGGTTTTTCCTGGCGTGCCAGTTCCCACGCCTTGGCGTATTTCCACGAGACGTAAACAGCATGATAGAGGTGCAGCAACAATCCTTCCCGGCCGTCGAGAAACCCCAGGCGAAAGATGTAGTTATAGAGAAACGTTAACTTCGGCCGCAGCACGATGTTGATCAGGCTGAAGCTTCGGTGTCCTTTCGCGATTGCGATCTCCGCTCCCGAAGACGAATAACTGTTCATGTGGTCAATGTAGCCACGCAGGGTCGGGTAGGCATTGTGAATGAGCGCGTGCTTCAACCTGCCAGTTGGGCCGTTTACCTTGATTGTTGGATGCGCGCCGTATTCTTCGAACTTGCCTGCGCCGCGCCGAATCAGACGCAACTTGGGATCGGGATAAAAGCCGCCGTGCTTGATCCAGCGGCCAAGAAAGAAATTTTTGCGCGGAATCCAAAAACCCGAAAGTTTGTAGAAAGAGCCGTACTCGCGAGGTTTAATGCCTTCCCGTTCGGCAGCTTCTTGCATTTCGCGCCGGGTGTGCGAACTGTAGACATACGCGAGATCACGAATCCGATGATCGCGCTCGGTTCGATCCATCTCCTTAGGAAATTCGACGATTTGTCGTATCTCGTCCGCCAGCTCCAGCTCCAGCGCTTCATCGGCATCCAGCTGCAGCACCCAGTCGCCTGATGCCTTCTCCATCGCGGAATTTTTTTGCGCGGCAAACCCCTTCCACGGTTCGATGAAGACTTTGGCGCCATAAGATTTCGCAATCTCAATCGTGCGGTCCGTCGAACCTGAGTCCACGACGATGATTTCGCCGTTGGCGTCACGCACCAGCGGCATCACGCTTTCCAGCGTGCGCGGGAGATTCGCTTCTTCGTTGAGCGTGATGAGGGCGATAGAAATGCGCACGCAAGGAGGATAACTAATGTACGCTGATACGGCTAATCTCCTTGCACTGTGGAAGAGCGGCGCTTTCAGCGCCGCGATACGTACTCAAGAGCCGGTTACGCGGCGCTGAAGCGCCGCTCTTCCACGGTGGATCAAGCAGTCGTCTATGCGTTCGAGCGGTCCTAAGCTAAGGCTGCTGTTGTTGTGGCGGGGTTTGCTGCACATCCGCGCGCGGCGTCACGAACGGTATCTTCGGCATGTGCGTCACCTCACCCTTTTCCGCATCCGACATCACGATGCCGGCATTGTCCAGCAACAGTCCGGTCGCGCGGTCCAGTTCGACTCGCGCCTTAGCATATGCCGCCATCGCCGACACCAGAGTTGATTCGGTGCTCGTAAGCGAAGCCTGCATCTGCAGCACGGCCGTGGGATTCGATACCCCCGCCTCCAATTTCTTCTGCTCGGCATCGAGCGTCTGACGCGCCAAATTCACAGCTGCCTGCGCGGCATCCACGCTGGCGCGGTTTTGTTGCACGTCGAATTGCGCGTTTCTGACTTCGATTCGGATTTGGTTGTCGAGTTGCTGCAATCGCACTTGGGCCTGGCGGAGTTCTAGTTCGGCCCGCACCTGGTCAGCTTGCGCAGTGCGGTTCAGAATCGGAATGGTCAAGCTGACGCCCATGCCTTTATCGGGCGCCCTCGAGCTAACCAACTGATCCAGAGTATCGCTGTAGCCCACCGGTCCGGCCAAGAACTGCGCTGGAATCCGGCTGCGGCTGATACAGACGCCGGTTGTGTTCGCGCCGCAAAAGTTTGCGTTCGGACTCAAATTGCCGCCCAGGCCGCTTCCGCCATAGTAGGCATAGAGCCCGAGCGAAGGCAGCATGGCATTGCGCACGGCTTTGACGTTGATGTCACGGCTCGTCAAATCAATTCGCGATTCCGAAAGTTCCGCACGGTGCTGCAAAGCATCATTGATCAGGTCCTCGGTTGGCACAACCGGCTCTTGCGGCGGCAGCTGGATTGTGGAAGTCGGAACGACTTCAGCGCCCGCCAAGGCTGGATCGTGCAAGCTGCGGCTCAGCGCATTTTTCATAAGGAGTTCTTGCAACTGCAGGTTCGTCTGCGCGACCGTTAATGCCTGCTGATTGCTGGCCACGGTGCTGCGCGCGCTCACCACCTGAATGGGAGGCAACGTGCCAGCCTGTACGGCCTTTTCGTTGTCGGAAAGAGTTTTTTGGGCAAACGTAAGCGCTTCCTGCTGCACCCGGACATTCTCAAAGGCGTACGCGAGGTTCCAGTAAAGGTTTTCGATCTGGTCCACAGTGGTGATTACTTGCAGACGGAAGGCAACGTCGGAAATTTCACGATTATTTTTTGCGATCCGGATAAAGCGTGTGTTCGGCAGAAATCCAAATCCCTGGAGCAATTGCTGCGTGACCCTGAACTGCAGGCCCGAGCTGACGGTGGGACTCAGCGCGCTTAGCGGGTTGTTGGTCGTCACGTGACTGTTATTGAAGCCCAGAGAAAGATCGGTGCCAGTGTGAAATCCCTGCTGATACAAGAAGTTCGCCGTCCCGGTGTTGTTATTTGTGACCGCCCGTCCGCTGAGGGCGCTGCTGGAGAGCAGATAATCGCGGTCCATCTGCAAAGTTCCAGACAGCGTAGGATCGAAGCTGGGGATCGGAGGGCCAATTCCTAGAGTCGAAGTGACCAGCCCATTCGTTCCCGTGCCAGCTCCGCCCGCGGCAACGCTGGTGCCGCCCGTCCCGGAGCCGACGGCGCCGCTCAGCCCGCCAACGCCGCCTCCGGGCGTGTTTTGGACAATGCCGGTGTTGACGCCAAGAATGTTCGACCCCGCTCGCGCCCGCAGCATGTCGGTGTCGGCAATGTTGAGGTTGTAGCGCGCGAGTTCCAAGTCCAGATTGTTTTCCAGCGCAAGAGCGATGGCATCATCCATCGAGAGGTAAATCGTCCCATTGCGAACGAGTTGCTCGATGCGCGGCGTATTGGTCAGGTTCGGCGCAGGTACGTGACGCGGCTTGTACGGCGCCAGCACGTCGGGGAAAGGCTTAGCCGACTTCGAATAGTCTTGCGAGAGATATGACTGATGCGCTGGCTGGGCCGGAGTAGCTTGTGGTGCCGCCGGTAAGGGCTGTTGCTCCGGCGGTTGAGCAGCGCTAGACGGCTGCTGTGACCAGCTGGGAGCCGCGATGGTGAGCAGAAGAAGAAAAGTACACGGCACGTGGACAACGGGTTTCAAGCCTGACATTTTTTCGTTTCCTCTCGTGGAAAGGATGTGGCCAACAGAATTGTGAACCGGAATTGGATGCGAAACGAACCATGGCGTCCGAAAATTACGGACGCTCCAGTGTAGATTCACACGAAGGCGGGGCCGCGCGTAAAGATTTATAAAGAGCGGCGACGGCTTGGGGAGAGGTGAATGTGATTGTGGAGCGGACGCGGCCGTCCGCCCCACAAGGGAGACGATTGGCTATGGTTGGGGCTGCGGTGTTTCAGGCTGCGGCGTTGGCGGATGATTGTCGGATGCACCCGGCATGACCGAGCGCACATCAGACCGCGGACCGACAAACGGCACCTTCGGCATATGCGTTACTTCACCCTTCTCGGCATCCGACATCACGATACCGGCGTGCTCGAGCAGCAGTCCAGTGGCGCGGTCGAGTTCGATCTGCGCCTTCTCGTAAGCCGCCTCGGCTGAAACCAGGTTCGACTCAGCCGTCGCCAGCGCCGATTGATTTTGCAGCACCAACGTCGACGTCGAAGCTCCAAGTCTAAACTTCTTCTGTTCCGCGTCGAGCGATTGCTTAGCCAATTCCACCGCAGCCTGGGCCGCTTTCACCGCGCCGTTGTTTTGGGTAACACTGAACTGTGCATTCCGCACCTCGATCCGCACCTGGTTTTCTATCTGTTGCAAGCGCATCTGTGCCTGGCGATATTCCAGTTCAGAGCGCACCTGAAGCGCCTGCGCCTGGCGATTGCGGATCGGGACACTGAGAGTAAATCCCGCGCCTTTGTCGGGAGCGGTGGAGTTCACCAGCTTGTTTAGCGTGCTTCCGTAGCTGGTGTTCGGAAACACTCCCGGTGGGCTGCACAATCCGTGAGGAAGGTCTCCAACACCACAGGTGCCCAACGGGTTCTGGTTCCCGCCGGCTCCCGAGCCGCCGTAATACGCATAGAAATCCAAACTTGGCAGGAGAGAGTTCTTCAAGGCCTTTTCGCTGATCTCGCGATTGGTCA
>Ga0209580_10001076_pt1 | contig 12966 bp, 7 predicted proteins | sample Coa_R1_5_FD_187153 | JGI IMG/M metagenome (GOLD analysis project Ga0209580, IMG submission 187153) | Surface soil microbial communities from Centralia Pennsylvania, which are recovering from an underground coalmine fire - Coalmine... | ecosystem: Environmental > Terrestrial > Soil > Unclassified...
TGCGGACTACCGGTATTTGCCTGGTGCGCAGCGGTGGGCTCTGGTCGGTCCCGCAATCGTTTCGCTTACTGTTGCGATCACCCGCCGATATTGCTTTGCTGCGCGCGCCTTCGTGGTGGAATTTCCGCCACGCCATGTGGCTGCTTGGAATCACTATAGGAGCGCTATTGATTGTGCTGGCGTGGGTGGTCGTGCTCAGAGGAAGGCTGCACGAGCAGATGGCCATCATTCGGCAAAAACTCCGCAGCGGCGCGGTACTCGAAGAACGCAACCGTATTGCCCGCGAACTGCACGACACCTTAGAACAGGAACTCGCTGGCATCACCATGCAGTTGGATCTAGCGTCCGACTGCTTTGATCAGGTACCGCGGGTAGCGCGAGAGGCAGTTGAGACCGCGCGCCGCATGAGCCGCCACAGCATGGTCGAGGCGCGCCGCTCGGTCTGGGACTTGCGCTGTCACTTGCTGGAAAACGGGGACCTGGTTTCCGCTCTCAGCGAGATCGTCAAACCGCTGGCCGTGCAAGATAAGGTAGAAATGAGTGTTAATATCAGCGGCACTCCCGTCCGCCTGCCAGCCCCAGTCGAGATGAACCTTCTACGCATCGGACAAGAGGCGGTCGCGAACGCAGTCAAGCATGGCGGGCCCCGGCACGTCACTATCGAATTGCAGTATGCTCCGGAAAGCGTTCGCTTGTTTGTAAAGGATGATGGGTGCGGGTTTGCTCTCGAAGAAGCTCTTTTGACTGGGCATTTTGGGCTGTTGGACATGCGGGAGCGCGCGCAATCGATTGGCTCTCATCTAGAAATCGAGAGCGCATCCGGACGCGGAACACAACTCACGGTAGAAGCACCCATAAATGGCCAGCGCCTGCCAGATGATGAACCCAAAGCCGATTCGTATTCTGGTCGTTGATGACCACTTCATGGTGCGCATGGGGCTCTCCGCCTCATTGAACGTCGAGCCAGATATGGAGGTCGTCGCCGAAGCCGGCACGGGAGAAGCCGCGCTCGAAGCTTGTCGCAAACATCACCCCAACCTTGTGATCATGGACGTTCGTCTTCCAGGAATGGGCGGCTCCGACGCCACGGCAGCGATTCTGCGACAATTCCCCGACGTTCGCGTTCTCATGTTGTCCACTCACGCGGGAGAGGAAGAAATTTACCGGGCCTTGCAAGCCGGGGCGCACGGATATGTCCTGAAGAATCTGGTACGCGAAGAGTTGCTACGCGCCATTCGTCAAGTCGTGGAAGGGCAACGTTATCTCGATCCCGCGGTCGCCCCGGTACTGGCGGCGCGCGTGGGCCGTCGTACGCTGACCAGTCGCGAGCTCGAAATCCTCCGCATGGTTGCCAAGGGACTGGGCAACAAAGAAATTGGCGCCGCCTTGAAGATCGCAGAAGTGACGGTGAAACTGCACGTCAGCCACGTGCTCGAAAAGCTCAACGTGAGAGATCGTACTGAGGCCGCGACTGCCGCCGTGCAACGCGGAATTATCTCGCTGGAATGATTTGCACTTTCGCGGTACGCGTGTGAGTCGGCGCGTCCCACCTTTATTTACTGGCGGAGAGGAGGGATTCGGGTTTTGTCGAGCGGCGTTTGAGCGTGATTGACACAAAAGTCCCCACATCTCGCTCGATGTAGGAACGGCCCCTTAGGTAGGTAATGTCGCACCTTGTTTCGTCGCGGTCATTCGTCCCTGAGCGCCATGATCGGATTGATCTTAGTCGCACGCCGCGCTGGAACATAAGTTGCAGCAGCTGACACGATCATGAGCAGCGCTATTACCATCGCCATGGCACGTGGATCGCTGGTTTTGAGGCCGTACAGTAACGAAGAAATCAGGTTGCCACCCACCATCGATACGGGGATTCCGATGCCTACACCCACGATCACTAAAAACATCGCTTCGCGCAAAACCATCCAAAAGATATCCTGCGGCAGCGCCCCGAGGGCCATACGAACTCCAATTGCGCGCGTTTTGCGAGCCACCATATAGGAGATGATTGCGTACAGACCGATACAGGCCAGGAACAAGGCAAACACACCAAAGAAGCCGGACAAACGCGCAAGCAAAATCTCGCTTCTCATATTCTCATCCAGGCGGTCCGACAGGCCGCGAATAGCAAGAATTGGCAAATTACTATCAAAACTCCGAATGCTCTTGTGAACAGTTTCAATGAGAGCTTCCGGATTCCCCGCAGTCTTGATCATGAAATTCAACGAACCGACCGCTTCAGGAGACTGGGTGATAGGCACGTAGAATGTCGGTAAGGGAGCACCACGCAGGCTCTGCGAACGAAAATCAGACGCTACACCTACGATCTGGTAACTTTCAGGCTTGTCTCCGTCCGTGATCCATAATGTCCTGCCGATCGGATCTCGATCGCCAAAATAAAAATGGGCCATTGAGTCGTTAATTACTGTGACCTTCGGGGCCGTGGCTGTGTCCTGAGTCGTAACTTCACGTCCACGCAGAATTGGGACCCGAAGAACCTTGAAATAGTTGGGGCCAATGCGATCCGTCGCAGCATTCCAATCGTCGCTTTTCTTGGGGATGTAGCCGTCGATCTTAATCTCATCTAGTGCCCAATCTCCAAAAAACAACCCATTCTGACCAAATGTGACCCCAAGCACGCCGGGCAAACTGGAGAACCTGTCAGCGAGCTGTTCTGCGATCTCTGCCCTTTTTTGAGGTGTCGTATAACCTGCGGAGATTGGGTCGACCCGCGCCAGCAACATATTGGAGTCATCAAACCGCAGCTCAACCTGATGCAGGTTACGCATGGTTCGAACCATCAATCCAGCTGCGAACAGAACAGCAACCGAAAGCGCAACTTGAGAGACGACCAAAATCTTTCCCCAGTTCCAGTCACCCGGATTCACACTGATGCCGCTGCCCTGCCCTTCCGAACGCGTTTTCAATGTTTCAGCAACCGACAGGTCGACGGCACGGACGGCCGGCGCCACTCCAAAAAGCAATCCGGTAAAGACGGAAATACTAGTCGTAAACAACAATACGTGCCCGTTAAGGTGAACCTCAGTCCCGACCGTTCCACTCATTTGCAGCAGGACTGCCGATGCCCAATTAGCAATGAGCAATCCTATTGCGCCTCCCGCGCAGGACAACACAAGGCTCTCGATTAAGAATTGCCGAGCTATTCGGGAACGTGAAGCGCCGATCGCTATCCGCACTGCAACTTCACGCCGCCGCGCTAATGCGCGGGCTAGTAGCAGATTCGCCAGGTTTGCACAAGCAATTAGCAGGACAACGCCAACAATTCCCATCAACAACCAAAGTGGTTGCTTGTACTGCCCCCGCACCTGTGAAAAACCGCGTCCACCCTCGGAAACCTCGACCTGCAGTCTGCGCAGAGATTCCTTGTCGGTAAACAGGGTGTCCTTGCCCAGAGGCCCGTCGAGAAGACGCTGGAATACCAGATTAATATTCGCCTTCGCTTGTGGCAGAGTTATACTCGGCCGCAGACGCGCCATGATGTGGAACCAGGAATTCCGGTAGTCCTTAAGCAGTTCCCGGCTAGGTAGAAGCTGGTGTTGCATGCTAACTGGAAACCAGATGTCTTGCTGATCTCCAACCGTATCTCCGTAAAAACCGGGCGTTGTTACACCTACAATTGTGAACGGGTAATTGTTGAAGAGCATGGTACTGCCTACAATTGCGGCATCCCCACCCAATTTTTCTTTCCAGAAGCCATAACTTATTACCGCGACGGGATGGGTACCGAGTTCCTCGTCATCGGCGGGTGTAATCGTGCGGCCACGAAAAGTGTTAACGCCAAGCACCGAAAAGTAATTGCCACTAACCAAGACTCCGAGAGCCTGATCAACGACAATGCTGCCCCTTGATTCTCCGGGGCGCGCCACGCGCACACGCTGCACCTCTGCTGACGCAAGCATGGCGGAAAAGACGCTGTTTCCATCACGCAGGTCGTTGTAGAGCTTGTAAGAAAAAACGTCGGCGCGCGGCGGGGTATTTACGCCTCGATAATGTACCTGCGTAGGGTCTCCAACGATCACCAGCCCGGATGGATCATGCACCGGCAGATTCTGGAGCACCAACGCGTTCATGAGACCAAAGATCGCGGTGTTCGTGCCAATCCCCAGAGCCAGCAGCAAAATAGCTGCGCCTGCGAAGCCGAAATTTTTGCGGAGCACACGAAGTGCGTACTTGAAATCCTGCATAAGGTTTTCCACGCCTGCCCTCCAGAACTTCATGAAAGCGCGACGAACCCTATTGCTGGGCAACTGCTCGGCCGAAGTACCTAATGGTAAAGAAATTTCCTCTTCGGCACGATTTAAGGTTCGAGTTGCGATCTGAGTTGGATAAATTAATGCTATCCAGGCGATTTCGCCCAGTACAGATGCAGAATGAAGACGAGGCGACCGGTACAGATTGCTATGAGCTCGCCTTGGCCAATGCGGTCACACCATCGTTGACTGGGCACAGTTTATTCGCAGCGTGCCACTGCCCACCATGAACTTGCTCACTGCTTCTGCTCCTGTGTCGGCGGGGGCTGGTTTAGATCACTTAATACTTTGTGATCTTTCACCTTCAACAGTTCCGCTCTCCCAACCTCACGGAGTTCTGAGCCAGAGTTTGTCTTCACGAATCACGGCTTCTGCATCTGAAGTGCCCGTGAGCTCGACTCTTCCCAAAGAATTCAACTGAAGAAAACAGACCGTTGGAGACGTGAATGTTTGATTTGGAACGGGCCTGTCCGATTGCAGACTGGCATTCGAGAAGGTGAAGATCGCGCCAACAGGCACTCGACAGATACGCTTTGTCTTCATAGCCGCGTCTCCTCAGGAGCTGCTGTGCGGTGGGTGGATGCTCGTGAATTACGCGGTTGTTAAAGTCACTCAGGTTTCCGCAACACGGTTATCAGAAGGTCTGATCGCCTTAATATCCTCGGTGTAGGCACGTAAGATTTCAGCCACACTCCACGCCTGCGCGATACACCCGCAGGGCCGATGCGGATAATCGCCTTCGAAAATCTCTGCAATGTGCCTGAGGCCGCCTACAGAGATATGGTGCTGCAGGGGCGCAAGCCATTGCTGTGCCTGTTCACGCGCTTGATCGGGGTCTTTACTCAATTTCAAGTATGCCGTGATGAATGGTCCAATCAACCATGGCCATATTGTCCCTTGATGGTAAGCCGCGTCGCGATCGTGTGGACCCCCAGTGTACTTCCCCCGGTAGTGCGGATCGTTGAGTGCCAACGTACGCAGCCCGAATGGTGTAAGCAGGTGTTTACGTACATTCTCAAGCACCAGCTGTGCCCGGTCGGGCGGCAACATACTGTAATGAAGGCTTACGGCAAATATCTGATTTGGACGAATTGATTGGTCAGAAGAAACGCCATCGACAACATCGTAGAGGCAATTTGCTTCTTCATTCCAAAATGCTCGATTGAATGCCCAACTGGCGACTTGCGCCATTCCGCGATAGCGATTCCTTCCGCCTTCATCGCCGAACTTCTGAGCGAGGTTCTCGGCGATTCGCAAGGCGTTGTACCAGAGGGCTTGAATTTCTACCGGCTTCCCTAGCCGCGGAGTCACCACCCAATCGCCAACTTTGGCATCCATCCAGGTGAGCTGCACTCCTGGCTCGCCCGAGCTCAGCAGCCCGTTTCCGTCGACTTTGATTCCGTAACGTGTACCGCGAACATGCCAAGAAATAATGTCCGTGAGGATGGGATAGATTTCGTCGTGCACGAACTCGAAGTCGCAGGTATAAGCGAGATACGAGCGGACTGCCTCAAAGAACCAGAGCGTTGCGTCAACCGTGTTGTATTCGGGTATGTCTCCGATTTCGGGAAGTCGATTTGGCAGCATGCCCTGGTCCACGTATTCGGCGAACCCGCTGAGAATTCTACGCGCGACATCGTATTTCCCTGTCACAAGTGTGAGGCCAGGTAGAGCGATCATTGTGTCCCGACCCCATTCACCGAACCAATGATAGCCAGCGATCACGGATTGCCCGTCGCCAGCATTCACGATGTACTGATCCGCTGCAGCTGCAAGCGTCTGGAAAAACGGGTCGTTTATACGCGGCGACGAAACGATCCTTTGTCGCCGCGCGATCTCGTTCTGGCGGTACCCGGATGCTTGTGCTGCATTGCGTCGCTCAATTGAAGCAATTATCGAAGCGGGATGGCGGGGGCGAAGGTCGAAGCGAAATACAAGTGGGTTGAAGAGATCCTCTGAAAAGTCCAGCCCACGTTCACGCTCATAATCGTATTGGAAATTCCGGTACCACAGACCGGCCATCTTGAGCTCAACCGCGTTATGTGCAAAATGCAGGGCTGGCAACCCCGGGTAAGGAGCGATCGTGGCCAAGCCTGCACCCACTTCGATGTGTGAATTCAGAGCCGAATTCTCGTGGGTTGTGCTGTGATATTCTCGGAACGCGATCAGCGGACGAATTTCGAGTCGCAGGTTCGGCGCCTCAGGATGATTGTTTTTTCGAAGTTCGTACTGAACTATGGTGGTGTTCTCCCCGTGAATCATGAAAACAGACTTCTCAATTTCAATTCCTTCTATCTCGTAAGTGAAAACCGGAAAAGGATCTAGGGAAAATCTTTTGAGATAGCGGAAGCCTTGCGGATGAACGACTCCCGGGTATTGATTGGCGGAGAGTTCAAACGGCTGGCTTCCAATGAAAAAGGTCTCTTCCAGCTTAGAAAGCAGCAAAAAACGGCCGCCCGCCGACTTGGTCGCCGCTGTCAAGAGCCCGTGATAACGCCGAGTATTAAGCCCGATGATTGTGGACGACGCGAAACCGCCGAGTCCATTAGTCTCGAGCCATTCTCGCGAACAGGCAGCTTCGAGATCTGCGCAAACTTCCTTGCCGAACTGGATCATTTGTCTTTGTATTTCGAGCGACTTCTGCTTGGGCCATGCGACCCTAAAGCCTCCACCCTTGCGCGGTTTTGTCGATCGCTTCCATACTGTTGCATTAATTTGGTTACCAGCCCGGTCCACCCAGTCTGGTGGCTCGCACCGAGTCCGGCGCCTGAATCGCCGTGGAAGTACTCGTAAAACAACACCAGGTCTCGCCAGTGAGGATCCTCGTGAAATTTGTGGGATGGGTTGCGCAGCGACGGGCGCCCACTATTGGCGTCCCGGATGAATAAGCTGGTCAGTCGGCGCGATATTTCTGCCGCCACATCCCACAAAGTCATCTTTCCTCCAGATCCGGTCGGAAACTCTACAGTAAAGCCGTCGCCGAAGTAGTGATGAAACTTCTGCAGCGACTCAATCAGAAGGAAATTCATAGGAAACCAGACCGGGCCCCGCCAGTTTGAATTTCCTCCAAAAATTCCGTTCGTTGAGTCTCCCGGCTGGTAATCAACCCGATGCTCGGTCCCGTTCACATGGAGGACATAAGGATTTTCCGCATGAAAGCGTGAAAGCGCGCGAACTCCGTACGGCGACATGAACTCCTGCTCATCTAGCATGTACTTGAGCGTGCGACGCAGTTGTTCTTCATTCACAATCGAGAGCAGGCGGCGCTCACCTTTGCCAGGCGCTCTCATCGAAGCCAAATGCCGTGTGAGATCGGGCCGATTGTCGATAAACCATTCCAGGCGGCGTTTGAATGCCGGCAACTTTTCCAGCAGTTCGGGTTCGAGTGTCTCGACCGCAAACAGCGGGATTAACCCCACCATCGATCGAATCTTCATCGGGAACTTCGATCCATCGGGGAGCTTCAGCACGTCATAAAAAAATCCGTCTTCCTCGTTCCACAGTCCTATGCCATCGTCACCGCGGTGGCTCATCGCGTGCGCGATGTACACGAAGTGCTCCCAAAACTTGCTGGCTACGTCTTCATAACACGATTCTTCTTTTGCCAGTTCCATCGCGATCGCCAGAAGGTTCAACGTATACATGGCCATCCAGCTGGTGCCATCGGATTGTTCAATGTGACCGCCGGTGGGAAGCGGGGCGCTCCGGTCGAATACGCCAATGTTGTCCAGCCCAAGAAATCCGCCCTGGAAGATGTTCATGCCCTCAGCGTCTTTGCGGTTCACCCACCAGGTGAAATTCAGCATGAGCTTGTGAAACACGCGCTTCAGAAACTCGCGGTCTCCCTTGCCCGATCGTTTCTTGTCGATCTTGTAAACGCGCCAGGCCGCCCAGGCGTGTACCGGTGGATTTACGTCGCCGAATGCCCACTCGTACGCAGGAATCTGCCCATTCGGGTGCATGTACCATTCCCGCAGCATTAACGTAAGTTGTTCCTTGGCGAAGTCCGGATCTACGAGCGCCAGCGGAACGCAGTGAAAGGCCAGGTCCCAGGCGGCATACCACGGATACTCCCACTTGTCCGGCATCGAAATCACGTCGGCGTTATAGAGGTGTGTCCACTCGCGGTTGCGGCCTTGTTCACGTTCTGCGGGCGGTGGAGGATTTCCGGGGTCACCTTGCAGCCAGTCTTTCACTACGTAGTGGTAGAACTGCTTCGACCAAAGCATTCCAGCAAATCCCTGCCGCATAATGTTCTGTGCGTCGGCCGAGATATCATTTGGAATGATCTCAGCATAGAATTCGTCTGCCTCGCGCTTGCGTGTGTCGAAGGTCTTATCGAAGCCGGTGAACGCATTTTTGGATCGAGAGTGCGAATCGGTTAAGCGCAGGCGAATCACTTTCTCCACGCCAGGCTGGATAGTAAGCCGGTAATGAGCTGCGGCTTTGGTGCCGATGTGTTCCGGATTGACCGTATCGGCGCCGCTGATGACATACTCGTTGATGCCGTCCTTCACGTATGGTGTGCTGTTCTCGATTCCAAAGAGGTGCTGGTAATTTGTTTCATTCTCGGTGAAGAGCAGGTCGGGAGTTCCCTCGCAATGGAGCCAGCGTTGTCCTGTCGCAGTGCAATTCAGTTCCACGATTGGAGTGGATGACGCGCGCAAAGCGCGCAGGCTCGGCTTCTCGTGGTGGTTACCCCATGACCAGGTGTTGCGAAACCAAATCGTCGGTAGGACTCTGAGGTTCGCTGCTTCCGACCCGCGATTTGCAATTGTGACCTTGATGAGAAGGTCTTCGAAATCAGCTTTCGCGTACTCGACGAATATGTCGAAATAACGATCATCGTCGAAGATACCGGTATCCAGCAGTTCGAATTCCGGCTCACTCTTTCCACGACGGCGGTTCTCTTCAATCAATTGTCCGTAGGGAAATTCCTTTTGCGGGTACTTGTACAAGTACCTCATGTAGGAGTGGGTTGGTGTGCTGTCGAGATAGAAGTAGCACTCTTTCACGTCCTCGCTATGATTTCCTTCGTTTCCAGTGAGCCCGAACAGCCTCTCCTTCAGAATCGGGTCACGTTCATTCCAAAGTGCGATGGAAAAACATATATTTTGATGGCGGTCGCAAATACCCGCAATACCGTCTTCGTTCCAGCGATAAGCACGCGCGCGCGCGTGATCGTGTGGGAAATACTCCCAAGCGGTGCCGCCCTGACTATAATCTTCGCGCACGGTGCCCCATGAGCGCTCACTCAGATACGGTCCCCAGCGCTTCCAATGCTTTTTGCGCGCGGCAGATTCGGCGAGCCTGATGTTTTCTTGAGACATGGAAGAATGAATGCGACTATGCGTCCAGGATCAAGTTACTGAGTGGCCGACTTACACACGGCAGAATGAATCCCTGCGTCCGCAACTCTTCAGTTAAAGCCTCTTCGTTATCCATTCGCACATTCCCGCTGAGCAGCTTCGTGACGCAGGTGCCGCAGTTGCCCTGCCGGCATCCGGACGGAAGCAGGACTCCGTTTTGCTCTGAGCTTTCAAGCACCGTCTCACTGGAAGACATGTGATAACTCATGCCGGAACGCGCCAGCGTGATTTCGAGCGGACCAGTTGCTGTAACTGAAGCTTTTTCCCCAGAGACGCCACCGCCGAAACTTTCCTGTAAAACCCTGGATGTCTCGACCCCCATATCATTGACCAGTGAGCGGGCTAAATCCATGAATGCCGGCGGCCCGCACAGGAAAAATATGCAATCCAACGGCTTGTCGATTTCACGGTCCAACACTTCCCTTCTCAGGCGACCTTTCCAACCTTTCCACTCATCGCCTGCCTGAGACAGAACCGCTACATAGCGGAAGCCAGGTATCCGACTTGAGAGTGTGACGAGCTCATTCTCGAAAATGACGTCACGTTCTGTGCGCACGCAATAAATCAGGGTTACATTGACCGTCAGGCAAAGGTCATCAATGTACCGCAGCATGGCAACCATGGGAGTGATCCCGCTGCCGGCTGCGATCAGTACGATCCGCTTGTGCTTGCTTTCATCGAAATGAAATTTTCCATACGGTCCGCGAGCTTTTACCGTTAGTCCTACAGTGGCATGGTCATTCAAGAACTTCGACACATGACCACTCTCGACGCGTTTGGGAGTGATCTCGACGAAATTGCGCTGCGTAGGGGAAGAACAAATCGTATAAGAGCGCTTTGCTGGCTTACCGTCGATCATCCAATCGAAGGTCAGGAACTGCCCGGGTCTCGGCGTAATCTCCTGATTCGCGGGTAGAACAAAACGCAAAGTCTTAGCATCGTGAGTTTGCGACTCGATGCGAGCCAGGGTGAGATGCAGGACTTCATCCCGCAAGTTCGACTTTTGGGCCGGAGGGCTTGCTGGAGCAGGCGGAGCAGCAGGTATCTTCGGCGCGGCCTGCTTGGCTTTCGCAAAAAAGGCGACGGCGGCTGCAACGATCGTTGCAATGATCACTCTGAGCGATATCGTAAACGGCACTTTATGCGGCGTAACGTCGCGCAAATAGTGCACCGCTACGTTCATCGAGACCAACGTGAAGGCGAGGGCAAAAATCGTCACGCCCAGGGTTATGAGCACATTCCAGGCAGATTTTTGATACCGAACAACGAGTACCTTTGCCAGCAGCAGAGGGGCAAGGATCAAAGCCAAAGACAAGTGCAATACGACGCGCGGTGAGAGCTCATCTGCTGACCGGATTCGCAGCAGCATGAAATAGCAAAAAATCACGAATAGGGAGATGAACGCATAGCCGCAAATGCGATGGACCTGGGTCCAGATCTTGCGGCTGCGGGGTGTGGCACCGCGCCCAGTCAGCATAATCCAGACGTTGAACGCCGCCAGGAACACAAACAGGCCGGCTAGCGGAATGCTGATATAAGCACGCACAAATGCTCCTTGGGCACTGGTTTTATGGCACGTTGCATAATTCGAACTTTGCACATAAGACCAGGTTGCTGGGCTATTTATTCCCCTGGAATGGTTCCTGTTTCGACGCTCTTGGCGCCGAACAGACTATCAACGCGAATGGAGTAACCAACGGCGAGAAACCAATGGGGCGCCGCCCGAGAGAGACCAAAGCCAAAATGGCAATCCAGCTGCTGAGTGGGCGTGATCCTGTAAGCAGTGCCAAAGTGTGCAATCTGCTTTGATCCACCACTTTTGGCGAAATCACCAGCGTATTCCAGGAAGGCATTCCAGGTAGTGGTGATTTCTTTCTCGGTCAGGAATGTCGTTTCCCACGTCGGATTACGTCTTCCATCTTCCGTGTTCCAAAAGAACGATTGCATGCCGCCGATTGACCACCTCTTCGCAAGGTTTCTGGACCATGGAAACTTGATAAAGGGATCAAACCCGTGACTCGATATTCGTTCCGCGCCTGTGGGTAGGCTAAGAGCGACAATGACGGATAAGTCAAACTGGCCATGCAAAGGCCCGAGCTGTTGCTTAGCACCCAGTGCGATATCCCCGAAACCGGACGAGGCAGTGCTGCCGGAGAGATCCGACACATAATTTGGAATAACCACCCTGAGCTCGCTACGAGTCGAGAGGCCGAACCGGACTAACGTTTCCGTAAAATCGGCTGATTCATCGCCATGATCGTTAGTCCAGGTGACTCCGTTCTCGAATTGCAGGCTCCCCTTCGGCAAAACGATGCTGGATTCTGTAACGTCGGGCCGGTCGGTAACAATAGCAGGGGCCTGAGTGATTTCCTGAGAAGGAGCAGAAATTGTAAATACCAGCAACGACATCAGAGCGATACAGGTTTTAAAGTCCATAATCTAAACTTGAAAACTTTGCGTGTGAAGAATGCGAATTCTTGTTGGGATCGTTAGGTTGGCAAAGAGGCTCCGCTAGTAGCGCCTGATTGGCAAGAAGCGGACCACAATAGATCACACCTAATCCAGTCGAAGTTGTCTTCCAGGGCTCGTTATTTGCTTTTCGGCTGTGCTTCGATGATGCTCTGCGGAGCCAGAGTCGGAATGGTTCTATTAACGCTGAACCCGGCGGCGTCCAGCAGACGGCTAAACTCACCCTTAGTGCGTTCACGCCCTCCAGTCATCACGAGCATGTTCAAGTCCAGTAATTTGCTGAATGAGCCTGAACCGTCGTCGGGAACGATCATTTCAATTAGCAGAACTCTGCCATGGCCAGCCATAGCTTTCCGGCAATTGCTTAAGATCGTGATGCATCGAGCGTCATCCCAATCGTGGAGGACATTGCAAAGAATGTATCTATCTGCTCCCGGCGGGAGGGACGTCAAAAAATCGCCCGCAACGTATGAGCAGCGGGAGATACCTGGATTGAGCTGCTGCTTTGCCTTCTCGATGCTCTCCGGCAGATCAAAGACAATGCCTTTCATTTGCGGGTGTAGTTCCAGAATCCTCAGCAGGAGCACTCCTTCGCTTCCGCCGACGTCAACGATTGATGAAACTGGCCCGAAGTCATACGCCATCAGTACTGCATGCGAAAGTAGGGATGTCAGATTCGTCATTCCGCGATGGAACGCCTCAGCGGACGCTTCGTTTTGCTGCAAGTAAGCGAATAAGCCGCATCCAAAGACTTCCTTGAAAGCTGGCGAACCCGTTTGAACGCTGTGCAGAAGATCTGCGCATGCCTTGTAATGGATTTCGCCGATGGTGATCACAATCTCGCGAAGTGACCCGGGGAC
>Ga0209580_10001077_pt1 | contig 12954 bp, 9 predicted proteins | sample Coa_R1_5_FD_187153 | JGI IMG/M metagenome (GOLD analysis project Ga0209580, IMG submission 187153) | Surface soil microbial communities from Centralia Pennsylvania, which are recovering from an underground coalmine fire - Coalmine... | ecosystem: Environmental > Terrestrial > Soil > Unclassified...
AAGAAATGGAAAAGGCTGCGACATTGGTTATGCTCCAGCCACCAGCTCCTGCGAGGAAGCCAACAGCGTGGATACATGCACCGTCGCAGCCCTTGATGCGATCACTGCTTTCGCAGTTCCAAACCCCAACTGCTCCTCGCAGAGTCAGTCGGTTTTTTCGGGTCTGGGTGCTCTCCGAATTGCTTCGGTTAGCAGATCACTCAGCTTACTTCGGACTGGCAAAGTTTTATTTAAGCCAACCCTTTCAGCCGTCGACGTGTGTAAAGTTAAACAGTTGCTTCAGCGATGTCAACGATTCTTTTGACGATTTATTCAAATATCTGTGGACGCAAATGTGGAAAACCGGGACCAAATTCTTTGCAGAAAAGTGAGCGGAAATCATTTGCAGGCTGGCCCAGAGAGGCTCCAGAACGCCTGATTGCTCGTAACTTCACGCCACTCCAGCCCTGCATCTCTACCGCGCCAGTTCCGCGGTTTTCAGAAAATCGTAATTGCCTGAAGGATTGAGCTGCAGGTTGCGCACGCGGTTCGAATAGACCATCACGTTATCGAAATACCAGAGGTCAACGTAGGGCAGTTCTTCGGCAAGGATCTCCTGGATTTGCGCGTAATCCTGTATGCGGACGTTCTGGTCGGTTTCGCCGCGGGCTTTCTCAATGAGCGCGTCCACTTTCGGGTTGCTGTAGTACTGGCGGTTGGCGCCATTGGGGATGATTTTGGATGAGTTGAAGGCATAGTCGAAAATTTCCGGGTCTTCATTCCCACCGATCCAGCGCAGTGAATACACCTCGAATTCTCCATGCTGCACGTCGGAAAAGAAGGTTGCGAATTCGAAGCTGCGAATATCGAGTGCGATGCCCACATCGCGAAGCTGCTGCTGAAATACCGCCGCCATCGCGCGCGAGCTCTCTTCGGTTGAGGTTTTCATTGTGAGGTGAAAGCGCACGCCATTCACCGCAGGATGTCCAGCTGCATTGAGCAACAGGCGGGCTTTTTCGGGATCGTGCGGATATTGTTGAACGTTCGCGTCGCAGGCCCAGCTTTCAGGTGGCAGCACGCTTGTAGCGGGACGCGCGAAGTCCCGTATAAGAAAATGGATGAGAGGTGTGCGGTCGATGGCGTACGCGATAGCCTGACGCACTCGCACATCCCGCAAAATGGGATCGCGCAAATTGAACGCCATGTAGGCCAACACCGTTCCGGGCCCGCGCACGACTTGCAGACGAGGCTCGCGCTGCAGGGTCAAAACCATGTCGGGGAACAGAGCATTAATCTCGAGGTCCGCGCTGCCCTTGCGCAGCTCCAACGCACGCGTGGTGGTGTCGGGGACTACCATAAATCGCACGCGCTCAAGCTCGGCTTTTGCTCCCCAGTAATTGTTGTTTCGCTCGATCACGACCTCTTTGTCCTGCTCCGCGCTGACAAAACGAAACGGTCCGGAACCGATGGGATGTCCGCTGATTTCGTCCAGGCTGCCGTAGGGCACAATACCCATGCCCTCGCCGCCGGCCAGGTTCCACAAAAGCCCAGCCCAGGGCTGTTTCAGGTGGAAAATGACGGTGCGCTCGTCCGGCACCTCAATGTGATCAACCAGGCTGTATGTGCCAGTCTTGGTGCTGCGGATTTCACGTTGCAGCAGGGACTCGAAGCTCCATTTCACATCGCGCGAGGTGAGCGGGCGGCCGTCGGAGAACTTCACGCCGTTACGCAGATGGAATACATAAGTTTTGGGATCGGGAATTTCCCAGCGCTCGGCGAGCCCAGGTTTCACGCTCATGTGTTCGTCGCGCGAGAGCAGATTGTCAAAGAGCAGGCCATCAATCCGCTCCGACTGCGCATCGAGTCCTACGCGCGGATCAAGGTTGGTAGGACTGGACTCAATAATCATGACCAGCGTGTTGGGATCTGGCTTGCGCGAGCACGAGAGCAGAGAACAACACAACGCAAGAGCAAGAAGGCGCGGCAGAAGCCTGAGACTCCGCGCCGCGGTCCTTGGATTTCCGTAACCCCACTCAGACAGCTGAGAGCTGAGAGCCGACGGCTGACAGCTGATGCCTGTCCGTTGAGCGCTCATCCGCATTCGACCGCCATTTCGTAGAGAGAATTCACCGTGTTCCAGTTCCGCATGGTGACGGGAACGGCCAGCACGCGGTCTAAAGGGTGCTTCCACAGACTGCTTCCTGAGACTCCATTGGGAAAATACAAATAGATCTCTTTGCCGGCAGCGTGTACTTTATCGGGCTTAATGGTAAGTGATTCGAGTTTTTTGATCGCACCCGCTGTCGGGACATCCGAGAGGAACGCGACATGAAGCCTGGCCGGATCAATTCCCCGTTCTTTCACCCATGGATTGTTCTGAATGATCTTGCCCATCTCCTCGCGAGTACGCGAAATCACGTCCACGGGAAAACCACAATCCTTCAAGATCCGGTCCTCAAGCTTCCTCGATATCGAGGCTGAGGCCAGCTTTGCGGCTTGGAACACCACGTTTCCGCTCTGAATAAAGGTCTGAACCCTGTCGAAACCCAGACCCTCGCAGGAAGCGCGAAGCTCATCCATCTTCATGCGCTTGTGCGGGCCAATGTTGATTCCGCGCAACAGTGCGACGTAAATGGGCATGCAGTTTTGCCTCAGCGGTTAGCCCTTAGCCGATTTGTTTCAGGCTAACAGCTAAAAGCTTGTTTTACGGATAGGAAATCTTTCCTAATATCGCGGCGCGTTTTGCCCCGGTCGCAGACGGAACATTCGATGGCCGCCGGTTCCAGGTCTCCAACGCAAGCAGCGCGAAAGCCACTGCCTCTTTGGCTTCTGATGGAATGCCAAATTCATCCGATGAGCGAAGCCGCAATCTCAAGCTGCACACTTCATTCGCAAGCCAGGCCATCAGCGTCGGATTCTTTGCGCCTCCGCCGGAAATAATTACCTCCGAAAAATCGCCATGCCGCAAGACGTGCTTCCTGATCGCGTCGGCAATGGAGCGTGCGGTCAGCGCAGTTGCGGTCGCGATTGCGTCTTGACTGGAGGCGGAGGCGCGACCCTTCGCGCTCTTCGAGCGGTGGGAGTTGACACAGGCCGCCTGAAACTTTTTTACGAACTCGCGTCCGAATTCTTCTCGCCCTGCAGTCTTCGGAGGCTTCTGCCGGAAGAATGCCTGCCGCAGATAGCGCGTGACCACGTCATCGAGCACTCGTCCTTGGGCGGCAATTCTGCCGTCGCGATCGCATGGTTGCCCGAATAGCTGCTCGCTAAGAGCGTCGATGACCATGTTCCCCGGCCCGGTGTCGAAAGCCAGCACTTCATCCCGTGAAGCCCCAGGTGGAAGTGCGGTCAGGTTGGCAATTCCCCCGATATTCAGAGCGATTCGGCCAACGCTCGGGTCACGATATAAAAGATAGTCCAGATACGGAACGAGAGGCGCGCCTTTGCCGCCAGCGGCTATATCTGCGGGACGGAAATCCGAGACCACCGGTACTCCCACTCGGGCGGCTATGCGTGACCCCTCGCCGGTTTGCCATGTCACAGCCAGCTGCCTGCCCAGAAACCTCGCGGCCTGTCCCTGATGGTAGAGAGTCTGGCCGTGACAGCCAATCAATTCAGCTGCGTGCCCAAGCTTCTTTTGCGTCGCGAGCACCGCTTCCGCATACAAATCGCCCAGCAGAAAATTCAGCCGAGCCAGATCAGCCACGCTGGCTTGTGTCGAATTCATCGAGGCCAGCACCATCCGGCGGACGCTGGCGGGATAAGGGAATGCCCGATGTCCCAGCAGCTTCAAGTTCGTGTGGGTCGGACATTCTTGTCCGACCCTTTGCGCCCGCTTCGCCCGCGATGTCCTGTGCGAAATGCTCACCAGCGCCACGTCAATGCCGTCGGCGGAGGTGCCGCTCATCACCCCGGCAACGATCATTCGCGAGCCCCGGCAGCGGCAGCTGCAGAGAGCGCCTGCAACCGGACGTGCTCGCTGAATTCCCAGAGCCGCCGCGACAGGCGTTCAACCTTCTCGACAGAAGGCGAAGGCGAAATCCGTAGGCCAGCAGCGTGCTTGCGCTTGAACTGGGCCACGCGCTTCAACGATTGAACCACGCGCTCACGAAAGCGGGAATCGCGTTCGTGTTCCCGGGACATGGTTTCAAATGCGCGCTCAACGTACTCCTGCAGGTGACAGATCAGGCACAAGTCGCCTCCCGCGCGAATAAATTCCGCGGCAGCTTTATCGATCGGCGCCGCCTTGAGCACGCCACCCATTTCGAGATCGTCGGAAGCCACCAGCCCGCGATAGCCGATGCGCCGCCGAAGAATATCTGTGATCCACTTCTTCGACAACGACGCGGGAAGACGTTCCCCAGTGACCGCCGGGTAATTTGCGTGATTCACCAGCACCATCGGCAACTCGCGCTTCATGACGCAGTAAGGAACCAGGTCTGCTTGCCACAGCTCTCTGAAAGGTTTGTCTATCACCGGCAGATCGTTATGTGAATCGAGATCGCCCTCGCCGAGTCCGGGAAAATGCTTGCCTGCGCCGATCACTCCAGCGGAATGCAGTCCGGCCAAAAACCCACGCGCATAAGAAACCACTTGCTTAGGATCGGCCGAAAATGCCCGCGAACTCATCACGCCGCGTGACGCCTCGAATGCCAGGTCGAGCACGGGAGCGAAATCGACATTGAAGCCGAGCAAGCGGCAGGCCCTGCCAATGATCTCTCCATGCTGGCGAAAAAGTTTGGGGTATCCGCTCAAAAATACGTCGGCCGCAGAAGGCGTGGATCCGAGAACGTTTCGAAAGCGGTCCACGCGCCCGCCTTCAAGGTCCACGCAAGTAAACAGTGGCTTGCGCACCCAGGCTTGGCATTCTTTCAGCAGCGCGTGCGTTTGCGTCGCATTAACGATGTTGCGCGCAAACAGGATCACTCCGCCGGGTTGAACACGGGTGAGCAAATCTGCCAGCCTCGGCGACATTTCCGTGCCGTCGAAGCCGATGACGAGCAGCTGACCGATTTCTGGCGCCGAGGCAGAGTGCTTTTTTCGCGAAGGGTTCATCTGGGATCGATCAGTAGCAGAATACCAAGATTGTCTCGGGAACAATCAGATACAGAGCCTTACTGTACCTGCTTCTTCAACTCTGCCAGCAGATTCAAGGCTTCGAGCGGCGTCAGGTTGTTTAGATCGACGGCATGCAGCTTCTCCAGCACCGGTTGCGAGAGTGGCGTAAAAATGGTCAGCTGGGCGGCCCGAGGCGCGGGCGAGTCGCCTGCGGCTAGTTGTGCGCTCAACCGCGATTCGGCGTCCTCGTGCTCGGCCAGCACCTCGCGAGCGCGCCGCACGACTTCATCCGGCAATCCGGCAAGCTTGGCGACTTCGATGCCATAGCTGCGATCGGCGGCGCCCGGCTCGACTTTTCGCAGAAACACGATTCCGGTTCCAGTTTCTTTCACCGAAACGTGATAGTTCTTCACGCCTAAAAGCTGCTCCGCAAGCTCGGTCAACTCAAAATAGTGCGTAGCGAAGAGCGTTTTGGCGCGAGTGCGGGCGTGCAGGTACTCGATCGCCGCCCACGCAATGGCCAGGCCATCGTAGGTCGCAGTGCCGCGTCCCACTTCGTCCAAAAGAATTAAAGACCGCGGAGTCGCCGTGTGCAGAATGGCTGCGGTCTCGGTCATCTCCACCATGAAAGTCGAGCGCCCGCGCGCCAGATTGTCGCTGGCCCCAATGCGGGTGAAGACGCGGTCCACGATCCCCAGCCGCGTTTTTTGCGCCGGAACGAACGAACCCATTTGCGCCAGGATCACAATCAGCGCCGCCTGGCGAAGATAGGTGGACTTGCCTCCCATATTCGGCCCGGTCAGCACCACAATCGTGTGCGTGCTCGAGTTCAGGTAAAGGTCGTTGGGCACAAATCGATCACGCTCCGCAGCGGCGAATTCCTGCTGCTCAATCACGGGGTGGCGGCCAGCAACGATCTCGAGGTCCGATGAATCGTCGAACTGCGGGCGGCAGTAGTTGCGCAGCGCGGCCATGTGCGCGAAAGAAGACACCACGTCCACTTCAGCGAGCGCCAGAGCGGTTTGGCGGATGCGTCGCGCCTCGGCGGCAATTGCGGCACGCAGCTCGGCAAACATCCGCCGCTCGATTTCGACGATCTTTTCCTGCGCATCGAGAATCTTGGCTTCATATTCTTTCAACTCCGGCGTGGTGAAGCGCTCGGCGTTGACCAGGGTCTGCCGGCGCTCGTATTCTGGCGGCGCCAGGTGCAAATTCGCCTTGGAAATTTCGAGGTAGTAGCCGAATACCGAGTTAAACCGGACTTTCAACGACGCGATCCCGGTGCGCTGGCGCTCGCGCTGCTCCATTTGCGCCAGGAACTGCTTGCCGTTGCGGCTGAGTTCGTGCAATTCATCAAGCTCGCGGTCAGCGCCGCGTTGAATCACTCCGCCTTCGCTGAGCGAAATCGGCGGCTCAGGAATGATCGTCTTCTCGATTCTCTCGTGCACATCCGCAAGTTCGTCGATGCTCTGGTGCAGCGACTGCAAACGTTGCGCGTTCAGCCTCGCCAAGGCCGCTCGCACCGCAGGAATTCTGCCCAGCGACGCCGCCAGCGCCAGCAGGTCGCGCGGGTTGGCGGTTTCGAGCGTCACCCGGCTGAGCAGCCGTTCGAGATCAAGCACGCCCTCGAGCGCGCGCCGCAACTCCTCGCGGGCGATGGTTTGCTTCACTTGCTCTTCGACGGCATCGAGCCGCGCCTGAATCTCCGCTGGCTCAATCGACGGACGCAGCAACCAGGCGCGCAGCAGGCGCTTGCCCATGGGCGTGACGGTGGCGTCGATCGAACGAAAAAGGGTGACTCCGGCATCGGTTCCCGCAAACAATGGTTCGATCAGCTCCAAATTGCGCACTGTGACTGTGTCGAGCACCAGGCAGTTCTGGCGCTCGTAAAAGCCGATGCGGTCCACGTGGTCCAGCGTTCCGCGCTGCGTGCTGCGAACGTAGTAGAGAATTGCGCCTGCCGCCGCCGCGGCCACCGGCTTACCAGCCAGGCCGAAGCCCTCGAGCGAAAGCACTCCAAAATGATTTTCCAGCAGCGGAATCGCATGATCCGGAGCAAAGACCCAATCCTCGAGTGGCGTGGAAGCCCATGGCGCAGCACCGTGTGCAGCCGGTCGGGCGATGCCGCCTGGCAATCCAGCCTGGGGCAGGGGCGAGACACCCGTCGCTCCCCCAGACGACTGTTCAAACAGTGGCGCGGAACTTGCATACAGGACTTCTTTCGGCCGCAGTTGCTGCAACTCATCTTCAATCCGCTTCTGCGCGCCTTCGCCCGAGAATTCAGTGGCCCGGAATTCGCCCGTCGAAAGATCGAGCGCGGCAAAGCCGGCGCGCCCCTCCGATGAAACTACCGCCGCCAGGAAATTGTTTTCTTCGGAATTCAGCGAAGAATCTGCCGCGGTGCCCGGAGTGACCACCCGCGTCACCTCGCGTCTCACCAGCTTTTTCGCCAAGCGCGCGTCTTCGACCTGATCGCAGATCGCCACTTTGTATCCCCGGCGGATCAACTTCGAGATGTAACCCTCGGCGGCATGAAAAGGCACGCCACACATTGGAATGGCGATCCCTTTTTCCTTGTTGCGCGAAGTGAGCGTGATCTGCAGCTCCTTCGAGGCGACTACTGCATCTTCGAAGAACATCTCGTAAAAATCGCCCAGGCGGAAGAACAAGAGCGCGGTGGGATGCTCTTTCTTGATCGCGGAATACTGCCGCATCAAAGGAGTGGAGGGCTCAGTCATTTCAGTGGTTAGTGACTAGTGACTAGTCGTTAGAAGCCTCCTATTGCCGGCCCTGGCCACTAATCACTAGCCACTGCTTTGCGCGGATTATAGCAACCCTCTCGGCTGTGACAGGCGTGGAAAACGTGTCCCTATGGCCCATCGTGCGATAATTTCCTCCTTACATGGAACTGAGAAAAGACCCACTGACTCGCTCCTGGGTGCTCACCGGCGACGACATTCCTGAAGCTTTGCCGCGCCCGGCCAGGGAGTGCCGCCTTTGTCCCGGCTCGCCCCACAGGGTTCAGCAAATCTCCAGCCGGCCGGGAATTCACGGAGGCCCCTGGTCGGCCCGCGCTGTTGTCAATCCCACCGCCATCTACCGCATCGAAGGCCTTCCCGAGAGACGCGGCGAAGGCATGTACGACCGCATGCCTACTATCGGCGCGCATGAGGTTCTGGTTGAGAACCCGAAGCACGACCGGCAGCTCTGGAGTGCAGACGAAGCTGAGATCGAGCAGTTCCTGCTACTGGTGGCGCAGCGCATCCAGGACTTGAAGGGTGACACCCGCTTCCGCTACATCAGCGTTTACAAGAACTATGGTTTGGGAGCTGGACAGGAATTTGAGCATCCCAACTCCGAGCTGACCGCCACCACTTTCATCCCGCGCCGCGCCCTTTATGAATTGCGCGCCTGCCTGGATTATTTCAAGCAGAAGGAGCGCTGCGTCTTCTGCGACGTAGTGGCACAGGAGATGAACGACGGCTCGCGTATTGTCGAGGTCCGCGGAGATTTTCTGGCGGTCTGCCCGTATGCCACGCGCGTGCCGTATGAGACTTGGATTCTGGCGCGCACCCACGACTCTGCCTTTGAGCATTTTGCTTTGGCGCATCCTGGCAGCATGCGCGATTTGGCAGGCGTCTTGAAGCACACCTTACAACGCATTCGGACCATCACCGAATCATTCCATCTGGTCTTCCATACCGCGCCCAACAAGTTTCACGCCTCTGCCAGCCTGGGATACTGGAAGACGCTCGACGAGGACTATCACTGGCACATTGAAATTCTGCCGATTCTGACTGAGAAGGCCAAATCCTACACCTTTAAAGAGGTCTACTATTCGCCAGTCGCTCCCGAGACCGCGGCCAAGCGGCTGCGCGAAGTACCAGCGCAGCCCTGAACATGCAGATCTGCTGGGACCTGGAAGCCCAGACTACGAACTATCCGATGAAGCCCCAAGTGTGTCCAGCAAACACGAAACCGGCTCCGTCCCCGTCCCCAGTTTTCTCCATCCGTGGACAAAGGCCAGGGACAGCCCAAACCCGATTCACAAGAGCGCGAGGCCGGCATCGAGACGGAAATCTGATCTATTCTCCATCGTCATAAGTTCTTATCTGGATTTCGGGCGAAGTTCACATTGAGATGGGCTTTAATTCCGACTGGACGCAGCATGACGGCTATCTTCATGCGGGAATAGTTACAGCCGTGGTCGACAACGCTTGCGGATATGCGGCATACACCTTGATGCCGGAGGCCTCCAGTGTGCTCACGGTCGAGTATAAGGTAAACTTTCTGCGCCCAGCGAAAGGCGACAGGTTCGTTGGCATTGGCAGGGTGGTTAAACCGGGCCGTACTTTCACTGTTTGCAATGGAGAAGTTTTGGCCGAACAGGGCGAGGGAACGAAACTGATCGCAACAATGCAGGCAACTATGCTGGCGATTCCTTCAGCGGAGACCGGCAACAGATGAGGTTTGAATCAATATCAAGCACGGTGTCGCTCTCCGATAGGCTCGCGATCATTGCCGCAGAGAAGATAGATTGATTCTGCTGGCATCTCCCGATCTGCAAGGGCTATGTCGCGCAATTTTCCTCCTTTTCGATCAATTCAGCACATTCCGGATGCAGAGTTCGTAAACAATCCGGGCAGATGCCGTGACTGAATTCGGCGTGAGAATGGCTCGCGATATATCCCTCCATTTGGCTCCAGTAACCTTGATCATCGCGATTTATATGACGGATGTGAACGTTTGTGGTGTGGCAATGGGGCAACTGAGAGACGCAACTCCGGGATTCTTGAGACAATCCACTCATCGTGATTCGAGTGATCGTAGTGCTGCTGGCAGCTGCTGCGTTTCTAGCGCCCGCCCCAAGTCCACCGGCAACTCAACCCCCAGCAACATTCTACAGGGATGTTCTTCCCATCCTGCAGCAGCATTGCCAGTCCTGCCATCGTCCCGGCGAGATCGCGCCATTTCCGTTGTTAACTTATGCGCAGGCGAAGAATTGGGCGGCAGCCACTCGAGTTGACGTCGCCAACCATAAGATGCCGCCCTGGTTTGCCGATCCTTGTTGCGGACATTTCGCCAACGATCCCTCGCTAACCCAGAAGCAAATCCAAACAATAGAAGATTGGATCGCCTCGGGTGCGTCCGCCGGCAATTCCCACGATGCGCCGCCGGAGCCGCGTTGGACTCAGGGTTGGAACATTGATTCTCCGGACCAGGTCATCAACATGCCAGCTCCGGTGAAGCTTCGGGCTGACGGCGACGTGGAATATACCTACGAAATCGTGCCCACGAATTTCGCGGAAGGGAAGTGGGTTCGCATGTCTGAGCTGCGGCCCTCCGCCCGCGATCACGTGCATCACGCGGTGGTTTATATTCGTCCACCGAACTCGACCTGGCTGCGCGGAGCTCCTATTGGCGTGCCTTTTACCGCTTCTACGCTGCACGATCCTCACCTGATGCACGAGGTACACTTCACCACCAGCGATCTTCTGCTGGTTTACGCGCCGGGAAGCTCGCCCGATAGCTGGCCCGAGGGGATGGCGAAATACATTCCCGCGCACTCCGACCTGATTTTTCAAATGCACTACACCACGAATGGCCACGCAGCCAGCGACCAAACCAGCCTCGGACTCGTGTTTTCCAAAGCCAAGCCCCAGCAGCGCGTGCTTACTCTCCAATTGGCGAACGAGCACGACACGATTCCAATTCCTCCGAATACCAATAACTACCGCGTTGAAGTGCATGGCACCTTGCCGAACGACGCCCTGCTGCTCAGCTTCTTCCCCCACATGCACTTGCGTGGGAAGAAATTCGAATACAACATCGTGAACACCGACGAAAGCCGCGAAACTCTCCTTCGTGTGAACTACGATTTTTATTGGCAGTTAAGCTATGGGCTGGCACAGCCGCGGTTTCTTCCCGCAGGAACGAAGCTCGAAGCCATTGCCTGGTACGACAATTCTAAAAACAATCTCCACAATCCCGATCCCGACAGCCCGGTGCAGTGGGGAGACCAAACTTATAACGAGATGATGGTGGGCTTCTTCGATGTCGCTGTGCCCGCTGACATGGACAAAGAAAGATTCTTCGTCCGAAAAAGACAGACTAAGCAATAGCCCTCGCTTCAGTGCTGGTAGAGAATGGAGCAGACCTGCTCCCCAACCAATAGTGGAGCGAGAGGTAATACCGGGAAGGGCGGCTGGCCCTTCCCTGTGAGCTTCCGGCTATGGGTTATGAACTAGTGTCATGTTGTCAATGAAAATGTCATACGGCGTGTCACTGCCGTTTAAGTCCAATTGAACTGCATTATTGAACTTAGTAGTGAGGGCCCCGCCCGGGCTGAAGGCTGGATGTTGCTCTCCGCTTGACCCAGGAATGGGGATGTACTTTATTCCGTCCACCCAAATGTCATCGAAGAAAATGGTTGAGCCGGAAACAGTTTCGTCCACTTGAATATGATGGAAACTGTCCGGGGTAAAGCGCGGGAGCCAAATACCCGTGGGATACCAGTGCGCACCATGATACAGAAAGGTACGCATGAGCATCTTGGTGGGATCTGCTCCGTTTGCATAGAGAGCCTGCCATCCCGTGTTATAGATCACATTATTGAATTGCTGCTGGGTTTCCCATTCGATCGCCTGAGGCGCGTTCCGCACAGCAGAGGGAATCAGAAGATCAAACGAATACGTTTGCGAAGTTACAACTCCTGAAGGTAGGTCAGTCGTATTGGAAGGATTGCGCTCTATGTACCAATATCCGTTTGTAAACGGCACAGTACCGGAAATAGTAAATTGGTGAGCTGTTCCATCTTCACTGGGCGAGCTGACCAGGGCCTGGCCAGTTGTTGCCTGGGCTCCGCCTCCACCAGTATTTGCACACCCATTCCCGCAATTAATCCAGGGATTGATGTCGTCAATGTTGGTGTAGGCATTTCCAGTAGGCGGCGGTGGTGGGTTAGAAACAGTCAGGGTGAGGGTCTGGTCGCCGAACGCGCCGGTAGCGTCCCACGCCCGGACTACGAACTTGTGAGTACCTGGAGAGACGGGGACACTCCCGAAGATGGAGCTGGCGTTATCCTTGCTGAATACAGGATCAGTGCCGCCGTCAACGTAAATATGCCAGCCGGTAATCGGATGAGCTGATACTGCCCTCGCCTCGAAATCCACCGGGGAGAATACAGTGGCCCCGTTGCCGGGTGAGCGTACATCCACCGTAACGCCATGGTTGACTACGTTTACCGTGATGGTCTGGTCAGCATCATTACCGGATCCATCCCATACTTTGACCTGGATGGTATGTGTGCCATCGGGAACATTTAGCGCAGTATCTATTCCGCTGACTCCGTATGCGCTATATGCAGAAGTACTGTTGCCGTCGATGTAAACTTGCCAGCCTGTAAGTTGGTGTCCCGAGCCGGGAACAGCTGACGCTCTAAGAGTTAATGGAGACGTTACACTTGCGTTATCAGTTGGACTACTAATGTTGACAGATACTGCCAACGCAGACACACTGGACAAGATCGCCACAGTTAAGCACAACCTGCTCATACACGAACGCATACTCTCACGTACTTCCTTTCATCAGGGATAGTTCTTTTCAGGGGAGGTCGCATCAAGCGAGCGCTGGCTACGACGAGGTAAGTACCCGGAATTGAACTGACGACTGTCGCGCGGCACGTGGGATGGCTTCAGAGACAAAGAGGATTTGTTAGTTCATAAATGTGACAATTGCTCGCCAGCTACTTACAACCTGCTACTTACGCCAGAGACAACACAGAATGTAAGTGACCTGCCCCCCGGAAAATAGTCCAGCGTAAGTGAGACTTCTCCCGATTTAGAATGGCTCGCCCAGAGCCGAGAGGAGGAGTTGTGCGTAAGAGTCGATTCAGCGAAGAACAGATCATTGCCATTC
>Ga0209580_10001078_pt1 | contig 12941 bp, 11 predicted proteins | sample Coa_R1_5_FD_187153 | JGI IMG/M metagenome (GOLD analysis project Ga0209580, IMG submission 187153) | Surface soil microbial communities from Centralia Pennsylvania, which are recovering from an underground coalmine fire - Coalmine... | ecosystem: Environmental > Terrestrial > Soil >...
GCACCTGCCCGGCACGGGCCAGATGGTCGACCAGCATAAGTTAGAAAACGACCGGCTCAATTTCGCCGTTCGTTTCCTGCGCGGCGAGCAGGACTCCACGCCGGAAGCCATCCAGGGCCAGGTCGATCCCCTGCTGGCTTCGCCAGCCACAGCGCTGCGGCTTATGCCGATCTTGGGCGACGAGCTGTTCCCGGCCAAGGTTCGCGATGTTATGGTCGCACGGGCCATGAAGTCGGAGCAACCGGAAGTCCGCGATCTCTTCGAGCGCTTCCTGCCCGAAGAGCAGCGCGTCAAACGGCTTGGCGCCATCGTCAAGCCGGAGCAAATTCTCTCGATCCCCGGCGACGTCGAGCGTGGCCGCAAGCTCTTTTTTGATGTGCAGGGCGTGCAATGCAAAAACTGCCACCGCATCGGCGGCAAGGGCCAGGAAGTCGGTCCCGATCTCGATGCCATTGGCAAGAAATACGACCGCGCCGCCATCCTGGACAACATCCTTTTCCCCTCGAAACAGATCGATCAGAAGTACCTGACGTACCGCCTGGAAACGAAGCGCGGCATCTTCTACTCCGGCCTGCTAGTGAGCAAGGACGATAAAAAGGTGGTGCTGAAAGACGCCAACGCCAAGCTGGTCGAAGTGAAGGCCGACGACGTCGAGAGCCTGGCCGTGGACCAGAAGTCGCTGATGCCGGAACTGCTGCTGCGCGATCTGACCGCGGAGCAAGTGGCGGATTTGACGGCGTATTTGAGTTCGCTGAAGTAATTATCGGCCGCGCTTTGTCATTCCTCCTCGTTCCCACGCTCCGCGTGGGAACGAGGAGGAAAGTTTCAGTTGCAAAAGAAGACCGACCCGCCGGGGCATGCGCAATTCGTGGTGGCGGTGGAGGAGTGAAGGAACGAGTCGACGATCAGAGTTCAAGGCGCTGGCACACTATCATCCCTTATCGGGTGCGTCGTCCTTGCTGTAGTACGCCACAGGCGGAAAATTCCCGAAATCCTCGTAATATTTGCCCATCGCTAATGTGATGTCTTGCAGGTTACGCTGGCTGTGGGTGCAGTTGACGGATTTCGTTGCTTCTACGTCATCTGCAAAAGCCGGCAGGCAATCTAGACAGCAAAAGACGCTGACAGACAGCACCAAGCAAAATTGCCGGCCCATAACTGCACCTCTAATCGTTAAAGTCACTTCCCTGGCAACTCCAACACCCGCCGCCAGCGTGCGGGCATGGCGGCGAACGCTGTCTGGTACGTTGCTTCCAGCGGCACGTGCACCAGACCATTCGGTTCTAAATAAAGCGGCATCTCCGGCATGGCGTCGCCAACGGCGACCTGGCGAACATAGGCTCGAATCGAAAGGTCAGAGACGTATGCAGCCAGAGTCAATGGCTTGCCTGACGGCAGCGTATAGTCCTGACCGGCGACGTCGTCCCAAATCGCGGCGTGAATTCCCTGTGGGTCGCGCTTCGTCGGCGGAAACAAATCGATGATGAGCAAGTGAATCTGTTTGTTCAGGAGATCGGCCGCCTTTTCGATAAACGAGCGCATGGCATTCTTGGTGGATTTGTTTCCCGGCGACACAATTTCGATCATGGCAACCAGTCGATCGCCACTGACATGCCGGACCGCAATCGCATTCTGCTTGCGGCGATAGAATTCCATGTCGGGTTCGGCAGTAAGCTCCACTTTCGGATCGTCAAAAAGCAACCCGTCGTGTCTCTTCGGGCTGAAACCCTTCGGGTCGGCAGTTTCACATTCGCTCAGCTTTGTATCCGTCTCGCGCACAAGTTCGGCCACGGAATTGGATGCGGTTACTTGAAGTTCGCAAAGCGCGTAGTAATTGTCGGGGAGCGGGCCGGAATTGAGTGCGTCGCCAATAGCGGAGATCCAGCAATGCTGAAACGCTTGGTAGATTCCGGCGTCAACTTTAGTCCAATTGTGAATCGACATAGGAAGGTCGCCCCGACAATGAACGTGCCGTCCATTGTATGAGCCATCAAGCCTTACAAGCATAACGCGCCCACACCCCTTGACCGCTCGCCCTCGTATTCCCCACAATATCTTCATGAGCGAACCCAAATTTGCCGTGCCGGAGCGGCCGCAGCTGCGGCCGGGTTTGGCGGCCGGTCCGGATGCCGACGATCCGCGCTTCTTGATCATTTACGACGAATTGCGCATCAGCTCGCAGATGATCCGCCTGCCGAAGACTCACTTCGCGCTGGTTGAGAAAATGAACGGCCGGCGGTCGCTGCGCGACCTGCAGGCCGAAGCGATGCGTGTAGCCGGCGGGTTGATAGTGCCGCTGGATGCGTTTGCGGAACTAGTCGAGCGGCTCGATGCGGCATTGTTTCTCGACAGCCCGCGTTTCGAGGCGTATTTGACCGGGCCGGTTCGCCAGCCGTCGTGCGTGGGTTGTTATCCAGCAGAGCCCGCCAAAATTCGCGCCATGCTGCGCTCCTACTTTACTGCGCCGGGCGGCCCCGGCTTGCCGGCGGAGCCCGACCCGAATGGCCGGCTTCGGGCGGCCCTGTTGCCGCACATCGATTACCAGCGCGGCAATGTCTCGTTCGCCTGGGGCTTCAAAGAGGTCTTCGAGCACAGCGACGCATCGCTGTTCGTGATCATCGGCACGTCGCATTATTCGCCGCAGCGCTTCACGGTCACCCGGCAGCACTTTCAAACGCCGCTGGGGCTGGTCGAAACCGATCAGGAGTACATCGACAAGCTCGAGAACTACTACGGCGACGGGCTATTCGACGACCAGATTGCACATTTTCCCGAACATTCGATCGAGCTGGAAGTCGTGTATTTGCAATATCTGTACGAGAATCGCCGGCCGTTTAAGATTGTGCCGCTGGTCGTCGGTTCCTTCCGCGACTGCGTGGAGGAAGGAATCGAGCCGTCGCAGCAAAGCGACATTCAGCAGATGATTCAGGCGCTGCGGCAGGCTGAAGCGGAAACGAAGGAGCGCATCTGTTACATCATTAGCGGCGACCTGGCCCACATAGGCCCGAAGTTTGGCGACCATCAGCAAGCCGCCGAACCTTGGTTGGCCCGCAGCCGGGAACAGGATCAGGCGATCCTGAAGGCGGCCGGCACCGTGGACATGACGAAGTATTTTAACGTCATCGCCGCCGAACAGGATCAGCGGCGCATTTGCGGCTTGCCGCCCACCTATACGCTGCTCGAAGCCATCCGGCCCAGCTCGGGTCAGTTACTGCATTACGGCCAGTATGTTCATCCGCGCGGTCACGAGAGTGTCAGCTTCGCCAGCATGGCTTTCTATCAATGAGCGCTGTTTTACCCGAGCAGGCCGGCTATCTTGAATCGCGCGCTTCGATCCCGCTTAGCGAGGCCCTGCAACGCTGGCGTAAGGAAGCCCATGTTGGAATGTGCGACACGGGCCGTTATCGTTGCCGCTTCTTCGTCTGGGGCCAAGGACAGCCGGTCGTCTTTATTCACGGCATCTCCGACCAGGCCCGCTGCTTCGTGCCGTTGCTGGCGCATCTCACCGACAAGTTCCAGTGCGTCGCCTATGAGTTGCCGACGGGCATCGGCGATGGCGCTAATCTGACGAAGTATGCGCACGCCGATTTCGTGACCGATCTCTTTGCATTGTTGGATCATTTGCGGCTGGCCCAGATATGCCTGTATGGCGCGTCGTACAGTAGCACGATTGCTTTGGCCGCGCTGCACCAGCAACCGCGGCGCTTCCTGCGCGCTGTCTTGCAGAGTGGATTTGCGCACTTGAGGATTGCGCCGGCCGAAAAGTTCGTGGCGCGCTGGCTCCAGCGCTCGCGGATGCGCATCAAGGATGTGCCGCTGCGCGAATCTTGGCAGCGGCGGTTTGACGCGCCTTACTTCGCCGGCGTTCCGTCCGAGTTGTGGGATTTTCAAGTTGCCAATTGTGGCGCTGCACCGGTGCGCGCGATGGCCCATCGGGCCTGGCTCTTATCGAAGCTCGACTTGCGGCCAATTTTGTCGGAGATTCAGCATCCAATTCTGCTCATTCATGGCGATCGCGATAACGTTATCGGCCAGGCGACCACCGACGAGCTGGCCAAAGACCTGCCGCATGCCGACCGCCTGGAATTCTCCGACTGCGGCCACTGCATGCAATACACGCACGCCGCCGGAGTGGCCGAGGCGGTGCGGCGCTTCCTGCTGCCGCCGTGCGGATTGATCGGATGACGGGAGCAGTTTCGTAAACGGAATCCATTTGCCATCACTTTCGCGGCGTTCTATATTTTTTCATCCCCCTCAAGCCTGAGTCAACACGCCGAATCATACCGAGGCTGCGCCATGAAGTGCTTCAAATGCATGACCCTGAATGGGCCAGAGGACGACACCTGCGTTTCTTGCGGCTACCCTCTCGACCGCGCCGGCTTGATTGCCAAGCTCGAAAAGGCGGAAAAAGTCCGAAACACCCCGGGATGGGTCTATTTCTTTGCCGCGCTCTGTGGCGCCGTTCCCATTGTGGCATTGGGCGGCATTATTCCGATCGGCATCGGCGTTGGCGGCGTAACGGCTTGCCTGGCCGTGGGTCGGGCCAATTCGTTGCCCGGCGTCATTCGGCTCATGGGCTGCATCGGCGTCACCATTGCCTGCTGGATATTGTTCGTCGTGTCGATGGCCATGATTGCCAAGGCAATCCGGAGCTGATAGGGTATCACACTCCGCACATTTCATTTGTCCCTAACCGGGAATTCTTATAATCCCTGGAAGCGCAAGAAGAGCGCCCGCGGCAAGGTTGCCGCGGGATTCGTCTGCGCATCAAGTCCCACACTTTTCTCGGGGTGAATCATGAAGCGAATGTTTGCGCTGGCCGCGGTTGGGCTGCTTTTCGTTCCCGTGCAGTTTTCTCGTGCCGATGACGATGTGGCCACGATTGTTGACAAGGCGATCAAGGCTCACGGCCTCGAGGGCAAGCAGAAAACAGCAGGTATTCGTGGCCGCAATAAAGGAATGGTGCACATCGGAGGCATGGATCTCGAGTTTACACAGGAAGCCACAGCGGCGCTGAAAGGCAAATTCAAGGAACTGCTGGAGCTCGAGGTGATGGGCCAAAAGGTTACGATCACCACCGTCTTCAACGGCAAAGAAGGCTGGCTCAAAGTCAACGACATGGCCATACCGGTGACCGAGGAAATCTTGAGTGAACTTAAAGAACAGGCTCACGCCATGCAACTGAGCCAGGGGTTCATGCTCAAAGACAAGTCGCTGAAGCTTTCGCTCATTGGCGAGACAAAAGTCAACGAGAAGCCGGCCATTGGCGTCAAGGTGGAAAAAGAAGGAAAGAAGCCGATTGATTTCTATTTCGACAAGGCGACGGGTTTGGTCGCGAAGACTCAACGTCGCGTGCGCGACATGCAGACGGGCCAGGAAGCAAACGAAGAACGCATTATCACCGAATATCAGGACGTCGATGGCCGCAAGATTGCGAAGAAGGTCGAAGTGAAACGCGACGGCAAACCCTACGTCGAGGTAGAAGTGAAAGAAATAAAACTGCTCGACCAGATCGACGACAGCGAATTCGCCGAGCCGAAGTAAGGCAGGCCTGTTAGCCCGAAGCGCGAGCGAGGAATGCCAGTCGCCCCCACTTGCGCTTCGGGCTACCTCGCCAGTTAGGCCGGCGTATCCATGCTCGGCCCAGCCTATCAAATTGCGATCAGGCCTCCACCCCATCCACAAATCGCCGGCATTCCGGCAAGGCGGCGAGAAAGGCTTTGCCGTAGCCTTTCGTCAGCACGCGCGGGTCGAAAAGGACTACTATGCCCTTGTCGCTCTTCGTGCGGATCAAGCGGCCGAAGCCTTGTTTGAGCTTGATCGCCGCCTGCGGGACCGAGTAATCGAAGAACGGGTTTCCGCCGGCTTCCTCAATTGCTTCCAGCCGGGCTTCGATGATGGGACGATCCGGGACGGCAAAGGGCAACTTCGTGATGATGACATTCGTCAGCGCTTCGCCCTTTACATCGACGCCTTGCCAAAAGCTATCGGCGCCCAGCAGCACCGGCTTGGGCGAGTTGCGGAATTGCTCCAAAAGTTTTGCTGGCGGCAAGCCTTCGCCCTGGCAGAGCAACGTCATGCCTTTTCGTTGCAGAACTGGCCGCAGCTGCCTCGCTGCCCGTTGGAGCAAGCTGTAGCTGGTGAACAGGACGAAAGCGCGGCCGGCAGTGCGCTCGACATATTCCGGAATGCGTTGTAACACTGCCTCCTCATAGGCGGCCGCCTGGCTCGACGGATCGGGCATGTCGCGAAACAGGTGCAGCTCCGCTTGCTGCCGGAAGTCGAACGGGCTGCCGAGCAAGCGTGACGGACAGTCCTCGAGGCCAAGCCGTTGTTGAATATGCTCGAACCCACGGTCGCCCTCCTCTGACGTTGTCGAACTTAGTGTCGCGCTCGTGAGAATCACGCTCGGCACCTGGCCGTATAGCTGCTGCTTCAAAGCCGGGCCGACCTCGATCGGCGCGCTGGCCAGCGTTATGCGGGGGCTTCGCTCATTCCGTGTCTCTAGCCAATAAACCTGACCCGCCAGCGCTTGCGTGAGCCAATCGCGGATGGCCTGGCCCAGAATTCGGCAGCGGCCGGCGGCGCTCACCATCTCGATCTTCTCTTCCTCCAGCGTCATCCGCTCGGCAATCTCAAGGATCACGGTGGCGAGCTTGGTGAATTCCTCGGAAACCAAGTCCGGCACAATGTCCTTGTCTCGCACCCGTAGCACCTGGCTCGCCTTGCCGCGTTCACCTCTTCGCTCCTGGTTCGACCACCAGACGTGCACGGCCGTGAAGAAGCGCTCGCCGGCTTGCCGTGTCGCCGTCAGTTGGTGTAGCGCTTCTCGGGTGCCGTGGAAGGCCAGTAGACCGCGGCTGCCGCTGGCCGACAGCAGGTGATTCAGCAGATAATCGAACTGCCCCTGGCTCACCTGCAAGCCCATGTGGTCGGCGGCCACGTCTTCGAGATTGTGGGCTTCGTCGAAGATCACCACCTTGTAGTCCGGTAGCAGACTCGCGCCACTTCGACGCAGCGCCAGATCACTGAAGAAAAGGGCATGGTTGACAATCAGAATCTGGGCCCCGTGCATTGCCCTCCGCGCCTTGAAGTAGAAGCAACTCCCGTAGTCCGGGCAACTCCGGCCCAGACAGTTGCCGCTGTCGCTTTCCACCAGGCTCCAGACCGCGGGGGTTGGTTGGAATTCCAGGTCCGACCGGCTTCCTTCGAGCGACTTTCGCGACCAGCGGCCAATCTGAAGTAACTGAGCATGCTGACTCGTATCGTCGAGCAGCGCGGCTGAGCGCTGCTGGGCTACCCGTAGCCGGCGCAGGCTGAGGTAATTCGACCGCCCCTTCACCAGCACCGACCGGAACTCGCGTGGCATCACCTTCTGCAGGAACGGGATGTCTTTCTTGAGCAGTTGCTCTTGAAGGTTGATCGTGTGGGTGCTGATTACGACCCGGCAGTCCCGGTCGACCTGAGCGGCCAGAATGGCGGGGACCAGGTAGGCGAAGCTTTTGCCCACTCCGGTTCCGGCTTCCACCAGTAAGTGGCGCTTCCGTTCGATGGCGCCGGCCACCGCGTGAGCCATTTCCAGTTGCTGCGGCCGGCTTTCGAAGTCGGGCAATAGCTCGGCAATCTTGCCGCTCGGCCCGAGGATGCTCTCGATCGACATGTTCCCATTTTGGCTGGCGGCGGCAAAAAGGGAAAGCCCAGGGACTTCCGTCCCTGGGCTTTGATTCAATTCAGCAAACCAATCTCACCAGTACCGCACGCGCCAGTAGTCGTGGGTGGTGCCGTTGCGGCCCATCCACCAGTGGCCGTCTTGCCATTCCAGGGTCACGCTTCTCCAGCCGAGCGGGACCTTCGGGAACGGGTAGAACGGGCCAATGAAGGGCCAGGCGTTGTATGGGTAGGCTTGCGGGTAGGCCACGCGCGAGTAGTTGTTGTACGGGGCGTAGCTCGGCCAGGCGTAGGGCGGCATCTTGGGCGGGTTCAGGTCATTCATCAGCACGCCGGGCTGGCCGACGGGAATGGGATCGACAATCGGGCGGCCGCCGGCAGGCGGAGGCAGCACGCCGGGCTCGGCCTGCGCGAAGCTCTGAACCGGGCGAATGTCGGCAATGGTCAGACCGTCGACCACGTTCCTCACGCCGGAGACGACGTAAACCGTCCGCACGACGATATCATGCTGGGCCTGGTCCGCCACTTGACCGCGCAAAGCGACAATGCCATCCTGGCACGAAATGTCAATCGTGAAGCCGCGCAAGCTGCACTTCTGCAACTGGGCGACCACCGCATTGGCCAAATCCTGGTTCTTGACAACCGAGCTCGCCACGGTCACGTCGGCGGCCGGCAAAGGCTTGAGTTCTTGAGCGTTCGAGAGGCCGGCCACGCACAGTCCGAATGCGCCAGCCAGCGAGAAAAGGGCACGCATCTTCACGATGACATCCTCCTGACGTAAACGGGGGAGACACAACTCCGTCCTAACACTCTTTCCCCGAACCGGAGGAAAGTCAATTTCGTGGAGCGGAAGTTTGGCAAATCCTGGAATGCTGCCAACGGCGCAACTGGCACGACAATCGTTGCGGTCATATTTGTTGTGCTGATACGAATCGTGAGGAAATTCACGATGATTTCAAGAATTTGGCTAAAGTGGGCGGCAGCGCCCCGCAGCGCAACGCTGCGGACTCGCGTCCACTATCCCCACGTCACCAAGCCCGGCTCAAATGCGTGCGGCAAGTTGCGGTGTTTTGGAAGAACGCGCACACAAAAGCCGAATTGGCCACTGGAGCGGCAGGGAATGCGGCCGCGAAAGATTTGCGAGGCTTCGCCGTTGGCCGACGGTTCCGGGCCGACGGCCACGCCCATTGATACGGTTTGCGGTTCGCTGATATCGCCCAGCGAATCGAGCTGGCCATGAAATAGCTGCACTTCCACGTCACTCGGCGTCAGAGGCCCTAGATGGACATGGGCGGTCACCATGATATCGTCGCCCACTTTCATCGTGTCCACGCCTTGCCGGTCCACGGCTTCCACGCGCACTTGACCCCAATTCTGGAGCACCCGGCGACGCCACTGCGCGAGTTCGGCAGCCAATTTCAAGTCGTTCGCCGAGAGTTCCGCATAACGCTCTTTGGACGGCCAGTATGATTTGCGCATGTATTCTTCGAGCATGCGGTTCGTGTTGAAGACCGGCGTGAGCGTGCTGATGCTGCGCTTCATCATCTTGAGCCAGCCTCGGGGCAGGCCATCGCTGCCCCGGGCATAGTAAAGAGGCACGATTTCTTTTTCGAGCAAGTCGTACAATGCCCGGCTCTCGACGTCGTCCTGGTAAGACGTCGCGGACTCGGAGTATTCTTCGCCGGCGCCGATGGCGAACCCGTTGTCGCCCTGGTAACCTTCCACCCACCAGCCGTCGAGCACGCTGAGGTTCAGGCCGCCGTTGCCGCAGATCTTCATGCCGCTGGTGCCCGAGGCTTCGAAAGGCCGCCGCGGATTATTGAGCCAGACATCGACGCCTTGCACCAGCGTGCGGGCAATGTGCATGTCATAGTCTTCGATGAAGACGACGCGGCGGCGAAATTCCGACTGACGGGCGAAGCGCTGAATCTGGGCGATCAGTTCCTTGCCGCCGGTGTCCTTGGGGTGAGCCTTGCCGGCGAAAATGAACTGCACCGGCCGATCCTTGTGATTCACCAGGGCGGCAAGCCGTTCGAGATTGCGGAAAATCAGCGTGCCTCGTTTGTAGGTCGCGAATCGGCGGGCGAAGCCAATGGTCAGTGCCTCGGGATCCAGCACTTCCTCGGCCGTGGCCAGTTCCGCGTGCGTCACGCCTCGCTGCTTCATCTGGTCCTTGAGCCGCTTGCGAGCGAAGGCCACGAGGCGCTCGCGCCGCCGCTCGTGGGTGCGCCAAAGCTCTTCATCGGGAATGCGATCGACGCGCTTCCAGACATCATGATTGGCCGGCTGCTCTTCCCACTGGATTCCGAGGTAGCGGTCGTAAAGCTGAGTCATCTCCGGCGCGAGCCAGCTTTGCGTGTGGATGCCGTTGGTGATGGAATGGACGGGGATTTCGCTCTCCGGCAGGCCGGGCCAGATTTTTTGCCACATCCGCCTCGAGACCCGGCCGTGCAACTGGCTGACCCCGTTGCTGACGTTGGCTAACTTCAGAGCGAGCACCGTCATGCCAAAGGGCTCGTTCTCGTCGCGCGGGCTCTGCCGGCCCAGGCCGAGGAAATCATGCCGATCCATGCGAAAGGCATGCATGTACTGGCCCAGGTAGTATTCGACGGTAGACGCTGGAAACGTGTCGTTGCCGGCCGGCACGGGGGTGTGTGTGGTGAAGCAAGTCCCGGCCTTCACAACCTCCAGGGCCGTGGCGAACGGTGCGTTTTTCTCCGACATCAACATGCGGATGCGCTCGAGGCCGCAGAACGCCGAGTGTCCTTCGTTCATATGACAAACGGTTGGATCCAGCCCCAAAGCGCGCAGCGTGCGGATGCCGCCGATGCCCAACACCATCTCCTGGCGGATGCGCATGTCCTGATCGCCGCCGTACAACTGGGCGGTGATGTTGCGATCATCGGGCGCGTTCTGCGGAATATTGGCGTCGAGGAGATATAACGGCACCCGGCCGACTTGAACGCGCCAGACACGCACCACCACTTCCCGGTTGGGGAACGGAATCCGGATCAGCAGCGGTGCGCCCTCCGTGTCGGTCACGGCCACCAGCGGCAGATTGAAAAAGTCGTTCTCGGGATAGCGCTCCTGTTGCCAGCCATCGACATTCAAATATTGCCGAAAATATCCCTGGCGGAACATGAGCGTCACGCCGATGAGCGGAATGCCCAAGTCGCTCGCCGATTTCAGATGATCGCCGGCCAGCACGCCGAGGCCGCCGGAATATTCCGGAATGCTCTCGTGGATGCCGAACTCCATCGAGAAATAGGCAATGCGAAACGGCTCCTTCTCGGCCTCCACCGTCGGCGGATAGTGTTCTTGATACCAGGTAGGCGCTTCCAAATAGTCATTCAGTTTCTGAAGAACGCGCTCCAGGTGGGCCAGGAAGCCGTCGTCCTTTGCAAGCTGTTCGAAGCGTGTTTGCGGTGTGGCGCTGAGAAGTTTGACGGGGCTGTTGTCGGTGAGCTCGTACAAATCCGGATCGATACGGCGGAAGAGGGCAACCGCATCGGGATGCCAGCACCACCACATGTTGTACGCCAGGGTTTGGAGAGATTGTAGTTCCGGCGGCAGTTTCGGTAGGACGGTAAAAGGGCGAATCGTGCCTTTAACCATGAACACCTCGCGGGACTGCAACTTCAGAACGCAACCAAGGAAGCTTGCCGAAGTTACAATCTCAACTTACCAGCATGGTAAAATGGCGACAAGATGGTGGTTGGGCCGCTGTTGCCGCAGGTGTCACTTCATCCCGTTTTGCAAGGTGGTGCAATACGGTATGTTGTTGGAGCGCAACAACTTGTGCCCGTGTTGCAGGCCGACCCACACCCACACGCCGGTTAGCAAAATGGGAAAAATAGGTAGGATGTGCGGCCAAATCGCTTGAGTCGATTTGCAAAGGTAACGGCGGCTTCGAGCCGCCGTCTCTTTGGCAATTTTATGCGCAAGCGGCGGCTGGAAGCCGCCGCTGCGGAATTGATCAACGCTTCTTCGCGCTCGCGAGACTGTTATCGGCGCCGTCGCGTTCGATTTCGGCATTCAGCGCTTTCGCGATGTCATTCGCATTCGATTCTTTCACCAACTCCTTGGTGATGATCGGCAACTCCTCGGACTTCTTGGCCTCTTCCTTGAGCTTGGGCGAAGCCTTGCTGTCGTCGGGCCGCTTGGGGGCTGACCAACAGCCGGTCAGGATCGTCGCCAGCAGGAAAAACGGAATTAACTTCTTCATGGCTTTATCTCCCGGATGGCAGACGCCTGGCTGGTTGGGCTCGTCTGATCGGCAGCGGGCTGATTCAGCTTCTTGGCGGCCGAGGCGGTGGCGCCGGGATCGAGCCCCATTTGCTTGTCGAGCAAGCGATCCTCGCTGTTCGGCGTGAGCTGATTGTACGGCAGGCTGGCGGTCTGCTGCCGGTACAATTCGAACGCTTTCTTTTCCAACTTGTCGGCCTTCGTCATCAACTCTTCGTCGCCATTTTGCAAGGCGATATCGCGCAGCGCATCGATCACCGCCAACCGGCGCATATAGTTAGCCACGGCCAATGCGAACTTGGCCTGGGCTTTCTGATTGGTATCGGTTCGTTTCGGCGGCGGCGGCTTGGGCACGTCGGGCCCGATGCCGAACCAGCGCTTGTACCACGGCGCCTGATAGGTGGGTTCGGTAGCGGCATCGTCGGCCAGCGCCGGCGCAGCCGCGCAGAGCAAGGCGAGCAATGCCGCCTGCTTCCAAAAGCGGTTCATGGAATATCCCCCAGACCGACAAGAATCCCCCGTGTCCCACCGCCCCCGTGCGGCAGGCAAGATCCGTTGTCGCCTTTTTTTACATCAAGAGGAAAGAGGTGTATGCCGACAGAGCGGAGTTTTGTCAACGGAAAAATGCGATTTTTGTTAAAGGGCGAAGTGAGAATGAACCACGGATTGCACGGATGATACGGATGACACGGATGAGTAATTGTCTTATCTGTGTTATCAGTGCTATCCGTGGTTTGAATTTGGGCCCCCTCATGTTTCTCGGCATCGAAATTGGCGGCACGAAATTGCAGCTCGGCGTCGGCCCAGGCGACGGCACCATGGCGCATTTCTGGCGCGGGCCGGTGAATCCCGACACCGGAGGCAAAGGCATCCGCGAACAGATCGTCGCCGCTGTTCCAAGGCTACTGCGCCAAGCGAAAATGAAGATTAAGGATCTTCATGGCATCGGAGTCGGCTTCGGCGGGCCCGTGGATGACAAAACTCAGCGCGTTGTGAAATCGCATCAGCTGGCTGGCTGGTCGAACTTT
>Ga0209580_10001080_pt1 | contig 12917 bp, 11 predicted proteins | sample Coa_R1_5_FD_187153 | JGI IMG/M metagenome (GOLD analysis project Ga0209580, IMG submission 187153) | Surface soil microbial communities from Centralia Pennsylvania, which are recovering from an underground coalmine fire - Coalmine... | ecosystem: Environmental > Terrestrial > Soil >...
CTATGTTATCGTCAACGGGGCGGGATATGACAGTTGGGCCACTGGACTCATATCTGCCAATAACAATCCACATCAGAAAGTGCTGAATGTTGCTGACCTACTCGGTAAGAAGGAAGGCGACAACCCCCACTTCTGGTACGGTCCAAGCTACGTAAACCAGACAGTTCACCAGATGTATCTGGACCTTGTCGGTCTGGATTCCGCAGACTCATCCTACTACAGGCAGCAGTATACTGATCTGAACGCTTCTCTCGGAGAATATAACCAACGAATCGCCGAAATCAGCCAGAAATTTGCCAATACTCCCGTTGCATCTACGGAAAGCATCTTCGAATATCTCGCGACCGCATGTCATCTGAACCTGATCTCTCCTCCTGAGTTTATGAAAGCGGTAGCGGAAGGAAACGACCCCTCTCCAGCAGACTATGCGATGTTCCAATCACAACTCATCAATGGCACGATGCCAGGAAACGCGACAGTACTGGTCTACAATGAACAGACGGTGACCCAGCTTACACTGTCACTCAAGGCAGAGGCCGCTAAGGATGGAATCCCCATCGTTGGTGTAACTGAGACGATTCAGCCTCCTGACGTTTCATTTCAAACCTGGATGAATGCTGAGCTAATCCAGATTCAGAACGCACTGAACGCCAACGCGCTAGCAAACCCTTGAAGATGCCACCGATCTTCTCGTGATCTCTACGGACAATACCGGGTCAGACTCTGCGGCCATCTCAGCCGAGAACTTGGGAGCGGGTTATGGCGGAAACAGCGTCTGGCGCAATGCAAGCTTCGATATCGGCCGCGGCGAGTTTGTCGCAATAATAGGCCCAAACGGTGCCGGCAAGACTACACTTTTTCGACTTCTTCTCGGACTCTTGCAGCCCTTGAGCGGCCGACTGGAAATACTCAGAGAAGTCCCGAGACGGGGCAATCCAAAGATTGGCTACGTTCCACAGAGCCATGCAATCGACAGCGACACTAACATCGCGGCGATTGAACTGGTGCGACTCGGGTTCTCTGGCAGTAAGTGGGGATTCGGCCTCTTTCACCAAGAAGATCGCGACGCAGCGGCTGAAGCATTACGAGCAGTTGGGGCCTTGGATCTGGCAGATCGTTCCCTCGGCCAATTGTCGGGAGGAGAACTTCAGAGGATATTTCTAGCTGAAGCATTGGTGAGCAATCCAGACATTCTACTACTAGACGAGCCCCTGTCGAATCTGGACATCAGACGCGAAAATGATCTGATACAACTTGTAAACAAGATAGTGCGAACGCGAAAAGTAACAGCGCTCCTGATCGCGCATCACATCAACCCACTGCTTCCGTATCTCGATAGAGTCGTGTACATGGCAAATGGGAAAGTAGCTACAGGGAAACCGACTGATGTTTTGACAGGCCCGAATCTCAGCGAACTCTACGGAGTCCGAATAGAAGTGCTACACGATTCGAGAGGGAATCTCGCCATCGTCGGAATCGAAGATACACAGGATGAGCATGAGACTTGAGCTTCACGATCGATCTCATCGGAGACCTGCAACAGATATTCCATTACACTTTCATGCAGAACGCCTACGAAGGCGGAACGCTGGTTGCGATCGTCGCAGGCATCGTCGGCTACTTCGTCATACTGCGCCGTTCCTCATTTGCCGCCCACTCTCTCTCCCACATCGGATTCGCAGGTGCCGCAGGAGCCGCGGTCCTCGGAGTCAACCCCGTCTATGGCCTGCTGCTTTTCTCAACAGTTGGTGGAACCTCGATGGCAGTACTCAGCCCTAGAGCCGCGCATCGCGATGTCAGTATCGGCCTAGTCCTTGCTTTCCTTCTCGGCACAGGCGCCCTCTTCCTCACCCTTTACGTGGGTAGCGACGCTGAGCTTGCTTACTCAATCCTGTTCGGAGAGATACTGGCGATCAGCAACAATTGGTCTCAACCACTCAGCTGTGGCGGTCTTTGTGGCGTTCAGCTCACGGCTATCGCATCCGTCATACTACTTGCAGCGGTTGCAATCGTTTACCGGCCACTCCTCTTCGCCTCACTTGATGAGGAAGTCGCAGAAGCTAAGGGACTGCCCACTGCTCAATTGGGGATTGTCTTCATGTTGTTGATCGCGGTAGCTACATCCATCGCTGTTCAAGTTGTCGGAGTTCTTCTGATCTTCTCTCTGATGGTCACGCCCGCTGCAATAGCTCAACAACTAGCAAAGACCCCAATCAGGGCTCTCATAATCTCCGTCGCCGTCGCACTCATCGCAACATGGCTGGGCCTTTTCATAGCCTTCTTCACGCTATATCCCGTCAGCTTTTACATCACAACAATTGTCTTTGTTCTCTACATTGTTGTCAGGTTTACCAAGCCCGCTATGAACAAGAGAGGAGTGCGCCGAGTAGTCCCTTGAGCAACCAGCGCCATTTGAACAGGTTAATAGCTATCCTAGCGAATTGTAATAATGCATGACAATAGTTAGTCTATCTTTTCCTGACCAGATGGTCAAGGAACTGGACGAGATTCAGGACTCGGGTGGCTTCGCCGGGAGGTCGGAGCTTGTCAGGGCCGCGATCCGATTGCTCATCGAGGATAGAAGGGAGAAGGATTCCCTCTTAGGACATGTTAATGCTGTTGTCGCGGTAACTCATGATGAGTCGAACGAGGCGCCGATTACGAAATTGAAGCATGAGTTTGAGGATATTGTGAAGATGCATATTCACAACAAGATCAGCCACAGCAACTGCCTGGAGCTGTTTCTGGTCGAAGGCGAAGGAAAGAAGGTTGCGAGTATGACTAAGGCGTTTCAGAAGGAAGAGAAGATGAAGAGCGTAAAGCTCATCGTGATCTGAGCCGGGTTCTTCGCTAGTTCTTGGGCTTCAGCTCTCTGGAGCCCTGTTGGCGCGGGACCAGTTTCCAGCCTATCAGTGCCAATCCAATGATTGCTACGACGATCGTACCGATAAAGTTGTTGAGTAGATAACCAATTGGCGACGCGTTGTTCGTGAACCATTGTTGCGTGAACGCATTCTGTTGATAGTCCCAGGAGATAGCCGCCAGCAGACCCAAGATAGCCGCGAACTCTGCGACGATTACCGCCCGCATACGACCCTCAATTCTCACGGAGACTTGAGAACTAACACCCTGATTGACCTTAGCGTCGGTTTTTCCACGCGTGTTCGGGATCAACAAAGAGCTTAGAGCACCGAACGAAACGAAGATCGCCGCTGTAAAAGCCGCCCAGCGGGTACCCTCCGTGATGGCATCGTTAAAGATCTGTATCACAGTTCCAACAGGAAGTCCAGGGGGAATCTGGCCTATTCCGCCGGACAGTCCGGCGTTGAGGAGACCGTCGAGAACTGCCTGGGACGATGCGGGGAGGGAACGGTTCGCAATGTCTGTGACAACCTGGGCCTGACCTACAGAAGAGATTATCGCGACTAGGACCGCACCTATGACTGCAATTCCGAAGGCTGATCCCACCTGTCTGACAGTATTGTTGGCTCCAGAGCCGATGCCCGCCTTCTGCCAAGGAATGCTCAGCAAGACTACGCTGGTCAGTTGGCTTATCGCTAGACCAACGCCTGCTCCATACACAACGAGTACCGGATAGTAGTCGTAGATTGGAGTTGAGACCGAGGTGATCGAGAATATGCTGAACAACGCTATCGCTTCCAGCGCCATTCCCGTCGTCACCACCCACCTTGGCCCGAAACGGTTGGCTAGGACACCTGCAATCGGCGCGAAGATGAATACAGAGATGGCCATGGGGAGGAAGGTTATTCCCGTTTGAACTGCTGACAGCTGCTTGACGGTCTGGAAGTAGATGGAGAAGATGAAGACTGCTCCGAATTCTCCCATTGCAACGATGAAGACCGTGAAGAGCCCGAACCTGAAGCCGGGAAATCGTAGAAGGCTAAAGTCGAAGAGCGGTACCCGACCCTTCCTAGCGCGTCTGATATCGTAGTATGTGAAGGCCGCTAAGAGAACCACGCCTGAGACGATGGAGAAGGCGGGTAGAGAAAAATTGGTGAAAGGCCAGGAAACTCCAAATAGAGAGAAGGAGCTGCTCGCAGTCAACCAGCCATAGGTCTGACCTTCGATCAGCCCGAACAATAGGGCCGAGAGTCCCAGAGTGATCAGCGCTAGTCCACCATAATCAGTAGTGTACTTTGGATCCTTGAACCGGCTCTCCTTTATTGCGACGAGAGCCCCGATCAGAGCGGCTGCGCCAATTGGAACGTTGATGTAGAATGCCCAACGCCAAGTGAACGTAGGGTTGCTGGTGAAATATCCTCCCAGCAGGGGTCCGAGAACCGCGGCGGCTCCCGCGGTCGCACCCCAGATTCCAAAGGCAATGTTTCTAGCCTTGCCGGTGAAGGTCGTGGTCAGGATAGCGAGTGTTGCGGGAGAAGCCATCGCAGCGCCGAATCCCTGGATTACCCGGCCGACTAGCATCTGAGTAAGATCCTGTGAAACTCCGTCGACGATCGAGCCGAGGACGAAAAGAGAGATTCCTGCCATGAAGATGCGTCTCCGGCCAAACTCGTCGCCCAGTTTTCCCCAGGTGAGAAGGAAGGAGCCGAACACTAGCGCGTAGAGGGACGTGATCCATTCGAGGTCTTTTAGTGAGATGCTAAAGTCCTTCGAAATTGTCGGGAGCGCGACAATAACAATTGTCGCGTCAAGAACTATGATCGCTAAGGATAGGCTCAGGACGAGAAGCGTGAGGATTTGTTTCCTTTCGATCCTGGCTCCGCCAGTTGAGCCTTGCTGCTTCTGTCCAGTCTCCCAGTTTGAACTCGGCTCGGGCTTTCCCTCTACCGCCGTCTTCCCAACAACGTTCTCCTTGGGATTGTTCGCAGCCATGATCTGTAGCAGTGATTTCACGAGGAATGCTTGCATATAATGACCACGGGCAGGTTCCGCTGGTCATGAGGAATCAGTCGCCACCTTCATCTCAACTCTCGGGGAGTCAGGTCCAAGTCGAGCGGAAAGCTTCCTTAAGTAGAATCTAGTCAGGGTCGACCTGATCAAAGCAATACAGGTGTCGGGCGTTTGATAGGGCCGCTGGGTTTCGCAGGAAAGAATCTGAGTCGCCGAGGCTTCCACTCATTTCTCTCGTTCCTAGGATTGACTCTTTCGATCACCTCGACAACCTTTCTTCTCCTCTTAGGCCAAGGGCTTGCAACTAGACTCGGCGTAGCGCTTTCGCCGGTAGGAACTTTTGGGATCGACTGGCTATTCTTCGGATACCTGGTCCTATCGCTTGTGCTAATCGTGATTGTAGGCGTAGTATCAACGTCACACCTGGTCTCATCGATGCTCAATCAGAGGATGAGAGACATCGGAGTGATCAAGGCAGCGGGGGCCCTGCCTCGTCGGCTTTTCTCCTACGTCTTCGCTGAGGCAATGTTGGTCGTGACGGCAAGCTGCCTTGTCGGCGCGATAACAGCCTTGGTCATCTATGTCGCATGGTCATGGCCATCCATCGACCTGTACGGCCGCGTAGGTCCGGTTCCAGAAGCGGGAGTAACCGTCTTCGTCCTTGTGCCCTTTACTTCGTTCATCCTCTCGTACGCTGCCGCTCGTTTCCAGGTTTCGAAAATAATCCAGGCCAACACTGTGAGTGCGGTGACAAGTCAGCTGTCCGGGATGGACCTCAAGAGCCTCGGGAATCCTCTGAGGGTCCGAATGTTTGGTTCCGCGTTCAATCTTGCCTCACGCAACCTTTCCAGAGATAGGGCTCTCAACAGGAGCGTTGTCAGAATCTCAGTCTGCATATTCTTGACAGTCGTGGTCTTGACCGGGGCCCTAATCTCATCTGATACCTCTCGAGACTATGTCCAACGTGCAATGCCGGCCAACACTCTACTGGTCGCCAACAACGCAGTATACAACCAATACCTCAAGCTAGGAACAGCCTTCTCCAGCACAACACCCATTCCGGCGTTCAATTACACGAACCAGACTTTCATGATCTCCCCCCAGGTCGCGGCAGAATTCGGAACCGCGACAGGAGTCGAAAGAGTCGATTCTCGTCTAATTACAATGAGCACTGCAGAGGGCTACATCAAGGCCCATCTAATCACCAACCAGACAAGCGGCAACTACAACAACGTGATAGTGCCCGAGGTCGATCTAGGCTCAGCACAAGCCTTGCTGGTCGGCGTGAACGCGAGTAGCGTTATCGGCAACTGGTACACCTCCGATGGATTCTTGACCAATCGCGACAACCAGTCCGCGATCGTCGCGGGAGACTCCCTGGTCGGTGGAATCGTTCAGATGCCGTTCACCCTCGCACAGGTTGGAGTCCAAGCAACCCGATACAACGTCGTAAGTGCCGTCGTTGATCCTCTAAACGCTGGACGCGTGCTTTACGCGCCTGTTCAGTCGGTTCAAGGCTTGCTCAACGTGACCGGATACAATCTTCTGCTAGTCAAGACAGACAACACCCAGAATTCCTTGGCCGCCGTCGAACAGCTTGCAGCTCAACATGGTTTGACAGTTGGGTCCTTGAACCAGGTTTTGAATTCTAACCTAGAATTTCTCAATGGTACGTGGTCATACTTGTTCATCCTTCCAATTCTGACCCTGGTCCTCACCTGCGGAATCCTCCTAAGCTACCTGACGACAAATTTCTCGCGAAGATTCAACGACTATCTCGTCATGAGAATCTTGGGAGCAAAAGCATGGTATAGCCTGCGACTATTTTTCTGGGAATCCTGGGGACTCTTAGCAGTGTCCATGGTGATAGCCGTCCCGTTAGGCTGGCTCGTATCGGTGTTCTTTCTGGTTCCCGACGCGGGCATTTCCAGCCTCGACCAGCTGTTAGCCATCACCGTGACGGTCGTAACCTTGACCGCGGTATCCGTTGCAAGTGCTATTGTTTACTCTAGGAGATTGAGAATGATGACGGTCAAGGATCTGCGACCCCAATAATCGGAGGAGAAGAACCCGTGACGGAGAAGGTTACAGTAATCACCGGAGCCAGCAGCGGTATTGGTGCAGCCCTGGCTGTTCAGCTCGGAAAGAAAGGGCACGGTCTAGTTCTTGCCGCCCGACGAGAGACTGAGCTGAAAGAGATAGCTTCGAAGGCGGGGACGAAATCCTTGGTTGTCCGGACCGATGTGACTCGAAGAGCTGAGGTCGAACGGCTTCGAGACCAAGCAATCAGGGAGTTCGGGCACGTGGACGTCTGGGTGAACAATGCTGGCCGGGGAATAACCAAACCCGTCTTGAGCCTTACTGACCAGGACATTGATGACATTGTCTCAGTCGTTCTCAAATCCGTTGTCTACGGCATGCAAGCAATCGTGCCCCATTTCATCGAACGTGGACACGGGCATCTGATCAATGTCTCGTCGTTTCTCGGAAGAGTTCCACTGGTAAGTTTTCGGTCGATCTACAGTGCTGCGAAGAGCGGAGTCAACGTGCTGACTGCGAACGCGCGCGTTGATCTCAAAGCGAAATATCCAAGCATTCACGTCTCACTGGTGATGCCTGGAACCGTGGAAACTGACTTTCACAGAGTCGCCGGAACACCTTCCAGGCCGGTTGCGGGAACCAGACTGGGCGCATCGGTTGTCGAGTCGGCTGACGAAGTTGCGAGTAAGATCGTCGCGTTGATCGAGAATCCGGTCGCAGAACTCTATACGAATCCTGGCATGGCGGGTCTTGTCCAAGGCTATTATCAAGATGTGGGCAAGTTCGAAGAGAGTATGGCTCGGCCGCCGAAGCCTAGCTGAGAACGGGGATTAGGTCAACTGACTGCGCTCCAAGACATCCAGGAGTGAAATCCTTGGCACGAGGACCCATTCCTGGGGCCGAGAGAGTCCTACTCTGGACGATAGCGGAAGTTCTTCCAGATCCCAGTCGCACCTTGGCCGTGGATTGAGACACTTCCTTTTTCGTGGTCGACTGGTTTCAGAGTGAAGAGGCCGAATCCTATCGTTATCTCCCTGGGCTCGACTGGGACGCCTTCAGCCTTGAAGAACATTTTTCCATCCACCAGCCATTCGGTGCGTCGTTTTGCCGCTTCTATCCGAACCGAATAATTGTGCATCTGACCGGGTCCCGTTTGTACACCTGAAAAAGGGGCCTCGACCAGATAGGTGAACGCAGTATTCTCGTCGGTGACACCTGGAATGAGGAGTCTCTCATAGATCGCGCCAATCTTCTGACCTGTCGATACGAAATCGAATATCATGCCCGTCGAGAAATCCATGAGGATGAAGCCGGCGAAAGCGTCCTGAAGATCCGCGGCGTTGCTGCGATAGGTTTCGCAACCCATCTCGACCTCGAAGACAGTTGTTCGATCAGCGAGGACTGGAAATGTTCGAGTAGACCCGTAGAGTTGTTTCGGATCGTCAAACATGTGAACGGTATCATGTTTACGCGTGAAAGGGTCCACGGTAAGAGCGAGGCCGCCCATTCTGGGTTCGATGCGGGCCTTGGGCTCTTCCCAGGTCCAGGTTTCCCCATTTCCCATCGGAAAGCTTAGGATCTTCCATTTGCTCGGGTCAATCTTCCCCTTCGACATGTCATCATAAGTTGTCTCTGTAGTCAGCATGGCTCCCAAACCGCCCGAGTCTGAGAAATTATCCAAATATAATGATTCCGCAGAAATAGAATTGTTTTCGCTGACCTGCGGTCCAACTTAGGATGAGATGGGCTGAGGGAGAATTCGACCTGGCCTCGCTTTGTAGGCAGGCTTACCGACACCGACCGCGATCATAGTACTCAGGCTCTCAGCGTGCGGCGAGAAGAACTCTGTGACTGCATCGTCGAAGAATGTTGATCCCGAAGCTCCTATCCCTTGGGCGTATGCGGAGAGATAGATCTTTCCAGCTCGTATCCCAGCTTCGAACTGGGCTGCGCGATATCCCCTGTCTCCAAGTTTGCCAAGATCTTCCCTGAGGTTCGTCATGAGGAAGAATACGACGCTGGCATCGCTGAAGAGAAGCTGTTCGAGACAAAGGTATCCAGAGACATAGCGCAACCTGGCTTCCTTCAATTGTTCAAGAGACTTTGTTCTTCGGTCGAAATAGTAGCTGCCTGGCGGTAGTCCCTGAACGTCGTTTGCGATGAAGTAGAAATCGATCAGCGAGTCATTACCTGAGAGGAAGTCAACTGGAATGGACATAGTTGATGCATCGATGATCGTCGACAATGCTTCGAGTGAAATTGGGCCTTGAACGAACCTTCGGGTAGATCCACGGCGTAGAATCACCTCTGTCAGAGAGGGGGATTTTTCGATTGGCGGGGGAAACTGGAACTTTGGGCCGCCACCCGCTCTAACCGTGCCAGAGGCTAGACCGTGCCGCCAAGTTTCGACTTCTGCTCGCTCGTGAAATTCTGAGGCCTTGTTCGTTTCCCAAATTATTGGATAATCGATTGAGGAAGGTGAACTCGGCTCAGTCTCTAGGTCAGCGTGGGTCTTATCCAGTGGATTGCCTGCCGGTTTCTTCCCTCCTTTCCCGAGCGCGGCGATGGCGACTGTCGCCTCCTGCTCTTTGTTCAGCCCTAGGATTTGATCCACTTCGGAGTCTACGAAGCCCATCAAGATTTTCGAGTCGAGGTTTTCTGCGGAGCAGATCGCCAGCAGGTTAGCGGCGATAACTCCTCCATCCCAGAACCAGTGGCGGTAGGACCTTTCTTCGTATTTCCACGCGTTTCTCCAGGCCAGAGAGGTGAGAGCTATGCTTAGTGGGGAGGAAGCTGTCGCTCCTGCCGTCGCGTCTGCGAGTTCGGGAGTGCAGTCACCTTCGCGTAGCTTGACCAGGGCGAAATCGAAAGGATTGAAGTGGTAGACGCCAGCGTCTAATCCTGGAATATCTTGAGTGATAACGTAGGATTCGATCGGGTAGAGAGCGCCAGTAGCGGATGCTGCTCGCATGTAATGAGTCTCGCTTCCAATCCTCACCTTCCTCGTGAGACCCCCGGAGAAGTACAGAAGTCCGGTCAGAACCTGCAGATTCAGGTCGTTGCTCGTATTTCCTGTCTTCTCGCCTCTGATTGCTCTGAGAGAATCTCCTTGCGGCTGGGGAAATTCGCGTGGCAGAGCTGTTGACGTTAGGTTTCTGTAGACTTTGAATGGGGAAGGTCTGTTGTCCCAGTCGAGGTAGTGCGCGGACATTCTCATGCTGAGTTCTGAATGTTTGGTAGCCTCGTGATACCTTAGAGCAGCCCCCAGACTGTAGTTCTTGGTCAAGCTTTCACTAGTCAACTGGTTGACGGCCTCTTCTGTTTCGCGGTTGGAAGATGTCTGCTGTCAGTAGAGTTCTGTTCTTCTCGCTGTCAGGTTTATGGCCATTTCCGCGACGTCCTCGGAATACTCTGAGATTCGCTTGAGACTCTCTAATGCGAGGCGGACTGCAACTACGGATTTCTGGCTGAGCTTGAAAGTGAATAGCTTGTCCATCACATTCTCAGCTTCCTTCTCTACACGTTCTGCTGATGCTATCGAACTATTGGCTAGAGTCCCGTCGCTCTTAGAGAGAGACTTGAGAGAGTCTTCCAAGACGCTTATTGTAATATCGCTCGCCTTCGATATCTCCTCTATCAGCCTTGGAGGTAGCTGGCCCTCGATGCTCGCAGACATCTTCGCAATAGTCGTTGCGTGATCAGCGATTCGCTCCAGACTCTTAGACACAACACGATAAACGAGACAGTCTCGAGGATCAGCCAATCCTATCTCCAGGATGAGACTCCTGTTAAGTACCGCCATTGTGAGCTGTCGAATAATGAACAGGTAGAATCGGTCGACCTCCTCGTCTCTGCGGATAATCTCTTCGGCCATCGCCGGATCCCTGCCCTTCAACGAATCTACGGCGTCCCGAAGCATTAGTTTCGCGATTAGGCTCATTCGCGAAATAACCTTCGGGGCTGGAAGATCGCCATAGCTTGAAAGGCATTGGACTATCAGCTCGTCCTTCGATTCCTCAATGATCTCCGAACCTACAAACATCTTTCTCGCAGACTCTCTGAGATACGTTCTGAGTTCAGGCTTTGCAGTTACAGGAAACCTGATCTTGATGATGTCGTATCCTGCGAGATAATTGGCCAGAACAGTTCGCAAAATCTGTTCCTTGTCATATTCCTTCTGCGGAGATACAGTTACCTCCGCGCCCTTGTTTTGAGCCGCAGGAATTTTTTCATGCGGGACGAGAGTGAGGGAGGAATCCGACCGAGGCATAACGGCAACCACATCTCCTACCTTGAGACCCTGCTCTTTCACCCAGTCCTTAGGCAAGGAGACAGTATAGCTTGCTCCCCCGGTCATCTGTAGTTTTCGGAGCTCAACAGAATTCAAGATCGCATCATTTACTGTGAACTACGGATATATTTACGCTAACTATATACTCAGTCCACCATCTACTTATACTCATATCAGGGAGCGAGAAAGGGTGACTCGCAAATGGTCGAATACTTGACCCTGAGAAATTCGGGTACGTCCTGGCGATTGGTTCCTTCGCTTAGGTCCAGTCGTGAACCCTATCCTGATACGGGTGAGAGCGGAGAGACGTATGACGTGGAGTGCCTAGCAGGGTTCGAAGCTTCCTACGACTGTTAGATAGTGAACGGGAACGAATATTCTACGGCAGATCGGAAGCCCCTATTGTGATCTACGTATCTATGTAGTTGCTCCGTATAATCAGTGAGATTGCTAATTACCCGGGATTCTTCCCTACCGGCTCGGTTGAGAATGTCGACAACTCCTGGCGCAATAGTCCGACGGGGTGGAATCAGTAAAACGATTTTCATTATCAGTCTCGTGATTGTCGGAGCAGCTAGCGGGGCTACTGGCTACTTCATAAACGGGCTGACTCACCCTGCAGCTCCTACAATCACACTGAATGGGGCTGGTTCGACCTTTGTCAATCCTGTAATCAGCGCGATCAACGCGAATTATAGTAGAATCAATAACAACATCCAGATTAACTATCAGTCAGTTGGTAGCGGCGCGGGCATAACGGACCTCAGCCACGAGACGGTTGATTTTGGAGCCTCGGATGCACCATTGAACAGCGGTCAAATTTCCGGGTTGCCTGGTCCCGCTTTAACTATCCCGGACACGATTGGTGCTGTTGCGATCGCATACAACATTCCAATTAATAGCACCTTCTCTGTTCACAAAGGATTACACCTTAACGTGACAGTAGCTGCTGAGATATTCCAGGGAAGTTCCACTGGGGGTGGGACCGGACCGCTCTACTGGGATGATCCCGCAATTTTGGCGCTCAATCCTCCGGGCAGTCTAGGTACTGGCGTCGTTCTTCCTCACCAACCCATTACGGTCGTTCATCGATTCGACTCCTCCGGGACAACATTCGTTTTCACCGGCTGGCTCAGTACGAGTTCAATATGGAAGGGAGGCCAGACAAAGTCCCTCGGGAGCAGCGGATGGGCTAATGGAGCCTTGTCCAGCCCTGGAAATCAAGGCGTTGCGAGCACGATTCAGACCGTCACCTTCACAATTGGATACGTTGAACTGAACTACGCTCTGTCAGCCACTCCTCCAATGACCTACGCGTTTGTGCAGAATCCTAACGGGGGTAGCGGCTACATCGAGCCTACTCTGGGTTCAAGTACACTTGCAGCTTCAAGCCTTCCAGCTCTTCCGGCAGGAGATGGCAACTGGACATCGGTAAACCTCTTGAATCAGAACGTCGCGGGCGCATATCCGATAGTTACTTTTAGCTACATAATGGTGTTCAGAGAGTTGAACGTTTACGGCTCATCAATGACCCTGGCTAGAGCTCAAGCACTCGTCAACTATCTCTGGTTCGTTGTCCATGCTGGGCAGAACCAGGCGACCTTACTATCGTTTGTAGCGTTGACACCACCTGTCGTCGCGAATGCAGAAGCAACCATTCGATTGATAACGTATAACGGCAGTACATTGCATAGCTGAGTGTTCGCCGCCGGAT
>Ga0209580_10001081_pt1 | contig 12908 bp, 10 predicted proteins | sample Coa_R1_5_FD_187153 | JGI IMG/M metagenome (GOLD analysis project Ga0209580, IMG submission 187153) | Surface soil microbial communities from Centralia Pennsylvania, which are recovering from an underground coalmine fire - Coalmine... | ecosystem: Environmental > Terrestrial > Soil >...
TGCCACAGTGATACTCTTCGTCATAGCCGGTCTCCTTTGTATTGCGCCTCGACCGCGTTATCACTGGGAGCTTATCGCATCCCGCCGGGAGACCGGCATTCTCATCCCATCTGCTTTCGACAGTTGACTGCCCGATTGAATATCTGTGCAAGAATCAACCCGTAGGCTCGTTCACCTAGGATGACGCGGTTGCAGTCTGCTCTGACTTTCGCCTCGTTGTTTCTTTCGATCTCCATCAGTGCTTTTGCATTGTGTGTTGAACCATCGACGCCTTGCGAGTGGTACGCAGTTCACCATGGGCAGCCGACATTCGTTGGTATGGCTGTATCCGAGGAAACCGTCTCCGATGTAATTGGACTCGGCGAGCACGTCACTCCTGTCACGGTACAGAAGGTCACGTTCAGGGTCGAAGAACCATTCGAGAGCACGCCAAGTAAAACCGTAGATATTTATGGCTCGGGCACCACCAATGACCTTCGTTTCAAGGTGGGCGTTCGATATTTGGTGTACGGCTTTCGTGGCAAAGACGGAAGGATACGAACGGGCAAATGCACGCGGACGGCCCCGCTCGCCGAGGCCACGGAAGACCTCAGCTTTTTGCGCTTACCCCCAAGACGTGATGGCGGTGGCATCCGGGGACTTATGCGTTTTGTAAGTCCTGGAACACAAACCGGAACCGTGGCTGGGACGGTCACAGAGTCAGGTAGCGACGGCGGCCACAAAACGCGGGTCGCAGCCTCTGGCTGGGATGAACTGAAAGGGCTTGCTTCCGGTAATTATCGCGAGACATTCACGCCTGATGACAACAGCACTGAATTCGTGTCGCTCAGGCTAAGTATTCCTGTCCACGGAAGCTGCGTCGAGTCTGGTGTTCGTCTCGGAAATCTGACTGTAAGTGGGGGCGTGTCTGACGAGGCGGGGACAGCAATTTCAGGGGTGGAGGTCTCTTTATTCTATGCTCTCGATGGCCATTTCCATCCAGACGTTGCCCTAAAGACACGGACGGACGCTGACGGCAAATTTAGCTTCCATCGTGTCGAAGCTGCCAAGTTCATCCTGTCGTCGCAACTTGCTAGTTCGGTGATCTTTTTTCCCGGTACACACGACGCTTCCAAGACGGAAATAATCGAAGTCTACGATGGCAAGCCGCTGTCGGGGCTTGCCGTTCGTGTCCCTCGCTCATCGCAATCGAAGTGATCCCCAGTCTTGGGTTTCTACTTCTTCGGCTCGAATCCCCGGCCGACCCGGAACACGTGGCCATCGGGATGGCGAAGGTGCATCTCGCGAACGTGCCACGGCATATCGGTGGGCGGAAATGTGATTTCCAGCCCGGCGGCGACGCAGTGCTTGTGCATCTCGTCGACGTCGTCCACCCAAACCGACATCCAGACGCCCTTGTCGCCTTCTTCGTCTCCGTCGTGCTGAAACGTGGTCGTGTTTGCACCGCGGCCGCGGCCTCCCTGCGCTCCCTGACACAGAAAGATGCAAGCTTCCTTACCCGATCCAACTGCGCCAAACGTCGGAGGCGTTCCCCAGTCCCACAATTTCTTCCATCCCCATTTCTCAAACCACGCGAACGTGCTGACGATGTCGGACACATTCAAGATCGGAGTCAAACCTTTGGCTTCCATAACCGCAGCAGGATAACACTCGGCGGTGCGAGGGGATTTGGCCTGCGGGAAGGCGCGAGGAATTGTTGGTCGGCCTGGAGGATGATTTTCGAATTCTTCTGACCGTTTCGCCCGCTGGCAAGGCTAAAGCGGCGACGATGGTCCGGCAGCTATGGCCCTTCGCTAGCGATGCGCTTTACAACGATACTAGTTCGAGCACCTTCATCTAATTGGACATGCTCCCCGCGGCCTTCATAGGCCTTCAAGAATTCAGGCTCGCGCATATCGGGCTGCGGCTCGTCGAAGGCCAGCACTGTGTACTTTCCAGGATTCAGGCCCCGCAAGCTAAAGTGCCCGACCTCGTCGCTGGTATCTTGCTGATAAAGATCCGTCCGGTTCCGGTGTTCTGCGCTTGGAACATCCAAGACCGTGGCATGCACGACGGGTTTGCCCTTGCTGTCTACGACTGTTCCTTCAATGGTTGCCCCATTTGCACTGATCACTACATCCAAAGATGTTTCCGCATTGACGGTGAATCCGGAATCGGCGACGTCTCGGCCATCCAGGGACACCGATTTCGTGATGTAGTCACGAAGATTGTCCGACTTAGCCCCGACCAGCAGATGGTAACTGCCGCCTGTCACATTCTTCATCTCGAAACCGCCGTCCTTATTCACACCTGACATGGCCGGGCCTCCGGATGCGCCCGCCATTGTGAAGCCCATGTCGTTCTCCTCCACAGGGAGGAGAACAACGGTCAACTGTGTCCAATCGATTCTCTGGCCTGTATCCATGCGGAACTTCCCTCGTACCGTTCCGCCGGGGTTTGGTTGGAGTTGTAGCCCGTCGAGGTTCGCCGTGCTGACTTCGATCGGCTCAACCACACGCATCATTTTCATAGCCGGTTTTCCGTCAGAAACGCCAGTCACAACCAGCAGGGATGCTGTGTAGGAGCCGGGCAGGACGTTCTGAAACTCGAACTTGCCTCCCTCACCAACCCGCTGATTTTGCACGCTCGTGTGGTCTTTGGAGAACAACATGATCTCAGTCAGGGGCGCGCCATTCGGGACTCCTGCCACCGTCCCCGCAACGCGGTACGCCGGGCTGGCGAGAATTCCAAAATTAACTGGTGTTTCGTCTCCCGGATGGACTTCCACCGGTACCGACTGCCCCTTGTCCAGGGTGCCAGGGTAATACGTGGTGGCATAGACAAGACTTTCCTTCATCTTGTCCGTGGATTCAGCGTGTGGCGCCCGGAGCCCTTGTGGCGGATTCGCTGTAATCGTGTATCGCCCCGCCCCCAGATCGGGGATGCGAAATTCCCCAAGATCGTTGGTGACCGCAGTGCCTGAGTAGTGAAAATTCATTCCCCGCGGTGCAGAGCCAACCCGCTGCGCACTGATACCCACATTGCTTATTGGATCGCCGTCGAGATCTGTGACCTTCCCAGTGATCACGGCGGCCAGTTGCATGTAGAAGACCAAGTCGATCGTGCCCTGCCCAGGTTGCACGAGGATTGACGCCGGCTGCTGTCCGCTAGCAGACCGAACAAAGCCGGGATGCTCGACCGTGCTCGCATATCTTCCTGGTTTAACATTGTCGACCTTGAATCGACCATCCGCATCGGTCGTGTCCGAATATTGGTCCATGGACTGGCCATCACGTGTGCTGAACCGAACATTCGCTTTTCGTATCGGCTGTCCTCCGGGCTCTTGTAGGACCGTGCCTTGTATCGTTATGCCCGAAATGTTCTTTGGAGAGGCATTCTGAAGGGCGAAGGCGACCGCGACTAGGCAAGAAAAAGCGATCAACAAACGTTTCACCGAGCAACCTCCGTGCAGCAACCGGCAGTCGGTGCGTGCTTTATCTTTCGCAATCTTATATTAGCTAGCTCTGGCGGTTCGGAAAATTCCATGGCCCAAAACTATGGGATGGGCATCCCCACAAGCTCTGAGATGAAGAATGGTCGGGACGGGCAGATTTGAACTGCCGACCCCTCGCACCCCAAGCGAGTGCTCTACCAGGCTGAGCCACGTCCCGACTGGAAGGATTCCGCTGGGATGGCCTTTTCAGAACTAGCCCCAGCGGAGGGGTTCCCAGCAATTTTACACCACAATCGTAGAGACGTTGCTTGCAACGTCTCTGCCGGCGTCTCGACCCTCGGGTCCACCGAGCTACAAGCAGAGACGTAGCAAGCTACGTCTCTACGACAGATCTCGCCAGTTCGGGCCGACGCCCATTTCCACCTGCAGTGGCACAGCCAGTTCATGGACTTTTTCCATGTGCTCGCGGACCAGCAACCTCATCCACTCAATTTCTTTTTCGGGTACCTCAAAGACGAGTTCGTCGTGGACCTGCAGGGTCATTCTCGAACTCAGGCCCCGCTCGCGGATGGCCGCGTCGATGCGGATCATGGCGATCTTGATCAGATCGGCTGCCGTTCCCTGCAACGGCGTGTTGACGGCCGTGCGCTCGGCGAAGCCGCGCTGGTTGGGGTTCTTGCTGTTGATGTCGGGAATCGGCCGCACGCGCCCGAACAGTGTCTTCACTTTCATATCCCGGCGCGCTTCGTCGAGAGTCTTATCAATGAACTTCCTCACCCCCGCATACTTCTCGAAATAGTTGGCGATGAATTGTTTGGCCTCGCTGGTTGGAATGCCGAGTTGCTGCGATAGGCCGAACGGCGAGAGTCCATAGACGATGCCGAAATTCACCACCTTGGCCTGACGGCGATGGTCGGCCGTGACCATGAGGGGTGGAACGCCGAAGACCTGGGAAGCAGTCAGGGTGTGTATGTCGTCGCCGCGGCGATAGGCTTCGACCAGTAGAAGATCACCCGAGAAGTGTGCCAGCAAGCGCAGTTCGATCTGCGAGTAGTCGGCGGTAAGCAGCACGTGGCCAGGCTCGGCGATAAATGCCGCGCGGATCCCGCGTCCAAGCTCGGTGCGGATGGGAATATTCTGCAGGTTGGGATTCGCGGACGAAAGGCGCCCGGTGGCTGTGCCCGTCTGCCCGAATGTTGTATGCAGGCGTCCAGTGGCCGGACTGATCAGCGCCGGCAAGGCATCGACGTAAGTGGATTTCAGCTTTGTCAGCTGCCGGTAGTCGAGCACCATCCGCGCAATGGGATGATTCTCCGCTAGCTCTTCGAGAACGTCGACCGCCGTCGAGATCATGCGTCCTTTGCCGTATTTCACCGGCTTCGGCAGATTCATGCGGTTGAACAGGACGTCACCGAGTTGTTTGGGCGACCCGACGTTGAACTCCATGCCGGCGGCTTCGTGAATCTCTTTCTCTTTGGAAACAATTTCGCGCTCGAGCTCGGATGACATCTTCGACAGTGCGCCGGTATCGATCTTCACTCCGGCGTGCTCCATGCGGGCGAGCACCGGAACCAGCGGCAGATCGATTTCCTCGTAGAGTTTGGCGAGGCCCGCCTGCTCGACTTCGGCGCGCAGGGCCGCGTTCAGGCGTCCTGTGATATCGGCGGACTCGGCAAGTTGGCCTGCCAGCTTCAGGTTGAAGCGCCGGAGCGCCACGTCGGCCAGGCGATGCGACGGATACGTCGGATCGAGCAGGTAGGAGTACAGCATCGAATCGTGGCGAACACCCGTCACCGTAATCTGAAGCGGATCCAGCGCGTGGATGGCCGCCTTGTAGTCGTGAATTGCCTTCGGCGCCTCGTCGTTGGCAAGAGCAGAAATAAGTCCTGCGGAAATTTCTTTGGAACGCAGGTTCACGACAACTGCCGATCCGGCTGATGCTGAAATCGCCACGCGATGAGTTACGGATTCAACCGCAGGAGCGGTCATCGCTCCGCCCATCAGCGAGAGCTGGGCATCCTGCGATTCCAATGCCTCTTCCTCATCCGATGCCTGCTCCGGCCTCTCTTCGTGTTCGACCGCAACGGCGAGGACACCTCCGGCAGGAATCGCACGAAGCACTTTTTCAACCTCGGTTGCGGACTTGGCCTCGACGTAGTGGGCGTCACTCACTTCGACCACCGGCAGCAATTCCTTCAGCAGCGAGGTGAATTCGAGCTCGGTGAAAAGCGCTCGCAGCGCGTCTACATCCGGTTCGCCAGCCCGCATGGAGTCGACATCGAGTTCGACCGGCACATTGGTATCGATTGTGGCCATGGTCTTGCTGAACAGGACGGTGTCGCGATTGTTGAGCAACGACTCGCGATAGGTCTTCCGCTCGACCTCAGCCGCCCGTTCCAGCGCCTGCTCGACGGTGCCGAAGCGCTTGATGAGTTGTACGGATCCCTTGTCGCCAATCCCCGGCGCGCCGGGAATGTTGTCGATCGAGTCGCCGCGGAGAGCCATGACATCAATGACGCGCTCCGGCGGCACACCTAGTATTTCTTCTACTTTCGCCGCATCGCAAATTAGGTTGTCCTTGGGCGGATTCAGGATGTGCACCTTGTCATTGACAAGCTGCATCATGTCCTTGTCGCTCGACACGATGTATACGGGATGCGACGCCTCCGCAGCTTTCCGCGCCAGAGTTCCGATCACATCATCGGCCTCGAAGCGGGTCACGCCGATCATCGGAATCCGGTACGCCTCCAGCGCTCGCCGGATATATGGCACCTGCTGGGCGAGGTCTTCCGGCATGGCTTTGCGGTTGGCCTTGTATCCCTTGTATTCGATCTCGGTGAAAGTCTGCGTCTTGATATCGAATTTGCGGACGGTGGTGACGGCCTCGGCTTGCTCATCGCGGAACGTGGGTCCGGCCACGTCGAAGACCGCTGCCAGATACTCGGGCGAGAAGTCGTCCCGCAGTTTGCGCAGCATGTTTACAAATACGTAAATGGCAGCGGTGGGCAGACCTGTTTTGGTCGACATGGGCCGCTGCCGCGCCATGGCGTGATAGGCGCGGAAAATGAACGACATCGTGTCGATCAGGTAAATACGGCCGTGTGAGCCGGAGATGGAGGGATCAGTATGACCCTTAGAACTAGGGGAAAGAAACGCCTTAGCGGCCGGCGCTTCTTCCGGGCGAGGAGCGGCTTCAGGCGGGGGATTCGGTGATTTCTTCTTCGGGGGCACCCCGCCTAGTTTAGCGCATGAAAGCCGCTAGAAATCGATGCGGAAATCTGCCTGCACAACTTTCTTCTTTTTCGATTCGTTCAGGAACACCATGTGATACGTGACCGCTTTGTTCAACGTGGGAGGCAAGCTCGCGTTCACCTCCTCGCTGTGCGTCGCGTCGGCAGAAAACAGCGCCTCGCTGGGCTTTCCGTTCAGGAAGTTGGAGAACTCCTGGTCGTTCAAAACATGAAACTCAACGTCGGCATCGGTATCGCTCGTAGGCTTGCCGCTGGCTTGCAGAAACGACCGGAAGGTTCCGCGCAATTGTGGCGTGGAGGCATGCGGCGGAACATCAAACGGCAAATCCACGATTACCGACACGTGGAACTTCTCATTCAATATCGGAATGCTGGTGCCGACAACCGATCCACCAACGTGATCCGAAGCAGTTGGTCTATAGGCAGCGCGAACTTTCTCTACCGCAACCGGGCCCTGCTTGCTCATGTAGGTCGCAAGAGGTCCGGCAAGGGTGACCGATTGGTTCGCATCCTGGGCTTCGGAATAGGTTGTTTCCGCTTGCCGCGCATCTTCGGCGATGGGCGCCGACTGCATGTTAAATGAATCCGCCGTGTGACGAACGTGCATCCACCCGAAACACGCTAGCGCGACAAGAACAAGGCTGGTGACCATTAAACCGACAATAGTGCGCATAACTCTCCCGAAAGAGAAATGTTAGTGGGAACAGGCTGGCAATGTCAGTGATCGTCGGTTTCCTGATAGTTACTTCGGTTTGCCGTATTCGGTAGTGAAGTGCAGCCTGATTTCGCCGCAGGTGCCGTGCTCCGGCGAGTACACCACGCAAGTGTCGAAGGGGCGCGAATAGACGTGCAGGCTGACGGCACGCTGGTTGAACTCGCGGGGATTGATGACCCGATGCACCGGATCGCCGGGGTCGACCGCGCAAGGATGGGTGATATTCATCTCCACGGTATTAAGCGGTTCCAACTGGCTTCGCCCAGCCGCCAGATCCTGATCAACAAGATGGAAATTTTCTACCTGGAGCCGGCCCAGTGGGACTGCCATCCAGCAGTTCTGATCGCGATGATTATGAACGGAGCTGGCCTGACCGACCTCCCAGCAAATGGCAATCAATTCGTAAAGAGGAGTGCGATCAATCAAATTACGCGTATAGTGCTGACGATCCCAGATGAGATAAGGCGCAAGGGATTCGGCATCGACCGGCAGCTGCGTGAGGACTTGGCGTAGAGGCTCGGTGGGGATGAATGCGGATTCCGGCAGCGTGCGCAATTCTTCCACGAGTTTCTGAATGGGAACCGTTTTGGTGAAGGTAATCATCGCTGCACCGGGGATAGAGTATAGCGTAACTTATCTGGCTGCCTTTGCGGTTACGGCTCTCTTCCGCCCCCCATGATTTCTTTGCTCTCTGCCTGCGCGACCGCGGGATAAGCGGCTGCGCGACGCCTGCGCAGATCGCGCGGCAACTCCGATTTCAGCAGCCACAGCCCCATGGCAGTCGCGGCCATCCACGTTACCGAAACCAGACCGAGTTGGGCCAGGTCGGCGATGCGGCTTCCATGTCCCACACCGGACAACGGCACTGCTTTGGCAACTTCAAAGCTGATGGCGCCGGCAACAATCGACACCAAGGCCGCCTTCCCCAATTCTTTCCAGCGCAATCCGCCCAGCGGCACCAACTTTCGATATCCAAGAAGTCCAGCTAGCGCCAGCAGGTTGATACCGATACCGATATCGGATGCCCAGGCCAGCCCAATCACTCCGAACGCATGAAACAGGAACGAGTAAATTGGCAGAGATAGCAGGGTGATCACACTGACAGCGATCATGGGAGTCAATGTGTCGCCGGCTGCGTAAAAAGCTCGCGCGTACAAACCTTGTGCGGACCAAAGCACCAGGGATAGCGAGAACCAGAAGAAGTACACTGCAGTGGGTTGCGTGTCGGTAAAGAGAAACTTGCCACGGCGATAGACCAGATCAATGAGCGGCAGCGCAGCCACCATCATCCATCCGGTGGCAAGCAGCGATGCTGCCGAGACCCGGTAAATGGAGTCGTTGACGGTGTCCGCAAATTCTCTGAGTTTCTTTTCATTGAACAGCCGGGCAAAAAACGGCAGGGAGGCCTGCCCGGTTGCTTGACCCAAGACTGCGATCGGCACGGCGAACAATCGTTTGGCGTAAGTGAGGCGCGTGATATCGCCGATACCGGTGGCAGCGTAGTGCCGCAGAATCCAATCATCGGCGGTCACGAGCGATACGCCAAGCATCAGCGGAACCGAAAGTTTGACCCACTCGCGAAATGCTGGATTTCCTATATCAAATGAGGGCCGGTATCCAGTTCCGATGCGCGCCGCCCCGATCACGCTGGCGAGAAATGGGCCGGCGAACGCGCCTGCCAATGCCCCATAGGCAAGCGAAGCGATACCGAAGTGGTGTCCACCGATGACTCCTCCCAAGATGATGAAGAGGTTGTAAATCAAGGGACCGAATGCGGGAAACAGGAAAAGCCGGTGCGACAGAAGCACCGCTGAAACGACGCCACCTACATAGAAGAAGATCTGCGCCGGCAACAGGATGCGCGTCAGGCGAACGCACAGCTCGATCTTGTCGGGTGTAAATCCCTTGACGAACCAGCGCACAAACTGGGGGGCGAAGATCTCGGTGGCAATCGTGCCCACAATCATCACCGTGGTCATGACTGTGACGATGATGGAGAACGTCTTCTGCGCGTCCTCGTCGCGTTTCTCAGCGAGAAATCGAGTGTAGATGGAAATGAACGTGATCGATGCCGCGCCGCCCGCGACGATGTAGTTTAGAAAATCAGGGAGCGTGAACGCCGCTACGTAAGCATCCGTCGCTCCCCCCGCCCCATAGGCCCAGGCGATGTAGGCATCGCGCGCGTACCCGATTACACGCGACAGCATCACCGCCGTGATCAGCAGCAGAGTCGCCGAGAAGGCTGTGTGCTCGTGCGATGGCCGGAAGAAACGCAGCAGTTTCGTCATGTCCAATGCCGGAATTTCAATCTTATAGGAAGCGCGCGGCGATTCCTGTTGACGAATCGGCATCAGCAGCCCATCGCAGAGCAGCATTCCTATTCTGAGATAATCCGTAGGTGACAGGTTTGACGATGAAAAAGCAGGGGGAATCTCGCTCATCTGTCTTTCGCCGATCCTTCCACAAGGAGTTTCCTGCCGCGGTTCGCGGGGAAGGTGTCTATGTGTGGGATTCCGCCGGCAACAAGTATCTCGATCTGGCCGGATCAGCTGCGGTGAACCTGATCGGCCATGGTGTTCCCGAGATCTCTGCGGCCATGGCCGAGCAGGCCGGGAAACTGGAGTTCGTTCACACCAGCCAATTCACGACTCCCATCGCCGAGAAATATGCCGAGGAGTTGCTGGCCTTCGCGGGAAAACACTTCGAAGGCGGAGCAGTTTACTTTACGTGCGGAGGTTCGGAATCTGTCGAGACGGCGCTGAAGCTCGCTCGTCAGTATCAAGTAGAAATCGGCCAGAGCCGGCGGTACCAGATACTCAGCCGACATCAGAGCTATCACGGTTCGACGCTCGGAGCGCTTTCGGTCTCGGGAACCAAGCGCCGAAGGGAAATTTATTTGCCGCTGGTGCGGGAGTTCCCGCACATAGGCATGCCTTATTGCTATCGCTGTGCATTCGACTGCACCGACGGGTGCCGCAACTGCGGACAGCAGTACGCGGCAGAACTCAAGGGGGCGATCGCGAACGCCAATGGTGAGGCCGCTGGCTTCATCTTTGAGCCGGTGAGCGGGGCAACGCTCGGCGCGGTTGTTCCTCCGCCGGGATATCTGCTATCGATTGCTGAAATCTGCCGTGAGAGCGGCGTGCTCCTTATTGCGGATGAAGTGATGACCGGCATGGGTCGTACGGGCCGGAATTTCGCCGTCGAGCATTGGGATGTGAAGCCGGATATCCTCGTTACGGCAAAGGGGCTCTCCAGCGGGTACGCACCCCTCGGCGGGGTCATTGCCAGCAAGAAGGTCATTGACGCCATTGCCGCCGGGTCAGGCGCATTCCTGCACGGGTTCACCTACAACGCCCACCCCATCTCACTGGCCGCCGGACGCGCCGTTCTTCGGTACCTGCAGACCCGCAAGTTGGTGGGAGCCGCCGATTCCAGTCGTAGTGGAACGCCAGCCGCGTTCTTCAAAACGGCACTCGAAACTCTACGTGATCAGGAATCGGTCGGCGACGTCCGGGGCATCGGCTTGCTCTGGGGAATCGAATTCGTTGCTGACAAATCGACGAAGCGTCCCTTCCAGCCCGCCCAAGGGTACTCGACCCGAGTAGCTGCGGCCGCTCTCAAGCGCGGGCTGCTCGTTTACCCCATGCAGGGCAGCATTGACGGAACGTCAGGCGATCACATCCTTCTTGCCCCTCCGGCGGTCATTACTCCGGATCAGGTGTCATGGTCGGTTGACCAACTCGCCAGCGCCATCCGGGAAGTTCGACCGTAGCATCGTCGATGACTGTTCATCGTGATCTTCGCCTGGAGATGAGGACGTTAGCCACAGCCTTTCAACCACTTACCGCGTGATCATCGTTTGATCCTCCGTGCATTGTTCTGGCCGTCGTTCCGCGCGAAATTCGATACTGAAGCGGGAAGCCTGCACAGCCCTGGAGGCTCATATGGCAACTTCCGGATCCCAAACCATGACTGAATTCTGCGAACAGGTAAATCAACGAGTGCTTTCAGAGATGCGCCGCAAACGTCTCGTCCCCGATATGCTCCGTCTCCAGGAAAGCTGGACAGCAACACCAGAGAAAAGGGTACTGCTCTGGCTGGCGGCTCACACGCCTTCCCGGATCGGCCCCGACCATCTCACCGTTCTCGGTCTGGCGTCGCAAATTGGCGCCGGAGTCTGCTACGCCTTGGCTGCACGGAGTCGTTATGCCCTGCTGGGCGTCATCGCCTGCCTTGCGCTGAACTGGCTGGGCGACTCTCTCGACGGCACACTCGCCCGAGTCCGTCACCGCCAGCGGCCGCGCTACGGATTCTACGTGGACCACATCGTCGACAGCTTTGGAGCGCTTGCTCTGATGGGTGGGCTTGCCCTTTCCGGCTACATGCATCCCTGGATCGCGGTCGGCTTGCTGATGGCGTTTCTGATGCTCTCGATCCAGTCTTACCTTGCGACCCACGCACTCGGAGAATTCCGGATTTCGTTCTGGCGATTCGGCCCGACTGAGCTTCGTATCTTGCTCGCGATCGGCAACGTTGCGCTGCTCTGGAGGCCTGTCGTGAGTCTGTTTGGAGGAAAGTACCGGCTGTTTGATGTCGGCGGCGCCATTGGCCTGGTGGGCATGAGCCTGATGCTGGTGTTCTTTACGGCGCAGAACACCATCCGGCTTTATCGCGAGGAAAGGATTTCGCGATGACCACGCAATCACTGCTTCCGGAACTCGAGATCGAGAAGGTTTCTACTCCCGCAAATGGCCGAAGGCGCACCCGAGACATCCTGCTGCGCTGGCTGAAGTTCAACCTTGTCGGTAGCATCGGTATCGCCGTGCAGTTCGCCGCATTGTTCGTGCTGAAAAGTATCTTCCACTTCGATTATCTTGCGGCCACCGCCGTGGCGGTCGAAGCCGCGGTCGTCCACAACTTCGTATGGCACGAACAATTCACCTGGTCCGACCGCGTACAAGCGTCGTGGCGCCGATCCCTTCCTCGATTCGCGAGGTTCAATCTCACGACAGGCGCTGTCTCGATCCTGGGCAATCTGGCGCTAATGAAGGTGATGGTGGGCTATGGTGGGATGAACTACCTGCTCGCGAATGCGCTTGCGATCGTTCTGTGCTCGCTGGCGAACTTCCTGGTCAGCGAGCAATGGGTATTCGAGGAATGACCTCGGTTCCGGTGATACTACGCGTAAAAGTCTGCCGAAAAAAATACATCGGATGATCACTTTGGGGTGGCGGCAGCGCTTACGTCTAGCGATAAACGCTCACATGTGAATTCAATCGAAAGAACTCGAAATTTGAGCGCTTCTTCTATGAGAAGGTCATAAAAGTCAAGGCCGACGTGGTGGCCCTCCTTAATTTGTTTTCCGCCGTTAGCATGGACGTTCGATGGTGACTTACGGGGCTGTCAAGGGCGCCCCGAAGGGGGCGTTCATCTTGACCCTTGACAGCCCCGTAAGTCACTTCACAATCGAGCTGGGAACGAAGCGAAACGCAGTTCAGTTGAGCTG
>Ga0209580_10001082_pt1 | contig 12906 bp, 5 predicted proteins | sample Coa_R1_5_FD_187153 | JGI IMG/M metagenome (GOLD analysis project Ga0209580, IMG submission 187153) | Surface soil microbial communities from Centralia Pennsylvania, which are recovering from an underground coalmine fire - Coalmine... | ecosystem: Environmental > Terrestrial > Soil > Unclassified...
ACCCAAGCAGCCGAACGAAAATGCCTGTAAGCTGTTCATAAAATGAGACTTATATAAGTTTTGCCTCCCAGCTAAAAATGCCGCGTTGTTATTAAAACTTTTAATACACCCCCAATGAAACCTTAATCACCACCCCCCAGAATGTGCATTGCAATGCACTCCGGACAGGACTTCGTGTGATCCGGCGGCACTGAGCGATTTAGGAGAAAAACGATGAAACCGTCTTCCGGGACTCTCTGGTTCCTGCGCATTTTCGTTGGTGTAGTTGCACTCGTTTTTGCGGTGGGCTACTACGGCCACGTTCGAGCGCAGAGCGGTACAGGCTCTGTACGAGTTCCATTACGGCCTCTCGCGCCACTCTCAAGCGTTCCCATCCCCCCGGTATTCGGCATGGAAGGAATCATTGCCGATAAAACAGCGGCGATCGAGTTGGGAAAAGCCTTGTTCTGGGACATGCAAGCCGGAAGCGACGACATCCAGGCTTGCGCCAGCTGCCATTTCAATGCAGGAGCCGACAGCCGCGCAAATAACGAAGTAAATCCTGGCCAGGCGGGTGGCGATAACACTTTCCAGTTAGGCGTTCCATTCAACGGATCACTGGGTCCCAACTACCATTACAAAGCCGGCTCGGCTGACGCGGGTTTCGGCGGCTACCACGACGGAGATTATCCGTTTCGCAAACTGGCCGACGTCAACGACCGCTTCAGCGTGACCTCAGACGTCAACGACGTTTCCGGTTCGCAAGGGCAGTTCGGGCTGACCAATGACCAGATCACCGTACAGACCCAAACCGTTCATAACGGCGATCCTGATAACAACCCTCTCACAAACCAGAACGATGGTCCGAAGACCGCCGAGGGCGGCGACGATGAAGGGATGACTTACGGGAACGGTAAACCGCACCTGCCGAGCTCCAAGCAGGGTCCGGCAAACAGTTCCAGCGGCAGCGGGACGAATCAATCCAACAGCAGCAGAAAAGGAAAAGTTTCCGGCGGTAGCGTTGTCAACACCAACAGCGTGGAGACCACGACCGCAGTGATCGATCCGGTGTTCTCTTACCCCAGCGAGGCAGACCCGACCCAGCGAATCAACACCCGCAGGGTAACCGGCCGCAATACACCCAGTGCGGTGGATGCAGTTTTCAATTTCCGTAACTTCTGGGATGGACGCGCGCAGAACGTGTGCAACGGCGCAAATCCATTTGGCACCCGCGACAAGAGGAACCACCTGCTGGTGGTAGATGCAGTCGACGGCAAGCTGGGACCAACCCAGGTAAACATGGTGAATTCCGCGCTGTGCTCGCAATCGCTGGGTCCGATTCTGAGTGCGACTGAAATGTCCGCCGACAATCGCAACTTCCACCAAGTCGGCAAGAAATTGCTGGCCCGCGTACCCCTGGCCAACCAGCTGGTAGATCCGACGGACAGCGTTTTGGGCGTGTTTTCGAAGTCGCCCGACAAAGGATTGAAGACCAGTTACTCAGCGCTGGTGCAGAAAGCGTTCCAGCCGGAGTGGTGGCAGTTCGCGCAGCACATTTGTGAAGCCGCTGACGGCACCATGACAGGCACAATCGATCCGGCCAACTTCGAGACCTGCCCAGCCGGCACCAATGACTACAGCCTGATGGAATACAACTTCTCGCTGTTCTGGGGCGTAGCGATCCAGATGTATGAAAGCACTCTGGTGGCCGACCAAACGCCGTTGGATAAATACCTGGAGCAGCAGCAGAGCTACACGCTGATTGGCGACAACACCCAGAACCAGTACACCATTCAGTTGAAGCCCGGCATCACGCCCTACACGGTCTCCATCATCGGATTGAATCCGACACTTGATTTCACCGACCAGGACATATATGCGTTCGACGATGGACAGGGACGTGTTATGGGAGCGGGAATCAACGGCGGCACCATTGATTACGCCAGCGGCACTCTCAGCGTGTTTTTCGGCGAGCCGCCGGTTTCGCAGGTTCCTATTCAGGTTGGCTATTCCGTGGGAGCGGTGCCATTGACGACCGGACAGCTTCGCGGGCTACATCTCTTCCAGGGCAAAGCGGGTTGCATCGCCTGCCATGGCGGCCCTGAGTTAACCAACGCTTCCGTGGGGACCGTGACAGGCTTCCCGGCGGAACGCATGATCATGGAAGACGACAGCGCTCGCGTCTATGACACGGGCTATTACCACATCGGCGTGCGGCCCACGGCGGAAGATGCGGGGCTGGCAGGCAACGATCCGGTTGCGGGTCTTCCTCTTTCGCAGGCAGAAATTCTGCGTCAGCACGTTTGCGACGGCGGATACGAGACCGTGATTGTCCCTGGACGCCGCGGTGACGGAATCGCTCCCTCACCGATGAATTGCAATGATGACATCGCGCGCGGCGGGTTCTTCAAGGCGCCGCAGCTTCGCAACGTTGCGCTTACCGCCCCGTATTTTCACAACGGCAGCCAGCTCACGCTGGAGCAGGTAGTGGAGTTTTACAACCGCGGCGGCGACTTCAACACAGTTGAAGAAGTGAAGTACATGGACCCAGACATCGAGATGCTGGGCCTGACTCCACAGGAAAAGACCGACCTGGTCGATTTCCTGCGCAATGGTTTAACGGATCCGCGCACAGTGGCGCAAGCGGCGCCGTTCGATCATCCGCAGTTGTTCACGCCAAACGGTCATCCGCAAAGCGCGAACGGCTATCCGATTACGCCCGATCCGAAACATCCAGACCGTGCGACAGACCAGCTTATGGAAGTTCCGGCAGTGGGAGCCAAAGGCGGCAAGCCTCTTCCCACATTCCTGGAGAACCTGTTGGGAGGCCAAAATGCCGGATCCAACTAGGTTCGCAATGGACAGAGCCTCGACCCAGCCTCCGGCGCGGTCAGGGCAGCAAGATCTAGACAACACATCAGCAAGGCAGAGCAGGACGAAATTGCAGTACAACGACGGAAGGAGCTTCAAAATGTGGGGATTTGAGCAACTAACCAAGAGATTCAAAGTAGCGGGAATTGTACTGCTGCTGCTGATCACATCGCTGGGCATCAGAGCATCAGCCCAGAGCCTTAATCCAATTCCGTGGCCGGCACCGGCCGCGGTTCCGGCGCCGACACCGATCATACCGGTGCGGGAAAACAACGAGCCGGTTGGCTTTGACATCACCGGCTTCATTCAGTATGCCTCCCTGGACGCAACACCCGGGTTGTGCAACAAGGATGACAATCCGACGCCAACGCCGGCCAATCCCCCACTCCCGGCGCAGTGCAAGATTACCGGTGGCTGGATTGAACTCAATAACACCCTCATCCGTGTTCCCCAGAGCACGGTGGTCATTTATCCCAACACGCTCTTGACCTGGGAAGAAACGTTTGAGTTGAACCCAAACACCCACCAGACTGACCCGATCTTCCAGTCAGGCCTGGCGATGGCTGATACAGTGCGGTTTCCAGGCACGTATCAGGGCCACGTTCAGGGCAACATCGTCAACGGTCAATACATTGCCGGCATGGTTTTCATCTACCAGGATCCGGCGAACTTCACCCAGGGCTACATCGAAAGATTCGATTACGCGCACGGCGTCATGGTCGTGAACGGTACGCGGGTCCAGATCAATGATCCGCCCATCACGTTCACGGTTCCGAATCCTGATGGCACGCCGCTTCTGGATGGCAGTGGCAATCCAACTGTATTAACAAAAGGCCGCTACAGCGCTGGACAATCAGCTGATCCGCGCTTCGCGGTTGACCAGAACAACCCTACAGTGAACTCGCAGGGCGGCTACCCGATGTGTATTCCTTCGGTAAGCCCGTACGCTGATGGCAGCGACGGCTCAAATGGTCCGGCTCTGACGCTCTTAAATCCGGAAGCGCAGCAGGATCCGCAGTGCCCGGAAAAGAACCGTCCTCGTGATGCGGCCACCGGGACCGTGCTGATGAATATTTTTACGATGAACATGGCCGGCGCTCCGCCGACAGTCGAGAACCCTATCCCACAGGATCCTTATTTGGAAATGCCCTTTGAAGTGGGCGATTTCGTCAACATCATTGGCACCTTAGAAATGGATGCACAGGGGCCTTTCATGACGGCGACCTCCATTGAAGCCACCTCTGTGGGCGCTTACACCTGGCCCGGAACCGATCCGGCTTACATTCACGAAGACGTAGTCATCCAGGGCACGGGCGGAACTCCCAGCAACTTTTTCCCGCAGGAAGCCGGCGTACGCACCAGGGTGGAAGGTTTCACCACGGACATTGAGCGCCAGGTTGACGTGGGAGCGATTGACCAGGATTGCAACGGCAACCTGACATTCCGCGAGCCGGCATGGGCAGCGAACTTCCCGGTTGAGCCGGGACCTCCGGGAATCGGCGTAAAAGGCCGTTGGCGCATGCGCTTCCCCCAGGGCGGGAACTTCCTGCCTGCCGTGCAGAACGTGGGCGCGCGCATCAGCGGCAGCGTTCCGGGTAAGAACAAGAACGGTCTTACCTACTCCGAATATCAATTGCCCAGCGGCGAGTTCATCTTCCCCGAGAACCTCGTGCCGGGCACACGTCCACCGAAATCCAATTTTGCCGACATTCTCTTCCTCGACAGTGGCATGGGCCAGTTGCCGATGGTAAGCGACGTATTCGATAGCTCCCAGATCCAACTGGGACAACAACCATCTCCGTTTTTCCCCAACCAGCTCATGGGACAACTGAATCCGTTCCCGGATAACACGTTGCCTCCGCTGACCTGCGTGCCCGGCCAGATCTCGACGCTCGCAGTGCCAAAATTCACCTCAAACCCCAATCCGCCATTCGCTGGAGTTACAGTCACGCTTGACGGTACAAGCAGCAATCCACCAACCGGTCCATTCACGTGGGCCCAGGTCATCAATCCTGGCGATCCAATCGTTACCCTCAGCGACGTTAATGCCGCGAAGCCGACCTTTGTTGTCCCCACAGTAGCTGGAGCGCAGAACCTGACGTTCTCACTGCTGGTGGGGAACAATGGCACCAACGGCAGCAGCGTTCCACCCTCAGCTCTGGCAACTTTGATCGTGCCGGTTGTAATCGCGCCAGCCGGCACGGCGCCAGTTGTGAACGCAACGGCTTCTGCTCCGAACCCTGATGTTCAGGTTCCGGGCGGACCGATCGTGCCTCCAGGCCCTGTGACGGGAACCACCATCACGGTTGCCAGCGGCGCACCGGTGACGCTGAGTGCGACCTGTGTTGATCCGGCTCAAGCTCCGGGTGCGCCATGCAACTCCACCTTTACCTGGACCTTGGTATCGCCGGCGGCCCTGCCTCCCGATGCCTCGCTCTCGTCGACCACGGGCTCACCCGTGCTCTTCACAGCAGGCACAGTGCCGACGCTCACGCCAGCACAAACCTTCGTCTTCCAGGTGACGGCAACAAGCAGCGTAGCGCCGAATCTGGTCAGCGCCCCTGCAACCGTAACCGTAATCGTCCGGCCGGTGACCGACAAGATCGTGATCAGCAACGTGGTTTATCGCCGCACCAAGGGCCGTTTGATCGTTAACTGCAGTGACTTCACTCCAGGCGTCACGTTGACTGCGACCTTGGACATCATCAATCCTGCCACCGGACTCCAGTGGCAAGGCGTGATGGGACCAATCATCCCGTTCGCCCAGGGCGTGTTCTCGATCCGCTTCAGCAACATTCCGCCGCCGAACATCGTGACGATCAGTTCGGACGCGGGTGATGTGCAGCAATCGGGCGTCACATTCCTGCGGTAACCGAACCTGGGGCTGCCGGACTTTCCCCTCCGGCAGCCTCAATAGCAGAAAGTACTTCCCCCGCATCGGGCTCGAAGAGGCGGGACTGGCTAGAAGAAGCATTCATCGAAGAGAGGAACCAAAATGAACTCGAACTTTATGCGGGCCGCGAGCAAGGACAGCAAACAGACCTTGCCAACTCGCTCATGGAAACGCAGCCTGATGCTGGCTCTGGTTACCCTAATGTGTGTATCCAGCGCGTTTGCAGCACCGGGCGTGCAAATCGGCAACCAAAACATGTTCCGCCCCGCGGGAATGGTGCTGGCTAGCGTGCCAAACCCCGCTGGCGGACCGCCAATTACAGACTGGTGGGTGTCGGACGGCGCTTCGGGCTTTTGCCGCCTCGATAACGCTTCCCCATACGCCGGGCCTGCCACCGGTCCTTCTAACGGTATCCTGAACCTCAGCACCTGCTACCTGCCGGGAGTTTTTGCTCCGGTGGATTACCAGGTAGAAACCCGCGGCTTGATCAACAAGCTTGGCGTTGCCACCAATGGTTACGTTTTTGTGGCTGGCATTAAGGAAGTCACCCGGCTGGAATTCAAACTTTCGGGTGGCAGAACAGTCATCGATTCAGCCAGCCAGGTCACTATTTTCGACAGCACAAAGTCGGTCTTCGCCAATGGCTTACCGGTGAACGGCCCTCGCTTTGTGCGGGACGTGAGAATGGGTCCTGATGGCAAGCTTTACATTTGCTTCCAGGGCAGCGGCGATATCTGGCGCATCAGGAACCCGCTTACGCCTAATTTCACCCCTGCCGGAAACGCGGTTGAGCGCGTCGGCACCTCTGACAATGGCAAAACCCTGCTCAGCATCGCCTGGGTAGGCCATGATCTTTGGATGGCGCAGGCGGGCTTTTTGAATCGCATCCAGAACGCCGACCTGTGCAACTACACTCTGCCTGCCTGCCTGGCAAAGCTGGAGTTCGGCAAATTGCAAACCCAGCAAGGTATGGTCTCTGACCAGTTTATTTCCAACAATCCCAACGGACGCTGGCTCTATTGGGGCAACGGCAATCGCGTCATACGTTATGACACGTTCAGCGCCGACAATATGCAGATCTGGAACCAGAGCGGTGTTCCTTGCGCAGTACCTTTAGTCGCCCCGCCCTGCGCGCCCAGTTCGCTTCCCCAAGAGTACAGTCTGGTGTTCGGCCTCAACTTCATCCAGACCGCAACTCCAACGGCCCTTCTCGATCCAAAAACCGGCCTACCGACGGGTGATTTCATTGAGGACATGACCGTCACCACTGACCCAATCATTGAAGCTCCGCCTCCGGCAGTTGCTGGAATTCTGCCTAAAACCGGCAGAACGTGGCTGTACGCGGCATCCCCCACGCTGATCGCGGAGCCCTGTTCTACCGTTCCGGTGGTCAACATTGTCAACACACCGCCCAATCCGCCTCCTTGCGTCAACAGCCAGATTGGCAATGATAATCCTGCGGTTGGAACTCCTGCGCATGATGCCGCCAAACGCGCTGTCCTGTTGCTCTCCGGCCTGACCCATCCCAGAGGTCTGGTTTGGTTGCAGACCAACTGGTGGGTTTCTGACGAAGATCGTGGCTTCTGCCGCATCGATCAGAACCCGATTACCGGCGCCGCGGGCTTGAGCCATTGCTTCAAACCGGGCAGCTTTGTACCCGGTCAGCCTGCAGCCGCCCCACCGGACGGCCTGGGTCGCCAAGCCGTTTATGTTCCCGATTCTTCGGGTTGCGTTACTGGCGTTTGTACACAGACCGGCAGCATCGCGCGGCTCGTCTTCATCCCAGATGGCACCGGCGGTACGGTGTCACAAACTGGCTTGCTGAACTCCGGCAAAGGTGTACCGTCAGCAGTAGCCATTCCGAACGGCCCATTCAACGATGGTGCAATTTACATCGGCTACTACAATAACGGCAAAATCAGTAAGATCCAGACACCGGCAACTGCTCCCACGGCTCCTATCGTGGTGGGTGGAACCGCTAACTCCATTGGCGTGCTCAGCCTGGCGTTCATTGGAAACAACCTTTATCTCGGCGAGCTTGGACCGCCGGCAAATGCCGGAGGCCAGCTGATCAAAGGCGGCCAGGTAACGGAGCTGATCGCAGCTTCGCCTGACGTCAAACGCGGCAACGCGATCATAATCAATAAACCGATTTCGCGTCTGCAAAGCCCTGTTCCGCAATTGCTCAACGAGCCTCAGCTCTTCATCAACCCGGCTGCAGTGGCAATGGGCCCGGTAGGCGATCGTGAAAAGTGCCTGCCTCCGCTGGGTGTGAAGCTTTCATCCACCATACCGGCTGATCCTGGGCTGACCCCGGCGCTTTATCTGGGATCGCTCGGACAGGCGACAGAAGGCGCGACAGTAACCGGTTCAATGACCCAGCCGCCTGAAGTGGACCAGTTCGGCACCATTTGTTCCACCATGATTGATTGGGTGGCGCAGGCGTCGTTCAATCCGCTCTTGAGCCTCAACCAGCCACTCGGCCCGGTGACGGCCCTGGCCTTTAACAGCCAGACCGACTCCAAAGCCAATCTGGCGATTGCCGATGATATGGGATTGTCCATCCCCGATCAGTCGCTCCAGAACAGCGCAGTCCTGTTCCCGACCACACAGACACACGGTCAGGGACACGTTTACATTGTTCCGTAACTTCAACGTTTAACCAACAGGCTGGCGGAAGATCGCCAGCCTTTTTTATTGCCATCGCCCATGGATTCAACCGCTGTTTGCGGAATTTAGCTTGAGGTAAACTGCTGCTTATGCGATTCCTTTTCCTGTTGTTCACATGTTTTTGCGGATTGTTGTCGTTCGCCAAGGACACACCGGGTGTAATTCTTGCGTCACACAATGACATCAAAGGGCCCATCATCGGGTTCGCTCACACGGAGGACTTTGAAGTATTCGTGGACGGACGCGTGCGCTACAGTGAGTCCGGCAATGATCGCAAAACTGGCACTTTCAGCACCAGGCTCACGCCAGCGGAGTTGCGAAGGCTGACTGGTTTGCTGAACAGCAAAGAGATGCGCGCAGTACCGGCGGAGATCCCTTCACAGATTAAAGTCGTGGATTTTGACTGGGAAGCAAAATTGAATATCCAACATGCTTCTGGCCGGCAGACTATCGTCATCAAGAATTTCTATCCCATGCTGAACACACAACGCCCAACTTATCCCAAAGCGTTGATCGAACTCGAATGCATTCTGCGCGAGCTCCAGGCGCGCGCCACCAAACGGCCCGTTCATGTTGAGGATGAAGACTGGTGCCCGGAAGCGCCGGAAAAAACGCGCTAGAGCACGTTTAGTGAACTTCAACTTTTTATCCGCGTCATCCCGACGGCCGTTCAGCAAGCGCGCGCCTTTACCAGCGCGCGAGTAGGACGGAGGGACCCTGTGCTTGTAGCCCATCATTACGCGGTCTTGGGCACTGTGGCCAACATTTGAATTTTTAATGCGTCCTTAACGGCAGCCTAATCCCACCCGCCTACTCTTGCCATGTCTGGTAGTACGAACTTCGGGTTCTAGCTGCTTCCGGACTGGTTCCAAACACTGCAGTCTGATTTTTTTTGGGGAAGAGATAGCGGCATTCCCTTCCGGTCTCAAAGCCCCGCTTTTTTGTTGAGTTGTTTGTTTTGCGGCGATGTGTCTGTTGATAAGAAGGCAGAAATGTCAGCAAGCCATTTTGGCTTGCAGGACGCTCGGCAAATCATGGACCGGCAAGACGAGCGCGTTAAATCCATCAAAACTTTTGAAAATTTAATCCGTCTTCAAGCCGCCCTTAATGCCTTCGATATTAAGTATCGCTTTACGAGTATCGCAACACGAAGTATCAGGGGTAAGAGGAAAGTCCCTTCCGGGCTCCCATCCCTAAAGCAGTTTCAAACAAGGCTTTCATTTTGTCTGGTTTCAGCCACGGCTGAAGCCAATGGAGGAGTCCCCATGATTTCCGTACGCACATTCCTGCGACTTTTTCCCGTTGTATTGCTTGCGCTCGCGTTGAGCGCTTTTGCCGCGCCCGCCAGTGACTTCAGCGGCTCGTACACGCTGGGCGCCGCCGCAGCCGCGGGAAAAGACGTGCAGATCACGATCATGCTGACCGTCGCCAACAATACTTCCTCCAGCATTGGCAATGCCACCATTTCGCTGCATGAACCCAATGCTGGCCGCGTCATTTACGGGCAGCTCGCCGGACTCTCACTGGCCGCCGGCCACAGCACACAGGTCAACGGCTCTTTCCGCGTTCCGCAGGGCCTGTACGAGTCCTGGCAAAAAGGCAGCAGTCCGGCCATGAGCGTTACGTACAGCGACGCACAAGGCAATCCCGTTCAGACATTCATTCAGTTCTAAGCACCCCCTTTGGAGGCAACACCCATGCGCGCCCAAATTTCCACGCGAATCAATACAGGAACCAAGCCTGCCGGATTGCTCCGGCTCTTTGCCATGTTAGTGCTGGTGATGGCGGTCCTGTCTCCCCTGGCCGCGCAGGCCCAGGGGAATTATGTCTATGTGAATAACCAGGCGGCCGCTAACACGGTCTCCGCTTATTCAGTCTCCGCCGCGGGCGCGCTTACGCAGTTGAGCGGCTCGCCTTTTTCTACCGGCGGAGTGGGCGCGAATGTGGTTTGTTACGGTCTCAACCGGATCGTTCTCAGCCAGATCAACAATCTGCTGTTTGTGGCCAATACCGGCGACCGCAGCATCACGTCGTTCTCGATCAATCCGGCCACCGGCATACTCACCCGCGTTGCCGGTTCGCCGGTCCCCACGCTGCTCACGCTGGATTCCTGCCAGGGTATTTCACTGGCGGCAACGCCGGACGGCAACTTCCTGTTTGCCTCAAGCAATGGCCAGGTTGAAACTTTCACCATCAACGCCGGTGGGACGCTGACTCCGTTGGCGACCCCGCTCACGCCAACCTTCTCCTCGCCGAACGCCAGCATGGTGGTTTCTCCCAATGGCCAGTTCCTGGCGGTTTCAAATCAAACCAGCGTTTCAATGTTCACGATTAGTGCGGGTGTATTAACGGCTGTGCCGGGTTCGCCATTTGCCAAGACCGGTTCGGGAAGTCTCTCCGGCCTGGATTTCAGCTGCGCCGCTGACCGGCTCTTCGGCGGTGAAGCTACCGGCAGTCCCGCGCTTGCTGACGCATGGACCGTTGACAACAATCCGGCCAGTCCAACTGTCGGCGTTCTTACCCCGGTGCCCGGAACACCATTTACTTCTTCAGGAAACAATTCCAACCTGGTCTTATATAGTCCGGACAATTCATTACTGTTTCAAAGCAATCAGTTCACCAACAGCATCAACTCTTTCACGGTGAATCCTGATGGCAGCCTGGTAAACGTTGGAAAATTCGGGGGGACCACACAAGTCCACACGCCCGCGGGAATGGCCACAGACGCTACCGGCACCTTCCTTTATGTAGCGGACGACGCTTTCGGAGTCGCGGTGTTCAGGATCGGCAATGGCGGCGTGCTGGCATCATTGAGCGATCTTGCCATCAATCGCCCCGGTGAAATTCAGGACCTGGTGGCCTATCCCGCGCGCAGCTGCACCACCGCGGACCTTTCGCTCACCATGACGCCTGTATCGCCTACAGCCGCTGCGGGCGCGCCGGTTCAATATAAGCTCCAAATCAAGAACAACAGTACGACCACGGTTTCGTCGGCTGTGGTAGGCGATACTTTCCCCCCAACGCTCAGCGCCGGTGGAAGTTCCCCTATCGTGAATCCGGCGGGCGCAACACGCTCAAACAACGTTTCCACCGGCGTCTACACCGTGACGATCACAACCACGGTCCCGCACCTGCTTGTCCCCGGTCAGACGGTCACAATCAGTTCAGTGCCCGCGCCCACGACGCCGAACCCGATTCAGTCTGGCTTCTTCCTGACTGATCCTTCGTTTAACGGCGTGTATCAGATTCTTACGGCCACGCCAAACAGCTTCACCTATCAGCAGCCGCTTTCAGTTTCCTCTTTTCCGCAGCCGACGCTTGCGATTGCCGCCACGAACGGCGCACAGCGTTTGAATGGCACAGTAACAATCACGACGACCCAGCAGTTCCAGCTCCCGGCCGGCGAGACCCTGATGATTGCCAACGTGGGCAATCCAAGCTTTAACACTCCGTCCCCGGTCCCGGTCACCCAGATTGCGCCGACAAAATTTACGTATCAGCAGACTGGACTGCCAGACGCAGTCAGCGGCGGCGGAAGTGCCACCGCGCCCAACAATGTGCCGCCTTCCGATGCAGCGGGCGGAGGAAGCGCCAACAGCGCAACTTGCCTTGTGACCAGCGGCACGGGCACTTGCAGTTTTGCCAACTTCGCTCCGCATCCGGTCATCGTGGCTGGCACAGGCGCAAATCGTTCCGGCAATGTGGTGACAATCACGACCACCGCGCCTCATCAGATTTTCACCGGACAGTCCGCCACCATCAGCGGCGTTAGCAATACAACTTTCAACGGAGTATTCACGGTAGCTTCAGTACCTTCTCCGACTACATTTACCTATAAGCAGACCGCAGCCAACGCAGTGAGCGGCGGCGGCAGCGTGGCTGTACCCGCCACGGCGACGCAGTTGATTACGTTCCCGGCCCTGGCTCCGTTGGAAGTACGCACGGCCAATCTGAATGCGACGACCAAAAGCACTCTGACCAACGGGACTGTCGTTATCAACACGGCAAACATCACCAACAAATCCACGGTCGATCCCAATCCGGCAGACAATACTGCCAGCGCACCTATCACGATTGGCACGCAGACCGGAACAACTCTGACCGTTCCCACAGCGACCGGTCCTTACGGCGGAAATGCCACCGTGACTGCCACGCTGAAAACCAGCGGCGGCACACCGGTACCGAATGAAGTAGTTGGATTCAACTTTAACCAGAACAACAGCACTTACAACGCGGTAACGGACTCCAACGGCGTAGCCACCGCTATCGTTCCGCTGGGCTTCACCACGGTCGGCACACATCCACAGGCTTTCACCGTGACTTTTGGCGGTGATGCCAGCTTTGCTGCAAGCAGCGCACAGGGCGATTTGATCGTGACCAAAGCGCAGTTGACTGTCACGGCCGATAATCAGTCCCGGCTGTATGGCGATCCGAATCCGCCATTCACCTACACCATCACTGGATTTGTAAATGGCGACACGATTGCCGTAGTA
>Ga0209580_10001084_pt1 | contig 12904 bp, 9 predicted proteins | sample Coa_R1_5_FD_187153 | JGI IMG/M metagenome (GOLD analysis project Ga0209580, IMG submission 187153) | Surface soil microbial communities from Centralia Pennsylvania, which are recovering from an underground coalmine fire - Coalmine... | ecosystem: Environmental > Terrestrial > Soil > Unclassified...
TCACACAAGGTAGGGCCCGACAAACATTCATGCTGGTATTAAACGACTTAACAAGCATGCGAATCGGGGTGATTGTTGGTCGAGTAATTGCAAAGTATCAGCGGAATGACAGATATCGCTATTTCAACATTTGGTGAGGGGAGCAATTTCCGATGTCGAAACAGAAGGGCTTTTCATTAATCGAGTTGCTGATTGTCGTTGCCATAATTCTCATTATTGCAGCCATCGCCATTCCAAACTTATTACGCGCACGCATGGCGGCCAATGAGGCATCGGCTGTCGCTTCTGTGCGTACCATCAACACGGCCGAAATTACGTATCGATCTACCTATCCAACGGTCGGGTTCGCGGCAGCGCTGACAAACCTGGGTGGTGCAATCGGTGCTGCTTGCGTTCCTGCACAGGCCACGGCTTGTTTGATCGACGCTGTTCTATCTAACAACGGCAACCCGGCTGGCAGCGGAAAGAGCGGTTACTTGTTCACCACCGGCGCTGGAACGGTGGCTGGTGGCGTCAATCAGGGATATACGCTTAAAGCAGTGCCGATCACGATCAACCAGACTGGTCTTCGTGGATTTTGCGCTGAGGAAGATGCAGTGGTTCGCGTCGATCCGGCTGGCGTTTGCTCCAACACGGAAGCGGGCATCCTGACGTTCAACCCGCTCAACCAGTAACGTAAATTCCCAATCTCGAAGCAGAGCTCTTCATTAATCGAGTTGCTGACTGTCGTTGCCATAATTCTCATCATTGCATTCACCACCGGGGCGGGCAGTGTGGCTGGCGTCAATCAGGGATACACGGTTAAGCAAATTTGTCGTATAGCCAGTCAGGCTTTTCGTTCAGGGTGGATACCGCAAACTAAGAAATCTCGGGCACCAAAAAAGGCTTTAATCCGAGTGAGGGCGGCGAGAATGATTCATTTCCTAAACCCTTGTACGGGAACACCTCAGGACAGTGAGATCATCCCACCGATGAAGTTTTGCGTCTCGCAACATAGTATCCGAGGAATACCAGGAGGGTGACTAAGGATTGAGTCTGCTCTCGGGTCACCCCTTCCTTTAAGAGCAGCCGACTTCGAATTGAAGCCGTGAGACGGAGGAAACGCTTAGGACACTACATCGATGGGCCCGAGCGGATCCGGGTGGTGTCCTTTAAGGATTCGCGTGCAGGCTCGTGTAAACCTTCGCGAGCAACGTTCTTTTGGTGAATGGCTTCTCCAAGAAAAAAGCCTCTTGTGTCAACACTCCTTCTCTGCCGACCAGATCGCCGCTATATCCCGACATGAACAGCGAACGAAGTTTGGGATGGCCTTCCCTGGCCTGTCTCACCAGCTCAACCCCGCTGGTTCCGGGCATTATGACATCCGTTAAGAGCAAATCGATTTCTGGTTGAGAAGACGCCATGATTCCTCGCGCGTCTTCCGCATTTTTTGCTTCGACCACTCGGTAACCGCCATCTTGCATGAGCTTGACCGTGAGTTCGCGCAAAGAGTCGTCATCCTCGACCACCAATATCGTTTCTGATCCTCGCGGCGGCTCGGCTTCTTCATGGGATGACACTAGCTCCTCCGCCTTCTCGTACAGTCTCGGAAAATAGATCTTGAAGGTCGTGCCCTTGCCGGGTTCACTGTAGACAAGGATATAGCCGTCGCTCTGCTTCACAATTCCATACACGGTCGAGAGTCCGAGACCCGTTCCTTGACCAATCCCCTTAGTTGTGAAGAAAGGTTCGAAAATTTGCGACTTGGTGCTCTCATCCATGCCGCAACCCGTGTCGCTCACCATTAGGACAACATGTTGTCCGGTATGGGAACCCGGGTGCTGGGAAACGTAATGTTCGTCCATTTCAGCTTGCGCCGTCTCGATGATGATCTTGCCTCCGGTCGGCATCGCGTCTCGGGCATTTACGACCAGATTCATCAGGACTTGCTCGATCTGGCCTGGGTCGGCCTTGATGCTACCCAGCGGGGTGGTTGGTCGGAATTCAACCGCAACGTCCTCGCCGACTAGTCGCTGGAACATACTCTTTGCGTTATGCACAACTTCGTTTAGATCCAGGATTTTGGCGAAGGCAATCTGTTTGCGACTGAACGCCAGGAGTTGCCGTGTGAGTAATGCGGCACGTTTCGAGGCTTGCGTAATTTCCAACACGTACCTGCTCAGCGGATTGTCCGGAGGAACCCGCTCTACTGAGAGCTCAGCGTAACCCAGAATAACGCCGAGCAAGTTGTTGAAATCATGTGCAATGCCCGCAGCCAAACGCCCTACTGCCTCCATCTTTTGAGCCTGGCGGAACTGCGCTTCGAGTCGCTGGATCTCCGTGATGTCACGAGTGATTGCTAGCACGCAGGGTTGCCCGTCGAGTTCGATCAATTCCGCCCATATCTCCGCTTCCCGAGTCTCTCCCTTAGTCGTCCGGTATCGCGTATGTAGCTTCGCCACCCTTTCCTCTTCCTTTAACTGGCGCAGCATTTCCGCGCGATCCAGAGGTTCACCCCAGAAGTGCAGTTCTCCTGCTGTGCGACCAATCACATCCTTGCGCATGTACCCAAGCAGATCGAGAAAAGCGTCATTCACGTCCAGGTAGCGCCCTTCGGATTCCGTCGAGATCGTGATGGCCAGTGGGTTATTGCGAAAGGCTTTACTGAACCTCTCTTCCGATTTGCGTAACGCCTCTTCCGCTAGTTTTTGCTCCGTGATGTCCTGCAGCACGCATGCGATTCGATCGACGCCGGCCAACCCATCAATAGGGAAATACGACACAGACATGTCCTTCTTTCCCATGCCAGGAAAGTTGTAAGTCATCTCGTATTGCACCGCTTTGCCTAGGAAGCATTCGTCCATCTTTTCTTTGACTTGGGTTGCAAAAATGTCCTTACCCACTACCTCGTCCACCGAATGCCCGAGTACTTGTTCGGCAGACATGCCGCGAAAGTTCAGGAACGCGCGATTGGCGATCACGTAGCGGTATTGCCGGTCTACCACCAGGATCATCTCCTCCAAGCCTTCCACCACCCTCGCGTATTCCCGCAGCGCTGCCTCCGCGTACTTGCGCTCGGTGATGTCCCGTATTATGGCGGTGAATAGTTTTGTGTGTCCGAATTCGACCTTGGAGATCGAGGCTTCGATCTGAAATTCCTCTCCGTCGGCGCGCAAGGCCCAAAGCGAATCCTGTTGCCCCAGAGTGCGATTAGTGATACCGGATTCTCCAAATTTCCGGACGTGGCCGGAGTGCGCGGCATGGAAACGCCGTGGAATGAAGCGCTCGATGGGCTCCCCTAGTGCCTCCGCCTCCGAGCAACGAAACATCTTTTCGGCGGCTGCATTGAACAGCACGATTCGCTGCTGCTCGTCCACGGTGATGATCGAGTCCATGGCCGACGCGATGATGTCCCGCAATCTCTCCGAGTGCCGCCGGTATATATCGGTCACTACGACAATTACCGCTCCCACGACCGAAAACAGCGTCAACCCATTTGCATTTCTCGGAAGGCCCCACGCTGATGGATTCACGGGCCCGAAGAAAAAGTAACTGGCTGACGCTGCGGACAGAAAGACGGCGAAGACGCCCGGTCCACGCCCCGCCATCATAGCGACCAACCAAATTGCGGGATAGAAGAGGATGAACGGAAAATTCGGACCAACCAACTTGCTCAAGGCGTAACGCAGGAGGGTTGCCACGGCCATTGTGATCAGCGCAAACCCGTACCGTCGCGGTTCGGTTTGCAACCAGACCGCGGACGTTCCAATGACTTCCCTTCGATCGGCAAAACTCATAGCCAACCTTTTACTTCACGGGATTCCTTGGTTCAAGAGCGAGCGCCTTCGCCGTTAATGGTTTCCGCGAAGCGCAACAGCCTGCGGGCAACACTCCTTCGTCACAGGAGTGTGTTTTGCCGCTCCATGACCCACGTGCCCTGGGAGAGGCCGCGAACCATTCCTTGGTATGATATATACCACGGATGCTTACTTGTTCCTCGTCGGTGTTGCATGAGAGCAGGATGAGATGAGCGTAGAAGCCTGGGAACTCGCGACGCATTCGCCCGCACAGGTTCCAGACGTGAAATATCCGACATCTCCCAATTCGTAACGACCACAGCGGGCAGGTGTTCCGCAAACAGACCAAAGGCTTCCTGGCCATCCTTCGCAAGCCAGATACTGTAACGCGGCCCAGAGAGCCAATTGTCAACCAATTTGCGGGAGACGGCCGAATCATCTAACGCTAGGATTTTCAAGGGCTGGGAACACAGACCTATTCGTCCCAGATTCGCCCAGCAAAAGCGAAATAGATCGAGGGTGCGAGAAAATATCAGGGAAGTGATCTTCGTGCCTAGCCCTTTTCCAAACACCACTAGCAAAATCCACATCAAAGTTGCGACCATACATGCCTGACGTCCGTAGCTGCCGATCAGGCCTGCGTCCAGCCAGAAAATGAATCCAATGGCCGCCTCCCAGTCTGGAACTGGTAGAGACATAGGATGAGGCGGCATTTGGGGTCCTCCCAATACGGCTGGGTGCCAGATCTTGTTCACTACCCAGACTCCAAATAAGAAATCCGCTGGCAAGGAAAGAAGGATTACCGATATGCCCAGCAATTGGCCCAAAGCCATTCGTGCAAGCTGATTCAATGTGCGCATGTTTTCCGCCGCCGGGGCCATGCGTGCAGTCGCAATCTCCCGCGAGGATTGAAACCGACCAACTGCAACATTAAAGTTTCTTCAGAATTGGGGTGAGTCAGCGGATTGCAATGCGACATGAGGTCTGGACAAGAACGTCGCCACAAGTCCGCAGGCGGCAGCGAAGGACAGCCAAATCCCCGGGACCGCCTGGTTCCCAGTAACATGAATCAGGTACGTGCAAATAGCGGGCGTGAAGCCTCCAAAGATCGCGGTGGCCAGGCTATAGGCAAGCGCGAAACCCGTCGTCCGCACGCTGACCGGCATGATTTCGGTAAGAAAAACGACCATAGCCCCATTATAGCTGCCATAGATGAACGACAGCCACAGTTCGACCATGAGCAATCTGGAGAAAGATGGTTTGCCACCTAGCCACAGCATCACAGGATAAGCGGTGACCAGCATGAGAATTGTGCAAATGAAAAGCAACGGCCGACGCCCTACCCTATCGGAAAGCGCTCCCATGACAGGCAGCCAGAAAAGATTCGATGCGCCGACGCAGAGGGTGACGATCAGACTGTCAATGCTGGCCAAGTGCAGAACGGAGCTGCCGAACGTCGGCGTATAAGCGGTGATGATGTAGAACGACACCGTGGTCATCGTCACTAACATCATTCCGACTATCACGATATGCCAGCTGGCAGTCAGCGAATGCAAGATTTCGGAGATGCTTGGCTTGTGCTTGCGGGCAACGAACTCGTCGGTCTCCTGGAGAAAACGTCTCAGCCGAAAAAGGAATGGGATGATCAAGCAACCAAGCAGTAATGGGACACGCCATCCCCACTCCGACATTTGTTGCGGCGGCAACTGGGAACTCAATACGACTCCAACCAGTGCGGCGAACATGACGGCGATCTGCTGACTCGCTGATTGCCAGCAGACATAAAAGCCCTTGTGCCCCGGAGTGGCTAGCTCGGATAAATAGACCGACACGCCGCCCAGTTCCATCCCGGCTGAAAACCCCTGTAGCAGACGGCCAACGAGCACGAGGAGCGGAGCGATCAGGCCGATGGTCGCGTATCCCGGCATGCACGCTATGGAAATGATCCCGACCGACATGAGGCTTAACGTCAGAATGAGTCCGGTGCGGCGTCCATGACGATCGGTGTACGCGCCCAGAACGATGGCGCCCAGGGGCCGCATCAGAAAGCCCGCCCCGAAGGTCATCAGCGACGACATTAAGGATACGAATGGATTCCGGCTGGGAAAGAAGGCATTGCCGATCGCAGAGGCGTAATACCCAAAGACCATGAAGTCGTACATCTCCAGGAAATTGCCACTGGATACACGTATCACAGACCAGATCTTTGTTTTCCGATTCTGCGGGGCGATCGCCCGTATTAACTCGTCAATGCCGCCGGCTTGAGTGGAAGTAGCGATTTGCCCATTGGATTCTTGGTTGGAACGGGTTGTGCTCACACTCAAACCTGCCGAACTGCGGTGGGATCCCCGTCGCTTGCAACCAGGTCGAGTACCGGGAGTTCGACACGGAAGCAACTGCCGCGGCCTTCACGGCTCGAGGCTTTGACGTCGGCACTATGGGCAGCGCAGATCGCCTTGACGATGGAGAGACCTAGTCCCGCTCCGCCGTTGGCGCGCGAGCGGGCTTTGTCCGCGCGGTAGAAGCGCTCGAACACATGAGGTAGAGCGTGAGCTGGAATGCCGGGACCGTTGTCGGAAACTTCGAAGATTGCGGCGTTTCCTTCCCTGGTAACACTGACATCGATCACGCCACCTTCTTGAGTATATTTGATGGCGTTGTCGATGAGGTTGACGATCACTTGCTGCAAGCGAGTCCGGTCTCCTTCCACGTGGACGCTGATGGCCATGTGAGTACGAATCCGGATCGATTTTTCCTCCGCCAGCAACCTCATTTCGTCCGCAGTCGATGCAGTCAGGTCACCCAAGTCCAGGCGTATTTTGTCCATCTTCACTTCGCCAGCATCAAGGCGCGAAATAGCCAGAAGGCTTTCGACGATCCGAGACATCCTATGAGTCTCTTCCAGCGCGCTGCCAATCTGATCTCCCAACGCGGCATCCCCGCGCTGGTTCTGCGCGATACCTTCCAGTTCCAACTGGAGGATCGTCAAGGGCGTGCGCAACTCGTGAGAAGCATCGGCGGAAAAACGGTTGATGTGTTGAAACGCCTCGTCCAGTCTCTCGATCATGCGGTTCAGGGCAGTAGAGAGTCGCTCCAATTCGTCGCCAGTGCGGATCACCGGCAAACGCTCGCTCAGGTTCGAGGAAGTAATTCCTTCAGCTCTCCTGGTGATCTCGTCCACCGGCGCCAGGGAGCGCCTCATCAACCAATAACTGCCCGCAACTGCAAGTGAAACAACAAAAGGCATGTAGATCGCGAATATCTGCAGAAGCCCATGCAGCACAACTTCGACTTGGTTATAAGGGGCACCACTTTCCACCAAGAATCGATTTCCGTTGGCCGTGGTAAGAGTTATCGAATCGATGAGTAACCGGTTTCCCGCGTCGAAGCGAATCTTTCTTGGCCCATCCTTTTCGGTATCGGTTGGAAGAGGGATTCGCGAAGGATCGAACATTCCGTCCTTGGGCTGGCCCGAAACGTAAACGATGCCCACGTCTTGGTGGACAACTCGAATGAAGCGTCCATTCACCTCTGGGGCATAAGCCTCGTTGATCTCGGTGGCCAGCCACAAGTTGTCTTTGGCAGACAGCTGGGAAAGCAGCTCTGTCCCGATCGTCTGGCACTCAGAAGCCAGTGTCCTTTGCAGAGTCCAGTCAAGATATCGCTCGAGGCCCAGATAAACGGAAACGCCAAACGCAATCAGTGCGCCGGCCAGCAGTCCGGCATACCATGCGGTGATGCGAAAACGGAGAGACCTTGTATTCATGCATGCGCTCCGGGGCCGATGGTGTAGCCTACGCCGCGCACCGTGCGAATCAGCTTCTGCTCGAATGGATCGTCGACCTTGTTCCGAAGATGTCGAACGTAAACGTCCACGATGTTCGTAATGCCATCAAAGCTCTGGTCCCAGACATGTTCGATGATCATGGTGCGCGAGAGAACCCGCCCCGCATTCGACATCAGATATTCCAGTAAAGAATATTCCTTTGCCGTTAAGTCGATCCGCTTGCCCGCTCGCTTCACCTGCTGTGACAGACGATCGAGTTCGAGATCACCGACGCGTACCACGCTGCTACGGGTGACTGGTCCGCGCCGAAGCAGTGCCTTCACTCGAACCAGAAGTTCAGCAAACGCGAATGGCTTTGTCAGGTAGTCGTCGGCCCCGGCCTCAAAATTCCCCACTTTGTCCGCAACCGCATCGCGAGCGGTCAGGATTAGAACGGGGACCTCCACATTATCCTTTCGAATGCTGCGAAGAACCTGGTTTCCATCCAGCATGGGCAGCATGAGATCAAGAATCACAAGATCGTAGTGGTAGGTCGTAGCCAGATCGAGCCCCGCCTTGCCGTCCCTGGCAACATCGACCGCAAATCGCTCTTCGGCCAATCCACGCGCCACAAATGTGGATACCTTAGCCTCGTCTTCGACTAACAGAATGCGCATGGCTCTCCGGCCAGTAAGTATATTGCGGCTCGCAGCTAAAGCGTTAGAGAAGTCAGATGAAAACTTATTCAGAAAGGCGGTCCGTATGCCGGCTCGGCCCACGATCCTGAATAACGTTTCATCTGATCTTCATGGAGTGTTAATGTGGACCCGCCACGATTGACATCCCGCCATGCTGAAGAAATATAGTGCCGTTTTCCTGCTACTGGTCTGCACGTTGGCTCTCGGTCAATCGACCCCACCGCCTGATCACTGGATTGCGATTCATGCCGGCCATCTGTTTGACGGAAGTAACAAGCTTGCGGCCGATCAGGTCATCCTGATCAAGGGAGACCGCATTGTTAAGGTTGGCCCAGCAAAGAACGTGCAAGTTCCCGCAGATGCTGAAACTATCGATCTCACCCACGCCACAGTGCTGCCGGGCTTGATCGATGCACACACTCACGTTTTCGGCAATGGCCCAGACTTTGATAACCAGATCCTGCGTGACTCCTACCAATACCGCACGTTGACGGCTCTGGCTAATGCGCAGAAAGATCTGATGGTCGGCTTTACAACACTGCGTGACCTAAAGACGCTAGGTGCAATGTACAGCGACGTGGACCTGCGCAATGCCATCGACCGGGGCATCGTGACCGGTCCGCGAATGCAGGTTGCGACCAGAGGAATTCAAACCACGGGGGGATTCGTGATGCGCGGCTATTCCCCCGAAGTTCCGTTGCCCAGCGCACTACAGGTGGTCGACTCCCCATGGGCTGGCCGTGAGGCCGTGCGCGATCAGGTCGCGCATGACGCCGACCTGATTAAGGTGTACGCGGCATATGACTTCCATTTCACCAGCGATGGCAAGCTGGTGAGCCCGCCCACCTTCACCGCGCAAGAAATCAATGCCATAGTGGACGAAGCTCACAAGAAAAGCCGCAAGGTCTCCTGCCACGCTTTTGGCGGAGAGGGTCTCCGCAACTGCCTGAACGCCGGCGTCGAGTCGATTGAGCACGGGGTCGAGTTAGAAGACGCTGATATCAGGCTGATGGCGCAAAAAGGAATCTACCTGGTGCCGACTCTTTATCATTACCAGCTCGATCGTGAACATGACATGAAAAAGTACGCCGGATACAGCGTTGCCGAGGTCTCAGAACCCAGCTTTCGGAGGGCCGTTGCCGCCGGTGTGAAAGTGGCGTTTGGCTCAGGGGTTGGTCCGTTCCCCCACGGCACGCAAAACAAGGAATTCGAATACATGGTGAAGTTTGGCATGACGCCGCCGCAGGCGATCCGAGCTGCAACATTGGAAGCGGCGCAGCTTATGGGGTGGCAGGATCGGATTGGTTCGGTAGAACCGGGGAAGTTCGCGGATCTCGTCGCGGTCGCGGGTGATCCTATCGCGGACATTACTGAGCTTGAGCGAGTGAAGTTTGTGATGAAGGGCGGCCTGGTGTTCAAGAACGAACTGAAATGAGCGACCACATTATCCGATGACAACTGATATGAGAAGGCGTGATTTCCTCAGGAACGCAGCCAGCGCGGGAGCGGCGTTAGGGGCTCTCGGCGTTTCCGGGCCGACTCATGCCAGCGCCGAGACCGCTCAAGCATGCGCCGAGGCGAGCTTCCCGCAAGTTCAGAAGCTGACTGCCCATGTGTCTGAGTTTGTAGTCAACCTGAAGTTCGCCGATATCCCTGCGGATTCACTCGAACTCGGCAAGAAGTCGATTCTGGATGGTCTGGGGCTGGCCCTGAGTGGCTCCAAAGCCGAGACCTGGGGGCTCATCCAGCACTATGTGAAGTCTTTCGATTTTCCCCCACGCGGTGGTGCGGCGGTGCTGGGATCCGCAGTTCGGCTCCCAGCCCGCTTCGCCGCATTTGCCAATGGCGTGGCGATCCACGTCGACGATTTTGACGACACTCAACTCGCGGTCGCCAAAGATCGAGTGTACGGACTGCTTGTCCATCCGACTGTCTGTGTTCTTCCCGCAGCTCTGGCAACCGCGGAGGTCGCTGGAAGAAGCGGAAAAGATCTGCTGCTTGCCTACGAAGCCGGAGTGGAAGTGGAGTGCAAAATCGCTGAGGCGATCTCGCCACGCCATTATGAAGATGGTTTCCATTCCACCGGTACCTGCGGAGTTTTCGGTGGGGCCGCGGCCTGCTCCAAGCTCAAAGGGTTGGACGCAGTGCGCACCTCGCGCGCTTTTGGGATTGCTGCCAGCCACGCAGCTGGGCTGCGCGAGAACTTCGGCACTATGATGAAACCATTTCAGGCGGGTCACGCCACAGAATCGGGCGTTATTGCCGCGGACTTCGCTGCTATAGGTTGGACCGCAGCCGAGCAGATTCTGGAAGCGCAACGTGGTTTTTTTCACGCCTATGGCGGCACGTACGATCCCGCCGTGATTGTCGAGCGACTGGGCAATCCCTGGACGTTTCAAAATCCAGGAGTCTCCATCAAGCCATTTCCTTCGGGTTCTCTGACTCATCCCGGCATGACGGAACTCTCGCGTTTGATTCAGGCGAACGCGATTCGAGCTGCCGATGTAGAGCGCTTAGAGGTTGGCGCAAACAAGAACGTGGAGAGCACACTGCTGCATCACCATCCGAAAACAGGATTGCAGGCAAAGTTCAGCATGGAGTTCTGCATGGCGATTCTGCTGCTTGACGGAGAAGCAGATCAGACGAAATACACCGACGCAGTGGTGAACCGCGACGACGTGCAAAAGATGATCGAGCGGGTTCGCTTCTATGTCGATCCCGAAGCCGAAAAGGCGGGATACGATAAGATGACGACCATCCTCAAGATTACGCTGAAGGATGGGCGCACGATCTCCGGACGGGCTGACTTTGGCAAGGGAAGCCCAATCAATCCCATGAGCTACGATGAGGTTGCGGAGAAATTCCGCGGCTGCGCCGCATTCGCGGAATGGCCCCCTGACAAGGCGAACCCGGTCATCGAAATGGTGCGAAAGCTCGAAAAGGTATCGGATGTCCGCGCGCTGACGGCACTTTTGAGCAAATAGGAATTATCGAGGAAGACTGTTGTGAAGGGGCGCGGCTTCACCGTTCCGCTAAGATGTCCCAAAATGCAACCTTCAGTGCTTGATGGGCTGCCGGTCCAACAGGGTCCTTGTGACAGCGAGGAAAATTGAAAACCTATAGGATAGCGGTAATCGAAGGCGATGGTATCGGGCGTGAAGTTGTGCCCGAAGGCATTCGTGTGCTCGAGTCAGCGGCTCGACGGTTTGATTTCTCCTTGTCCTGGCACCATTTCGACTGGAGCTGCCAAACGTATCTCGACACCGGCCGCATGATGCCCGCTGACGGCCTCGAGCAATTACGCCCGTTTGACTCTATCTACCTGGGAGCGGTTGGTTATCCGGGAGTGCCCGACCACACTTCGCTATGGGGTCTCCTCATCCCTATCCGCCGCGGATTCCAGCAATATGTGAACCGCCGCCCCGCGCGCTTGCTGGAAGGGATTACGAGCCCGTTGAGCGGCCGGAAGGCTGGGGACATCGACTTCATCATCGTCCGGGAAAACAGCGAGGGCGAGTACTCCGAAGCCGGGGGACGGCTCAATCGAGGCACAGAGTTTGAGATGGTGATCCAGGAGAACGTCTTTACTCGCCGTGCCTGCGATCGCATCATTACATACGCCTTCGAACTGGCACGCACGCGAACGAAGCACGTAACCTCGGCTACGAAGTCGAACGGTATTGTCTATGCCATGCCCTTCTGGGACGAACGCTTCGCCGCAATTTCAAAGCAATATCCCGACGTCAAAGCAGACCAATACCACATCGACATTCTTACGGCGCACTTGGTCGCTCACCCCGATTGGTTCGACGTCGTTGTGGGTTCGAATCTCTTCGGCGACATTCTTTCCGATCTTGGGGCAGCGGTAGTCGGATCGATGGGTCTTGCCCCCTCTGCCAACCTGAACCCGGAGCGTGAGTATCCCTCGCTGTTTGAGCCGGTGCACGGTTCAGCGCCCGACATTGCCGGCAAAAAGATCGCGAACCCAGTGGCTCAAATCTGGTCGGGGGCGATGATGCTCGAGCACCTTGGCGAGAAGGAGGCGGCTCACGCCGTCGAGCAGGCCATCTTCAAAGTTCTGGCCCACTCGGATGTCCGCACCCGCGACATCGGCGGCACGGCCAGCACGCGAGACATGGGTGAGGTAATTGCTGCCGAAGTTTCAGGTGTAGCCGCGCTGGGCTGAGTCCTTCTCGGAGTATATCGGGAAGCCCCAAAAAATCTCTCTACGGCTCTACCTCGTACACCCGTAGTTCGGCCGTCTGCTTCTCATGATGCGGAACCGCCAGATAGTAGCGTTTCAACTCAGGAACCAGAACGCCTGTCTTTGCGCGGAAGGAAGTTGGAATATGCCCGATGCGATCGTAGTGATCGGCATCTTGCTCATGGAACACATCGAGAAATTCAGTTCCCGCAAAGTAGATGCGCTTGCCGCCGCCGTCGTAGGCCATGTCATCGACCATCGCTGCCGCCGGGTAACCGGTCACAATCTTGCCTGAATCAGAATCAAGGACAACCAGCTTTCCGGGAACGCGAGTTCCTAAGAACAAGCGATGCGCATTTTCGTCGAACGCGATTGAGGTAGGATTTTTCCCTGCCTCCGCAACGGACCAGGTTGCTATCAATGAACGATTCTTCCGGTCATACACTTCCACCGCGTTTTT
>Ga0209580_10001086_pt1 | contig 12899 bp, 9 predicted proteins | sample Coa_R1_5_FD_187153 | JGI IMG/M metagenome (GOLD analysis project Ga0209580, IMG submission 187153) | Surface soil microbial communities from Centralia Pennsylvania, which are recovering from an underground coalmine fire - Coalmine... | ecosystem: Environmental > Terrestrial > Soil > Unclassified...
TCGAACAGCGGCGCGAGAAGCTCCTGGGAGCGCCTGGGCATCTTGTTGGGCGCAAAGATCTGCACCCCACCAGCCGCATCGACCCGTGCCAGGTACGCGTGCGGCTCGACATACCCCTGATGCACGGGCGCTACGCGAAACTCGTGTTCCACCACACGGTCGGCCTCGGCCATGCCACGTTCGACGTCTCCGTGGCTGAGCGTGACCCACGACTGCACGTTCGGCTGCACGCCCCACGATGAGGGCGCGTCTTCGTAGTGAGCATCCGGCTCATGCAGCAGGACCTCGCCCCGCAGCGCGAGTTCCGGGTCGAAGACAGCCGGCAGCTCGTCATACTCGACCTCGACCAGATGCACGGCTTCCTCAGCCGCGGCACGCGTCTCGGCCGCGATCGCCACGACCTTCTCCCCGATGAAGCGCACGCGGTCGACCGCGAGCACAGGCACATCCTGAAGGCGGCGGCCCCAGCGTCGAGCGGGGAGGTCGCGCCCCGTCATGACGACGTGCACGCCAGCAACGGCCTGCGCCCGGCTGGTGTCGATGCTCAGGATCCGCGCGTGGGCGACAGGGCTGCGCACGAAGGCGCACCACAGGAGGTCGCTGACGTATTCGTCGGCCCCGAAGCGAGCCCGACCTGTGACTTTGAGTGCCGCCTGGATCTGATCGACCGAAACGCCGACTGAAGCCACCATGTCGCGTTCTAGTGCACAACACATGGGCGGGAGCACACAATGGCTCTCAGAGACGCTATGAGCTTCACGCGGCGCACGTTCGTCAGATCGAGCCTCGGCGCGGCGCCGATGCTGCTCGCCGCGTGTACCCAGGGCGCGCCCGCGGCACCAACGCCCAGAACGCCTGCCCAAGCCACCACGCCAACTTCAGCGGTCTTTCCAACCTATCAGCCAGCCGCCAATCGTCCGACGCCGGATTTCCCGAGCGCCGGGCCACTGTACGAGGACGGCTACAACAACTACCCGCCCAACCCCGTCCGCAGCGTGTCCACGGTTCCAGGATCGGGCGGCAGCGTCACCGCGTTCGTCCAACCCTTGCAGGCGCCGCCCACCCCGCTCGACCAGAACCCGGCCTGGCAGGAGGTCAATCGACAACTCGGGGCCCAGTTCAACTTCAACATGGTGCCCGTGGCCGATTATCGCGCCAAGCTGACCACGCTCATGGCAGGCAACGACCTGCCCGACCTCATCAACGTCTTCCGAGGGATCAACGGCATCGCCAACCTTCCACCGTTTCTCAGTGCGCAGTGCGCCGACCTGAGCCTGTATCTCGCGGGCGATGCCAGCAAGAATTACCCGAATCTCGCCGCGATACCGACATTCGCCTGGCGAAACTCCGGCTCCGTGATCGAGGGTCACATCTACATGATCCCGGTGGAGCGCTACGCGCCCGGCACATTGATGCTGAAGAATGCCAAAATCTATGACAGCGAAATCGGCGCGAACTACGTCCCGAAGGATGCCGACGACTACAAGCGCATCCTCCAGCAATTGAATCGACCATCGGAGGATCGGTATGCCACTGGCGCGTACCAGGGCGTCGCATTCAACGTAGACTACTACGCTGTCGCGTTCGGCGCACCCAACAACTGGAAGGTCGACACCAGCGGCAATTTTCTCAAAGCATTTGAGACCGCGGAGTATCGCGCGGCCGCCGCGTACGCGCGCGACCTGGTTGCCCTGGGTGTGTACCACCCCAATTCGCTGACCAACACGAGCATCAAACAGGGCGAGACGGACTTCGTCGCCAGCAGGCTGGCTGTCTTCATTTCGTCTTTTGGCAATCCGTGGAATGACGTGTGGCGACAGGCTCGCTCACTCAGCGACCCGTTCGAGATCCTTGTTGTGCCGCCCTTCCCTGCCAGCACCAGTGGGAAAGCTGCGCATCTTCTGGGACTGGGTTTCCAGTCGGCGACGGCGCTGAAGAAAGCCTCACCGGAGCGCGTCAAAGAGTTGCTGGGCATCCTGAATTACCTGGCCGCGCCATTTGGAAGCCAGGAAGACCTCCTTCTGACGGCGGGTCTCCCTGGCACGGATTATTCTTTGGACGCAAACGCCAATCCAGTCCTGACCGACCGCGGCAATGCAGATGCCAACCAGGTGCCATGGAAATACCTCATGCAGCGGCCACAAGTCATGTACTTGCCGGATATTCCCAACTACGCGCGGACGCTGTATGAGGTCGAACATGCGCTGATTCCGATCGGACTCGCCGATCCATCGCTGGGGTTGTACTCACCAACCGCCAGTTCAAAGGGAGTGACCGCGGACCTGACCTGGTACGAGAATCTGGCTGATATCATCGCGGGCCGGCGACCAATGAGCGACTACGACGGCCTGCTCAAGGATTGGCAGAGTTCGGCAGGCAACCAGGTGCGTAACGAGCTTCAGCAAGCGTACGCGAGCACTCAGCCATGACGCGGCGACAGTTGCTGCGGTGCATTGGCGTCGGTGCTGGAGCGGTGCTTCTGACCGCCTGCGCGCCGGTCGCGCCAGCGAACCCGCCAGCGGCGTCGACTCCGGCCGGTGCCGCGGCCGCGCAGGTAGGCACACCCGCGGCGGCGCTGGCCGCACCTCCGACCGCGGCGAGCATCCCCAAACAGGGTGGAACGCTCCGCGCCGGTCTCGCCGGTGAGTTGACGAGCATCGATGGTCAGCAGAGCCTGCCAGGCATTACCGCAACGGTCGGCAATGCGTACGAGACGCTGACCCGCTACGACGACCACCTCCAGCCGCAGCCGGTGCTCGCCGAAAGCTGGGACCAGAGCAGCGACGGCAAGCAGATCAAGCTGAATGTACGCAAGGGCGTGCTGTTTCACGATGGTCGCGAGTTCACCAGCGATGACGTGAAATACAGTCTGTTGCGGCTGCGCGACCCCAAAGTCGCGCCAATCGTTGGTCCGCTTGCCAACCAGAGCGCGTGGTGGACGACGGTCGATACACCGGACAAATACACGATTGTGTTGGCCTCGGATACGCCTCGCCCGGGCGTGTTCGACTTCTTCCAGTTCTTCACTATTGTCGACAAGAACCTGATGGAAGGTCCGGATGCACACACGAAGGTCAACGGCACCGGGCCGTTCATGTTCGTCGAGTGGGTCGAGGGTGACCACGTCACGATGAAGCGCAACCCGAATTACTGGCGCACTGGCCAGCCCTACTTCGACAGCATCGAAACACACCTGTATCGTGACGCACAGGCAATGGTGGCCGGACTCGAAGGCGGCACGCTGGATGAGGTCGATGCACCCAGCCTGCAGGATCTTGTGCGGCTGAAAGATGACCCGAAGTATCAAGCCCTTGTCGTCGCGGCGAGCGGCCAGTTTGTTTGCTTCGTGGCCAATACCACACAGCCGCCGATGGACAACAAACAGTTCCGCCAGGCGATCAACTACGCCATCGATCGCCAGCGGTTTGCGAGCACTGTGTTCAAGGGATTGATCACCGGTGGCCAGGATCTTCCGTTTCCGCCACAGGCGCCAGCTTCGGATACCGTGCGCGACCAGCGGTACAGGTTCGATCTCGACAAAGCGCGCTCGCTGCTCGCTGCTTCAGGCGTGACCAATCCCGAAATCGACCTGGTGTATTCCAACACATCCTTTGGCGACACCAATACTCCGCTGGCTCAGATCGTCCAGGCGGACTTGAAGAGCATCGGCATCACCGTCAATCTTCGTCCCGTCGACTTCCCGACCCAGTTCGATCTCGGCAATCGCCGCGCATATAGCGGCCTCCTGCTGAGTGTCGGATCCAGCGCTCAGCTTGCCGAGGCCACCTCGCTGCTCACGCGCAGCCGCTTCTTCAGCCCGGATCCGAAAACGAGTTTCACGGGCCTGGATAATCCAACGTACCGTCAGTTGATCAATACCGCGGCGACCGAGCCCGATCTGGCAAAACGGCGCGACCTGTACGGCCAGATCGAAGACATCATTCTCGACGAATCGGCATCGATGTCGGTCTCGCTGTATCCGCAAACGGCATTGGCGAGCGCGCGAGTGCACGATTTGAGCTATGACTTTCGACCGTCACTCACCTATGCGAGCGCCTGGCTGAGCTAGCAAATGCTGAGTCGCGAAGACAACGAGTTGATCGTCCGCGTCGGGCCGGGTACACCCATGGGCAACGTCTTGCGCTCCTACTGGCTGCCAGCCGTTCTCAGCGAGGAAGTCGAACGGGATAGCACGCCACTGCGAGTGCGGCTCCTCGGTGAGGACCTGATCGCATTCCGCGATACGTCTGGCAAAGTCGGCTTGCTCGCGCACAACTGTCCGCATCGCGGTGCGTCGCTGTTTTTCGGTCGCAACGAAGAAGGCGGACTCCGCTGCGTGTACCACGGCTGGAAATTCTCGGCAGATGGCGCGTGCCTGGACATGCCGAACGAACCGCCTGAGTCCGACTTTCGCCAGAAAGTGCGCGCAATCGCCTATCCCACGCGAGAACGGAACGGCGTCGTCTGGGCTTATCTGGGAGGCACCGAAGGTGTGCTCCCCGAATTGCCGGATCTGGAGTGGGACCTGGTATCGCCCGCACAGCGGTACGCGACGAAGCGTGTCCAGGACTGCAATTGGGTCCAGGCTGTCGAAGGCGGCATCGATCCGAGCCACTCCGGTTTCCTGCACGCGCCGTTACACGTCGATCCCAGTGCGATGAGTCCGCGCGACAGGTACCGCCTGGACAGGCGTCCGCACTTCGCCCTGCTCGAGACTGCGTATGGTCTGCGCATCGGAGCGCGACGTCTCGCCGACCACGATAGGTTTTACTGGAGCATCACCCACTTCATGATGCCGTTCTACAACGCGTTCAACAGTGGCAGCGGTGACGACCAGCAGCCGAGTGTGGGAGGCTTCGCCTGGGTGCCGATGGACGACACCACCACCATGGCGTGGTGCTTCACCTGGAATCCGCAACGTCCGCTGCGCGATGACGAGCGTGGCGACCACCCCCGCGTGCGAACCGGCGTGCACTTGACGCCGTCAGCGCGCTTACCGGCCACATCCGCTCCAGGCGGCGCGTGGCGACCCGTGGCTCGCCGCGACAACGACTACTTGCTGGACCGCGAGATACAGCGCACCAGACGCTTCTTTGGCGTGCCAGGCATCTCGCCGCAGGACGCCGCCGTCCAGGAGAGCATGGGCCCGATCGCGGACCGTTCGATCGAACACCTGGGAAGCAGCGACAGCGCGGTCATCCGCACGCGCCGCCTGTGGCTCAGCGCACTGGACGAAGCCATTCCATTGGGCGTCGCCGCACCCGAGAGCTATCGCGTGCGCGCCGCGGGCTTCATCCTCGGCCACGACGAAGACTGGACCACCGCCGCCGCGGACTGGGTCACCGGCCAGCCCGGCGCAACATCACCCGTCGTCACGTAGCGGGTACTTCAGTGGAGGTGGTACGTGCCCACTTCCGATGGCCCCTCAAACAGTGAGTCCGGCATGCGGATCTGCCCACCAACCTCGCGCAAGCGCTCCGCATAATACTCCCGCACGTACGGGTCCTCCTGGTAGTAATGGATGGTCATTCCACCCTCGTCAATCCCGTACACGTTCCACGCGCGAATCTCCTCCCCATCTTCGCGCCCCATGGCGCCCCCGTTCGGCGTTGGACCTCCCCAGTAATTGATGGTTCGCATCGGCTCTTTACTGACGCTGAAGTGCTGGTGGAACCAGTTTCCGCCGCCCGGCGCTGCGGCGACGAGCCCGCCAGCGACGTACTCCTGCTGCAGGACCTGGTCCCCTTTGCCGTTTTGCCACGGCCGCGGACCAGCGTCGACCGGCCAGTTGAACGTGTAGCCCTGTCCCTTCAGACACACAATCACGGCACCCGACTGGTGATAGTGTGCCTTCGAGTAACGCCCGCTGGGGTACTCAGCGACGAATCCGCCGGTTCCGGCAGTAGCAGGATAGCCATGAAAATACGGCTGAATACGCCGGTAGCCTGGTGCGCGCTGATTATCGAGGGGTAGCTCGCAGTTCACAATATCAGGGAAGACGTTGCTGCGCACCGCGGCACGACCCCGCACGCTCTCGGCCTCAACTTCGGAATTCGCTTTGAAGAAATCGGCAGAGGAGTCAAATCGCTCGCGGAAATCGAAGGGATTGTCGAAGACAAAACTTCGACTGTTGAAGATGTTCATGATGGGTGGCGCGTTGTTCGCCGCCAGCACCAGCGCCGGACTGCCCGTGGCGTTGACCAGACGGTGCCACGTGTTGATTGGCGCCAGAAACAGCGTGCCGGGCTGCCACTCGAAGACGTGGGGCCGGGTTTCGCCTTCGCGCCAAACCTCTGTGCTCCCGCGGCCTTCGATCACGAGATAAAACTCGTCGTACATGTGCCGCTCAGGATTCAGCGCACCGGCGGCGGGCACCTCGACCACGTACAACCCTTTGAGACTCTCGATACCGCGCAGGTGCAGGAACGAGCCACGCCCGCCGAGTCGCTTCCAGTTCCCGAGCGGTAGATCGCGCGTGTCGCGCACACCGATGCCTCGAAAAATGGGAATCCCCTCTTCCTCCATGTAGAGCTCATATGGGCTCTTGACCCGCTTGTACGTGAGGAAGCCGGCGGTTTCGCCTTCGCTCTTCGGTTCGCGAAATTCTTGTTTGGAACCAGTGGACGTCATTGACTCACGCTCCCAGCGTACTCAGCGCCGGCTGAGACGGCGTTGGTGGGCGCCGACAACGGGTAGCCCTTTTCACGGTAGTACTGAGCCGCGCCTGGATGCAGCGGCACCCCTACATCCATGGCGACGGTCCGCTCATCATAGGAAAACGGAATATGCGTTTGACGCAGGAGCGCTCGGCCTTCATCCAGGGCGCGCACGAACAGATACGCGAACTCCTCCGGCATGTCGTCGCGCGCCAGATAGCCCTGCAGGGGCCGGTAGATCGTGCGTATCGGCCGGTCGACGCCGCGCACCAGGCGGAACGGAATCGACCCGGCGTACGCGCCGGCACCCAGCTCGCCGCACATGCGAGTGATGAGATCTTCCGGTAGTTCGAGGAAGCGCAGGTTGTACAGCACTGAGGCCTCCTGCCAGTAGCACGCTTCGATGGTGTTCGCCGCGTACAACGGGTCCATGATCAGGTCGAACTCGCCCGTGCGCACCCACGGCGCCATGGTCCACCCGCTGCCAGGCGCTCGATGTGGCGCGACCTGGAACATGCCGCCCCAGGACTCGATCAGCTCGCGCGAAAGACCGTAGTAGGCCCAGACGGGCTCGAACGCCTCAGTGCGGCCGCCCAGCACCCGCAGCGGGTACGATCGTTCGCGAATCTGTGCCAGGTCGGTGATGCCGGTTTCCCAGCGCACTGCGATGCCCAGCCATGCGGGCATCATGATGGTTGCGAGCGTGCGCAGCCGCGGCATCGCGCCGCCCTTCGCGTACGACTTGACGCCGAGGTGGGCCCAGCGCGTGGTCATGCTCTGGTTTGCACCGAAGTCGAGTGCACCTGCGTGCACCAGGCCCGGGCAGCGCCCCATCGATGCTTCCTCTTCGATCCTCACGCTGTACCCGAGCGGTTCCAGCGCCCGCGCCGCTACCACGCCTAGCGTGCCCCAGGGCGAGCCCGGCGGCGCCCCGCCAAACACCAGCTGCTTATCTGAAAAGCTCATCGTCTTTGCTTCACGATCTCGAGCGAATCCTAGACCCCACGGCGTCATCAGCGCTTGTGGCTAGTGCACTTGTGCGATAGCATGCTGGGCGGTATGACTGGCGCCTCGCCTGTGATCCCTGCGCCCGCGCGGGCTCAGCCCATTCGCCTGGGTGCCGACGAGGCTCTGGCTCGCGCGCACGCACTCGCGCCGGCTTTCCGAGCGCGGGCGCCGGAGACCGAAGCGGTGCGTCAGTTGCCACTCATTACGATCGAGGAGCTCTTCAACACCGGACTCTTCGACATCGCGCTGCCACGTCGCTGGGGTGGTTCGGAGCTCGGTCCCGACGTCTGGCTGGAAGTCATTGCGGAGATCGCCGCGGCGTGCGGATCGACGGGCTGGGTATACGGGGTCCTGCTCGGCCACGTGTGGCTGGTCAGCCAGTTCCCGCTCGAAGCACAGCGCGAAGTGTTCGAGAAGCCGAATACGCTGGTTGCGTCGCTCATTCGCCTGGGCGGCTCGGTCGAGCAGGTACCGGGCGGGTACCGCTGGCGTGGCGCGAGCGGACGCTTCTGCAGCGGCGTCGATTACGCGGACTGGGTCGTGGTGGGTGGCGCCGTTCAGTCCGGGTCCAACGACGGCGGACCAGAGCGGCGTTGGTTTCTGATTCCTCGATCCGACTTTGCCATTGAAGACGACTGGTTCACGACAGGTTTGAAAGGCACCGGCAGCAAGTCGATCCATGTCGCCGATGCGTTCGTCCCCGACTACCGTTCGATCTCCCAGTCGGAGCTCGACTCAGGAAATAGTCCCGGCCGCGCCGTCAATCCGGGTCCGCTCTATCGCCTGCCGGGTTCCACCTGGACCTTCGTGCTCTCCGCGACGCCGATTGGCATAGCCCGCGGAGCGGTCGCCGCCGCCCGCGACAGCTTGCGACGTCGCCTGGGAACGCTGCCCGAGGAGCAGGTCGCCGACTACTCGGCCACACTCGAACGCTTCGCGCGCGCCAGCACCGACGTGGAGGTTGCCTATCTCCTGCTGCAGCGCCAGGCGCGGCGACTCATGGAGGCCGCAGAGCGGCCGCTTTCGCCGGCAGAGCGGACTGTTCACCGACGCGATATCGGTTACGCCGTGCAGCAGGCGCGACACGCCGTGAACGTCCTTTTCGAGTTGACGGGCGGCAGCGGCATCTACGAATCCACCACTCTCCAACGCATGTGGCGCGACGTCAATGCCGCCGCGGCCCACTTCGGCCTGGGCTGGGAACCGGCCGCGGTCGCCTACGCCCGGTCAACCCTTGATCTGCCGCCTGCAAAATCTGACCGTCGTGCGAGGTAGGCTGTGCTAAGCCAGGCAAACAACGAACGCGTCACCCGAACCGGACCAGGTACCCCAATGGGCGCCGCGATGCGCCGCTACTGGATTCCGGCAATGCTCTCAGCCGAGCTCCCAGACGCCGACAGCGATCCGGTGCGAATCAAGCTCCTCGGAGAGGACCTGATCGCCTTCCGCGACTCGAACGGCAGGGTCGGCCTCCTCGCCCATAATTGCCCCCACCGCGGCGCGTCACTCTTTTTCGGCCGCAACGAGGAAGCTGGATTGCGCTGCGTGTATCACGGCTGGAAATTCGACGTGGATGGCACGTGTGTGGATATGCCCAACGAGCCCACCGAATCGGACTTTCGGACAAAGGTCCGCGCCGTCGCATACCCGACAGTCGAGCGCGCGGGGGTGGTATGGACGTTCATGGGCGGTGGCGACCCGCCGCCCCTCCAGACCCAGGAGTGGATGCGGGTGCCGGCGGAAAATCTCGACGTGTGCAAGCACCTGGGTGAAGCCAACTGGCTCCAGCTCCTCGAAGGTGGCATCGACACAGCGCATTCGTCATTTCTGCACCGTAGCTTTGGGCGCAGCGCTTCTCTCGATACACGAACTTTCCGCGCGCGTTCCACTGCCCCGAAGCTGGAGGTCATTACCACCGAGTACGGCTACACCTATGCCGGGATCCGCTCGCTGCCTGACCAGGACCGCAACTACGTGCGCGTCTATCAATATGTGCTGCCCTTTCACCAGATGCGCGCGTTCGAAGGCTACCTTGGCCACTCGCTCATCTCGGGCCATATCTGGGTGCCAGCCGACGATGAGACCACCTGGGTGTGGAGTTGGACCTATACCGCCAATGGCGAGCCGCTGCCGGCGGAAGTCATCGAAGCCGAAAAGAAGTCCGCCGGGAGGCTGGCTTCTGACGTGGTCCCTGGAACGTTCCGGTTCCGTCGCAACAAAGACAATGATTATCTGATCGATCGACAGAGGCAGAAGACCGTCAATTACACCGGCATCGACGTGATCTCCGCCCAGGATCAAGCCGTGCAGGAGAGCATGGGCCCGATCTATGACCGAAGCCGGGAACACCTGGGCACCAGTGACGTGGCGATCATCGCCGCCCGCAGACTCCTGCTCGAGGCGTGTGACGACGTAGAGCGCGGCCGCGAACCACTCGGCAGCCGACTCGAGACGATCTCCGCTCGCGCAGCCGAAATGCTGCTGCCCCAGGATGAGCACTGGTACGCCGCCATGCGCGACCACCTGGTGGCGAGCGTATGAGCGAACGCATCCGCGTTGTTGACACCCATGCGCACATCATCAGCAGTGACCCCACTCGGTTCCCGCACGCACCACTCAGCGGCGCGCTGCCAGACTGGCCCGCGGACCGCTTCGTCGATGCCGACACGCTTCTACAACGCATGCAACTCGCAGGAGTGGATCGTGCCGTGCTTGTCCAGTATTCCAGCGCGCATGGCTACGACAATCGCTATGTTCTGGCCACGGCCAGCCAGCACCCGGACCGATTCGTCGCGGTGTGCACGCTAGATGGGCTCCAACCCGATGCGCCAGAACTTCTTTCCGAGTGCGTGAAATCAGGTGCAGCGGGTCTGCGTATGCGCGCCCGAGGTCGCGACAACGCGCTGGACTGGCTCACCTGTGAGCCACTCTGGCAGCGGGCGGCCGAATTGCAGGTGCCCGTGTGCGTCCACTTCATGGAAAACGTTCAGGCGGAAGGCCTGAAGTTGCTGCCCGAGTTGCTCACGCAGTTCCCAACGGTGCCCGTGGTGCTGGACCACGCGGGCAATCCACCCTGGCGTGAAGGGCCACCGGCGTACGGCATGCGACCCGTGCTCGATCTGGCGCGTTTCGAGCAACTGACCATCAAGTTCGCAACCATCAACCTGGAGCGTCTGCACGCTGCGCACGTGGAGCCGAGCATCGCGTTGGAGCAACTCGTCAACGCATTCGGCGCACACCGCGTCATGTGGGGCTCGGACGCGCCGAACACTCCAGGCGACTATGGTGAAATGCTCAACTGGATGCGTTCGGCCATGCAAAAGCTGTGTGAGACGGATCGCGAGTGGATTCTGGCCGGGACCGCGCTACGCGTGTATCCCAAACTGGCGGAGGTGAGCAACAAGCATGTTGGCGTGTCTATCTCCTAATGGTCGCGCGGAGTACCCGAGTGACAGCCCTCTAACACGACTCCTGGTCGGCACCATCAAGGGCGTGTACGCGCTCGAAAGCGAAGGTTCCTCCAGCGATTGGCGGGTTGCTGAGAGCAGCCTTGAAGGGCGCCAGATCAGCTCCCTGGTACTGGAGCCCCGCTCCGGCGTGGTCTTCGCCGGCATCGCGGGCCATGGCCTGTATGCCAGCACCGATCAGGGTCGCACCTGGGAACCGCGTGCCAGCAGCCTGCGCATCGATCACGTCTTCGCCATGGCGATCGACGAGCGCGGATCCCAGCCAGTGCTATACGCGGGCACATTGCCGCCGGCGCTGTTCCGCAGCCGTGACTTTGGTGCCAGTTGGGAAGAGCTGTCGACCCTCAACGAAATTCCAGACGCGGACAAGTGGAACTTCCGCGCCCCGCCGGGCGCGCCGCACGTGAAAAACATCGCCTTCCACCCGACTGAGCCCGAGACGTTCTTCGTGTGCATCGAGCAGGGTGGCCTGATGAAGACCAGCGACAGCGGTCAGACATGGACCGAACTGTTCGCCTGGCAGCAGGACGACACCTTCTACAGAGACGCGCACCGGCTCGCGATTCAGCGCAGCGATCCTGACGTCATGTACCTCGCCTCAGGTGATGGACTGTGCAAGACGACCGACGGCGGCGCCAGCTGGGAGCGTCTGACGACCGGGACGTACAAAGTAGGCTATCCGGATGCGCTGTTCATCGATCCCGAGGATGATCAGGTCGTGTACATTGGTGGCGCCGGCGGTCATCCGGGCACGTGGGATTCGCAGACTGCGCGAGCGAGCTTTGCGCGCGGCAGCGACGGCGGACATCGATGGGAAGAGTTGCGTGAAGGACTCCCGAACCCGGTGCGCGGCAACATCGAAGCGATCAGCATGGTGCACGCTGGAGGAAACGTCGCGTTTTACGGTGGCACCGCTGTCGGCGAGGTTTTCGCGAGCGAAGATCGCGGCCAGCACTGGCGGCAGATCGCGCAGCTGCCACCCATTTCCAAGGCGGGCCATTATCGTCGGTTCTTGAGTTCTCCTGAAGAGCGGGCTGAGGCCGAACGTGTACTCATGGCGCAGCGCTGAGCCCCGATGGAGTACCGCGCCGATCACGTCGGCAGCCTGTTGCGACCGCCGGAGCTGTTGCAGGCGCGCCAGCGGCACGCTGCCGGTGAGCTCAGCCTCGAGGATCTGCGGCGACTCGAAGACGAGTGCATTTTGCGCGCGCTGGCGATGCAGCGCGAGACGGGTATCAGCGTCCTGTCGGATGGGGAGTACCGCCGCTCCTCCTGGATGGAGGCGTGGGACCGCGTGCTCGCGCCATTCGAAGTGGTGGACGCTTCCGGCGCAGGCCCAAACGCAAACATCGGCCGTTGGCGCGGAGCGGGCGCGGCGCTGGTCGAACAGCAAGCCAGGACGCTGACCCCGCGCAAGTTCATCGGCAAGAAGGTCGACGCGGAACACGTGGAGCGAATGACCAGCCACGAGGTCAGCTTTCTCCAGCAGCGCGCGGAAGGACGGGCATTCAAAGTCACCATGCCTGGCGTTGGACACTTCGCCGGCAACGCCTTCAAACCGGGCATCACGGACCAGGTCTATCGGACCAGGCTGGACATGGCCCGCGACATCGCAATGATCCAGCGGCGCGAGATCGAGGCACTGATCGCGCAAGGCGTGCCGTACGTGCAGATGGACTCACTCCGCTACGTAATGCAGCTTGCGGACCCGGAGCGTCGCGAGGCGATCAAGGCGGCGGGCATCGATCCGGAGCAAGATCTCGACGAG
>Ga0209580_10001087_pt1 | contig 12897 bp, 6 predicted proteins | sample Coa_R1_5_FD_187153 | JGI IMG/M metagenome (GOLD analysis project Ga0209580, IMG submission 187153) | Surface soil microbial communities from Centralia Pennsylvania, which are recovering from an underground coalmine fire - Coalmine... | ecosystem: Environmental > Terrestrial > Soil > Unclassified...
AGGTTCGTTGAAAACCGCGTTCGGCCCGGTAAACATTCCCTGAAATGGGTTCGGCACCAGACTGGACTGGCACGTCGAATCACACAGCTTCCGCGCCGCCGTCGGCAGCGTATCGCGGTTGCGCGTCGCTCCTCCCCAGGGCAAGTGCGTGCTGCGATTCGCTGAGTAGTCGGCGGAGATGACAATGCCCGCCGGGAAAAGGTGTTGCAACCCAAGGTTCCATTGATAAATCTCCGGGTTGCGATCCGACAGCGTCCCCAGATCGTTGCCGTTCCCCAATCCCCACTCTGCTAACGCACCATACTTGGTTCCTTGTGCCTGCGGAATCGTGTTGGGGGGCAGCTCGGGAAACACATTGTTGAGTGCCCAACCCGGGGCAAGGGTTAGGTTACCGTCCAGCGAGATGTGGAATTGCGCCGCCTTCTGGAATGCGGTCCCCGGATACTGGAAGTTGGTCGCAGAAGATAGCCCGTAGAAGAGCCCCGCGCCGCCGCGGAGTACCGTGTTCTTCTCGACCTGGTAAGCGAAGCCCAGCCGCGGTCCAAAATTGTTGCGGTCGATGGGAACATGCCGCATGCCTGAACTCGGAAACACGGTGGTACCCAGCAACTGCCTTGGTCCCAGACCCAGACTGCTCAAGTCGACGGGATTCCCGTTATCGTCGGTGACCAACCCGCTCCCCGGCGGGGGCGGGGTCAGGTCCACTGTGACCCCGCTGTTGCCGGTGAAATTGCTGAATTGGAGGCGGTTGAAGCGTTCCGTGTAGGGCACGCTCCACTCGTAACGCAAGCCCAGGCTCAGCGTCAGCCTGGACGTCGCTTTCCAGTCATCCTGCGCGTAGAAGTCGGTCTGCTTGGATTTCTGCAGTACCGCCGGCTTAATATTGATGTGGCCGTCGACCGGCCATCCCAGTTCTAACGCCGCCATCGCGTCTCCATCCTGGGTATTAGGATCGAAGAAGGCATTTTGCGCTGTTGTGCTCCCGGAAAAATGAAACAGCCCGGTCGCGTCGTCGGGCTGAAAAAAGTTATTGAAGAAAAGCCGCTGCTCCCCGCCGAACTTCAGCACGTGGTTCCCTTTCACCCAACTCAGCGACGAGGAGTAGACATACTGCGTGTGCCCATTGATGGTGTTAATGCAACACTGCGAGTTCAGATCTGCATAATTGTCCGGGAAGATCTCAGTCATTTTTGTGATGTGGTTGGCTTCTGTCAGAATCGATTGAAATCCGAACTGCGTGGGATCGATGGCTTGCGGCGTCTCGTTCTGATAGTAGCGATCCAACCCAAAACGGCTGGTCAGCAGTAAATTCGGGCTCAGAGTCCAGGTGTGCTCCAGAGCCACATTCCGCGTGGTCAACTGCGTCTGCGACCCGTCAAAAAACAGACCCGGAGTGGTGTCATGAAAACTGTTCTGGCTATACCGACCCATCAAATGGACTTTCTCCGTGAGTTGGTGGTCCAGCTTGATATCAAATTGGGTCGTGGGCGTCGTTTCGGTGATCGGCTTATTGAAGTTATTGCCTGAGTTGTCGATCGGACCAGTAGGCAAGGGAAACGCGTTCGCAGCGTTCAGCGCGTTCCAGACCGGGCTCATCATGCCCTGAGGAATTACATTCGTGCTGCCCGTGATTGGATCAACCGGAAAAGGCTGCCGGTCGCCGAAAGTAGGACTTAATGGATTCGTGTCGACATTGAAGGGGTTGAAGAGTTGCACGGGCACGGTATTCCCGTTGACATCCTGCGTCAGCGTCTGGGTGAAGTTGCCCTGCCGCTCCAGGAGAGTCGGGACTCTGGCGCTGACCAGTTGCTTCCCGATGCTCCTGATTCTCTCCAGATCAACCAGGAAGAAGGTCTTCCCCTTGAAGATGGGGCCGCCCAGTGAAAAGCCGTATTGATCTACGGTGAAGTCTCCCCGGGGTACACCATTTCGCACCGAAAAGAAATCGTTGGCGTTGAGCCAGGACCGCTGCCCAAACCACCACCCGCTCCCGTGAAATTTGTTGGTCCCCGACTTCATCAGAACATTCACCACCGTCCCACCATTGCTGCCATACTCCGCCGAGAAGCTGTTGTTCTGCACCTTGAATTCCTGAATCACCTCGGTCGACGGCATGTAGCTCTGGCTGTTAGTGGCCCCCTCCCCCTGTTCCGGACCGGTCGCCAGAGTGCCATCCAGCCGGATTTCCGCCGAGCCATAACGCTGTCCGTTGGAGGAAAAGGCGGTTCCGAATGGATATTGATCCGCATTGTTCAGCGCAGTAACCCCAGCCGACAGATACACCAGGTCGTCGGCGTTGCGGCCTTGCAAGGGCATGCGGCTGACGAACTCGTTGGTCACGTCGGTGCCCAGCGAGGAGCTTCCTGTATCCAGCAGCGGCGCAGCCTCGGTCACGGTGACCGTTGTGTTGGTCGTCGCCATACTCAGCGCGAAATCTACCGTGGCCTGCTGGCTCACCGCTAGCACCAAGCCCGTCCGCTCAACAGTGCGGAAGCCCGGCGCCTCCACCTTGATGGTGTAGCTCGCGGGGCGCAGCCCGTTCACCACATACTCTCCACTGGCGTTGGTGGTCGCAGTGGTCGCAATACTCGTCGACTCACTCGTCACTGTGACTTTCGCATTGTTCACCACGGCGTGGGATGGGTCCGTGACCGTGCCGCGCACTTGCGCCGTGTAACTTCCCTGGCCGAGAACCGATGTGACAGACGAGGCAAAAAGACATGCGGCTAAAACCACCTTCGAGATTTTCGCTGTGCTCATCATAATGAGCCCCCATTTTGCGGGCTTCTGAAGCCCTGAATTCGGCCATTAGCGATCAACAGAACTAACGACAATCCTTAATGTCAATACCTACGGCTCCCACCAGAACACTGCGCCTTTCTCGATCGGCGGCAAGCTGAACGTGACCTCGCCATGGTCAACGACTCCGTTCACCGGCGATACCTGTCCCAGAAACGGAAGAAAGGATCCATGCCCCTCATTGGTTCCTTCAAGCCGAACCCGCACTCCGCTTTGGGGTGTCTGCACCGGGTTTTCTCCTCCGCGCAAGCCTGTGAAGTTGGCGAAGAATATATGGGGGCTTCCATCAATTTTCGAAATCGATGTGGCAATCGTCGCCGGCGCAAGCACGTGAATTTTTTGGCTGGGCTTCAGTGCCTCAAGAAACTGTTTCTCGGAGTCCGTATTCGCCGAGGCGAAATCTTTCTGCAGTGAGGAAAAATATTCCGCTCCCGGACACTTCCTGAAGCGGCTCACGTTCTGCGAATTTCCAACTTGGGTCGCATCGTCCCCTGTGATCACGAGTGTTCTGCCACTGTCCGCATATTTTTTCAACCAGGCTTTTTCGTCATTGCTGAGGATGCGGGCATTGGGAAGTATCAACGTGCTGCCTTCGAACTCTGTGAGCGTGCGTGGGGTTACAACCTGAAACTCGAGATGTTTCTGCATGAGCAGGATCAGCACGCCGCGATACGAAGTTATGAACTCGTCTGCGTAGTAGTCCCGGGTTTTCGGAGAGAAATAAACGCCAATCGGCGAGATCGGACTTCGAGGATCATAAAACGTATTTTCATGAGCTTTGATCCACGAGAAAATTTCTCGCCGCGTCGGGTAGTCGTTTGAGCCCGCCATGGAATGGCCGGGCGCGTCCCAGAAATTTGCGCCTGCCATGACTTCTGACATGGCAAGATTCTTCATGGCCTCGCGGCGGTCAATGTTCTTCTGTCCATCCCATGAGTAGTTCAATATCCACGTTGGCTTCCCCTGCGCGAAGGCACGAAACGAGTGCATTCCAACCTGGTAACTGAACCAATCGAGCGGATTTCGCGACGCCGCCATGTGATCGCCTTCTCCGTACTCGTATTCATGAGCGACCACGTCCACCGCTGCATACAGGCTGTACACGTCGGCCCCGACGCGGGCCGCGGCTTCTTCAATTCCGGGGTAGATTTCCGGGATGATCTGAATTTGCGGATTCACTGATTTCGCGTTGTGCGCGATTTCCTGCATGAAATCTGTGAATGTCTGAATGCGAAAATCAACCCACTTGCGAAAATTGGGATCAGCGAAATCTCCGATCTTCAGATCTTTTTTTGCGTTCAAGCCGGTTTGCTTGCGGAACTCTTCGACCGTGTAATCATCGAAGCTGGCCCAGGTGTTTTCCCAACCCTCGAAGTGCGTCATCCAGTACGGAATGTCGACGTAAATGCCATCGATCCCTGTGCCCGCGATCTGCTTTACACGCTCCATATAGATCTTGCGCCACTCCGGAGCATACGGGCTTACCCACACGTCCTCGTCGCCCTTCTTAATCCAAAATGCGGTCCCACCGCCGAAGATTGCAGGTTCTCCTGTAACCTTGCGCTGCAGCCAGTCGGGATGTTCCTTGGCTAATGTGTGAGGCGTGTTCGCAGCATTAGCGGTGATGCACTCCGTCCCGGCGATATAAACGAAGGCGTGGTTACCCACGGCATGGGCCTTTTCCGCCACCGCCGTAATCGCTTTCAGTTTGGCTTCGGGATCGACAAAGCTTTCGTAGCGGCCCTCGATGTCGTTGTCCACTTCAATCCCGAAAACGCCGTCGCGCTGAGCATTTTGAACAATCTGATCGGCATTGTCGCTACTCAGACCGTAAGCTCCGATGCGAGCAAAATGCGTCCACAAGACTTCGCCGGTTCCGGAAGCATTGTTGGGAATCAAGAAAAGCAGAACAAGCAGTGAGTAAAACGTGCGCACACCCGCGATGTTGCGAAGCGCGGCAATGGACTGCCGCCCCGAGACGCTCAGTCGCGACAGGTTTCGTATCATTTCGTTCGCTAACTTTTAGTTTCGATGTGGCTGTTTTGTCAAGCAATAAATGCAGGTCCATAGTCCCGGAGCCCAGGAATTGTCCGAATTGGCTGATTTACACCGGATCTCGACATCTGGATCCGCAAGGGCCAGACGGGGTTTTCAGTGGCTTGACTGTTTTCTGACCGCGATTAGCGACACTTGCTCCAGCCCGGGGAAATGGTCGTCTTTATCCGGTTTGCGTTCGGTTGGGGCGATTTGCTGAATCAAGGTTGCAGCTGGCAGGAGCTTGCTAAAGTACTGGGCGTAAACCTCTGCATACGCACGCTGGTCCGACAAGTCATCCAGGTACATGTTTGAGGCCACAACCTGATCGAAATTCATATCGGCTTCTTCCAGATTGTCGAGAAGATTGCGCATCGTCTGGCGAAGCTGATGAGCTGTGGTGGTGGCGTACACGCCGCCGTGCGGACCAGGGATGAATCCATCTTTGGCCGAGCAATACAAAGTATCTCCGGCAAAAACGCATGGGCTGGCTGTCGGGCTTGGCGGCATGTTTTTCGGACGCACCGCCTTGCGTTGCTGCAGATCGCGCACGGCTATGCCCGTGTACTCGATGTGCGCTCCCCCAGGCAGACTGGACACCTCTATTGTGGCCCGCGCTGGAGTATTGCCGAACTCGAACCGTCGCGCATAGCGCTCGTTCATGACGCGGTGGGGGATATCCGAAGTCAAGTAGGGATTAACGAAAACCATGTTCGCCATTTCTAAACCCGCCGCCTTCACCACGGCCTGCATACGGTCCAGCGCGAGGTCCACTTGCGCTGCCGGATCGTCCGGGATTTTGCCGGTTTCCGAGTCGCTGCCCCGCATCCCCGAGACGAACAGCCGATCGTGAGTCAGAACTCCTGGAGAAGTCCCGTCCGGCTTGTAGTTCGGCGGGTAAATCGCGCGTCGATCCGTGAGGTCCCGCACAGCGACGGCGTTGATTTCGATAGGTGAATCCGGAACGCGAGCGACCCCGAGCACGGCGCGAGCGGGCGAACTTTTCGGGAAGTACTGGCTGAAAACTTTGCTCATCTGATCGTACTTGCCGACGTCCTCCAAGTACACCTGCGTATAAACCACGTTGTCCATCGTCAATCCGGCAGCCTCGATGATGGTCTTGATATTGGTGAGCGCCTGGCGCACCTGTTCTTCAAAAGTTGCCGGCAGGTTCCCGTCCGGCCGTCTTGGCCCCTGCCCAGACACATAGACGTAGTCGCCAGCGTCAACCGCCGGCGAGTAGAAGCGATTTGTTTGAGGCGAAGCTTGCGAAGGAGTGACCGCACGAATCTGCTGCGCCGCCGCAGATGTGCAAAGCAGCAACGCAATGCAGAAAACTCTTGTTTGTGGTTTTTGGGCGCGCTCCTTCAAGACGACTCCTTTGCGGTGCCTAGGCCGAGCCCTTTTTCTGCGCGGCTCGCAAAACCGAGCGCAGTCGTTGCCCGACGATAATCTCTTCGCCCGGCTGGATTGTCATCGAAACCAATTCTATGTGGTCCGGTGCTTTTCGTTCTTTCGGAGTGGGATTCGGATTACCTTCGCGAACTGCCGTCACCAGGCTTGGGTTATCTGAGCCAAGAACTTCTATTACTGGATCGCCGGCTCGTAATTCCTGTACGCAATCGGAAATGCTGAATCCCCATGCCTTCTGGTCCCAAGAGACTTTCAGAGTCGGATAGCGGTTTCCATCTTCGGGAACGTACGTATCGGTTTTCACTCCGGGCACGGTGTCCACGAGCTTGCGAATGCGATCGATGCGGCCATTCCATTCGGCATAGAGCTTCTTAGGATCGAGCTTCAACCAAACCTCTAGCGCAGTGAGGCAGCCGATGATTTCTTCCTTGCCAACTTTCATAGGCCGGCAGACGGCTCCTTCCCGCGGATTGGAATTCATGAGCGCTGCTTCGATCAAGTCTTTCCGGCCCAGCAACAGACCGCTGCACTGGGGACCGGAGAGTCCCTTGCCGCCGGAGAAACAATACAGATCAATTCCCATCTTCGCGTAAAGCTTGGCATTGTCTGCAGGTGGTATCCCGGCCGCGTCGTCCAGCAGCATCGGAACTTTATGCTCTTTGGCAATGGACAGCTCTCGTTGTAACTTCTCGCCTAGATCGGTGGTGTAAATCATGGCAGTGTTTTCGTTGATCGCGTTGGCGAGTTCATCCGGGGAGTAAACCAGAACCAGTTTGGCTCCCGTGAGGCGGATGGCGCTGTCGAAAGCGCTCCGGCCCCCGACCATCACAACTTCGTGTTTCAGGCCGGTGGTATCGGGCAGTTGCCAAATCTTCTTATCGTCGGCGCCGGCCATGCACGCAGCCGACGCGGCTGCCATGGCGCCTGCAGCGCCGGAGGTCACCATTCCAGACTCCGCGCCAGTCAATTCGGACAAGCGGCGCCCAACAGCTCGTTGCAACTCGATCACATTCACGAAATAGTGTGATGCATCAATTTGTGCTTGCCGAACTTCCGGGAATTCCAGCGACCCACTCAGATAAGTCCACGTGCCGCGGCAATTGATGACCGTGTTTACGCCTAACGCTTTGTACACATTCCGACGCGGGTCTTTGCCCACTGCGGTTGCGGCCTGTGCATACAGGTCACGAGCGGCGATTTGGGTCAGTAACGGCGTTGCCGCCAGGAGCTTCATGAATGAGCGGCGGTTGGAATTGGAAACGGGCATTTGGTTATCTCCTCTAAGCGTCTTTCAAGCTTGTGACCAGACGCGCCGTTGGGAACAATTAATCCTCATCCTTAGGCAGCGGAATTTTGGATCGCACCGCCAGGATGTGCGCGTGGCTTCCGGGCTTGTTTTGGTTGTAAAAACCCACCGTGCAGTTCGGGCGGAAGTAGTAGGCGTCTCCTGGTTTTGCTGGATGGCGGCCTTCGATGCCGTCCGTCCCGCCTCCGGCAACCATGTCCCCTTGCCCGTCAATGACAAGGTAGATTTCTTCTGCGACCTCGTGATGATGGGGAAAGTTGGTGCCGCCCGGAGCGAAATCCATCCAGAACAAGCTAGTCACGACGTAAGCCTGATCGATCGCGTCGCGCGTGGCGGTGCGCGGGCCCACGAGCAGCTTGTAGAGCACAGAAGTGGGGTGGCCCTCAACCGTTTCCTCGCCAAGCTTGTCCATGTTGACGATTCTGGGTTGGCTGGGCGGCGCTCCAATTGCAACCGATGACGGGATCTTGAATGTCATCACCGAAATTCGCAACGATGAATCAGAGTTGTTCGTAATCGAGTGCCTTACAGCTGGCGCGATGTAGGTGAAGTCATTCGCTCGCAAAGGAAAACTCTGGTCGCCATATCGCAACTCGCCTTTTCCCTCGAGCACAAAATAGAGTTCTTCCTGATGATCGTAGAGAATGGCCTGACAACTTCCCCGAGCATCAACCCTCGCCTCCCCGAAGCGGGCAACGCTGAGCATAATGCGGTTTTCAGTGTCGCCCTCACCAAAGATGGGTTTGTAGTGGCAGGTTTCAGATGAAAAGTCCACGTGGGAGGAACTAAGCCGCGGAACGAAACGATAGAGCCAGGTGGGATCGACCTGGCGCTCTTGCGCGGTTACATTCGCGGCAACCAGTATGCAAATGAGCCAACCGAGCTTTTTGTGAATCCCCTCAGGACACCCGTTCATTCGCGAATCTGTATAACACAGAATCAGCTTGACGCAAATTCAATTTTTTCGTTTCATTGTGCTTCGTGTTCTTTTGCGAAGATTTTTGTTCACTTTTTCTCGTCGACAGGCGCTCAAATGAAACCCAACCGGCACGCAGCAACTGTTGTCCGAGACCTAGGTCTTTTTCTGTTGGTACTGGTTCTATTCCAGCTGACCACTGCATCTGCTCAAAGTCAGCCGAACTCCAACAAGCCTGCTGACTGCCGCGTGGAAAGTATTGAGTACAAAGGTTGGGATGCGCAGCAACTCTCCAATGACTGGGTGAAGTTGATCATCGTGCCGCGGAACGGAGGACGTTTAATGCAGGTGACTTTCGGAGCACACGAGTACCTCTTTGTGAATCCAAAGCTCGAGGGCAAGTATTCTCCTCCCAGCCAGGCCAAATGGTTCAACTACGGCGGCGACAAAATCTGGCTCTTGCCGGAAGGCAACAACGACGAACAACATTGGCCGGGCAACTCTGATGTTATCGACGACAGCCCATATTCGTTCAAAAAACTCTCAGAAGGGAAGCAGTGCGAGGTCGAGCTGACGGGTCCAGCCGACCCGCAAACCGGTATTCAAATTTCCCGCACGATTCAACTGGGCACCGACTCGCCGCGCATTCATTTCAATGCCTCAATGAAAAACACTTCCGGGCACACGGTCGAATGGTCGATGCAATCGGTTTCGCAATACAACACTTCAGCACCTTCTGGTTCGGGTTTCAACCACAACTTCTGGACCTTTACTCCGGCGAACCCTTCCAGCAGTTATTTGAATCGTTATCACGTTCGTTTTGGTCCGGCGGAGAATCCTGCGGTTGCGGTGAGGGATAACGGTTTATTCACCGTCCACTATGTGCACATGGCCGCCGAGTTATGGCTGGACTCGACTGCAGGCTGGGTCGCCGTTGTTGATGGTGAAAGCCGCTATGCCATGGTTGAGCGTTTTCAGTACGAGCAGAGCAAACCTTATCCCGGCAAAGCGTCTGTGATTTTTTGGACAAATGGTCCTGAGATGAGGTTGGGCGATGACGGAGTGCCCTCTCTGAGCGCTGACACCGACGCTGGTCCTTATTACGAAGAGGCTGAGCTTAACAGTCCCACGTGCCGGCTGCGTCCCGGAGAGAGCTGTGCGCTAGAAACAGAATGGTTTCCGACACGGGCAGGAAGCGAGTTCCGGGGAGTGACCGATGCCGGGGTCAGGTTGCGCCCGCTCGTATGTGTTCCGACGGCGAACGCTAAAGTGAAGATCTCAGGTTCGTTTGGAGTGTTCTTCTCAGGTCGCCTGATTGCGCGTTTTTACGACCGGCGTGGCGCGCTGCTGGGCACGGTGCCCGTCACCAATGCGAGTCCAACGGAGCCAGTGTCGCTTGATACCGAAGTTAGCCCTCCTGGAGTGGCCGCACGAGTCTCACTTCACCTGGAAGACGAACGTGGTCTCGATCGCGGTGCCCTTGAAGAGGTACGAATCGCCGGTGGGGACAATCGTTAATGAATTCGCCACGTCAGGCATTCATTTTTGGTGTTCTCGTCATCTCTCTTTTTATTCTGGCACAGACGGGTTCCCGAACAATTGCTCAGCAGAGCCAATCACCCGTAACAGCCTCGACGGACGTCCGCACTGACGAGTTACTCAACGTGCCGGTGGGAGCGAACTGGCCTTCTTACAACGGCGACTACACCGGTCGCCGCTACAGCAGCTTGCATCAGATCAATCTTGCAAACGTCGCGCAACTCCGTGCGGCCTGGGTGTTCCACCCGGGGAACTCGCAAAACCTAGAAGTCACGCCCGTCGTCGTAAACGGAGTTATGTTCGTCACCTCGGCGAACCATGTATTCGCGCTGGATGCCCGGACGGGCCGATCGCTGTGGCACTACCAACGTCCGGTCAGTTCAGGATTGCTCGACGATGCGGCCGCGCACAAGAACCGCGGCGTTGCGGTATGGCACGATTCGGTTTACGTGGAAACTGATGATGCTCACTTGCTCTGCCTCGACGCTCGCTCGGGCGGCTTGCGCTGGGACGTTGAATACGCCGATAAGACCAAGCAGTACGGCGCCACCAGCGCCCCGCTCATTGTGAAAGATCTCGTGGTTGTAGGCAGTTCCGGCGGCGATTCCGGGGTGCGGGGATTTATAGCTGCGTATGATGCGGCAACTGGAAAAGAGAAGTGGCGATTCTGGACGATTCCGGGGCCGGGAGAATTTGGTTCTTCCAGTTGGCCGGGTGATTCGTACCTTCACGGCGGGGGCACCACCTGGATGCCCGGAACTTATGATCCGGAACTCAACACTCTATATTGGACGACGAGCAACGCTGCGCCGGATTTTGTAGGAGACTCAAGGCCGGGCGACGATCTGTACACTGCCTGCGTTCTTGCTCTCGATCCGGCAACCGGCAAATTGAAGTGGTACTTCCAATTCACACCCCACGACGTATACGATTACGACGCGAACGAGACCCCAGTGCTGGTAGATGCCAATGAAGACGGCACTATGCGCCACCTGCTGTTACAGGCCAATCGCAATGGCTTGTTCTATGTCCTCGATCGCACCACTGGCAAATTTCTGCGCGCCACTCCTTTTGTTAAAAAACTGAACTGGGCCAATGGAATCGATGGTTCTGGCCGGCCTAGCCTTTCAGGCCGAATTCCGACCGCAGACGGTACCTTGATTTGTCCGGGCATCGACGGAGCGACGAACTGGTTCTCACCTTCCTACAATGTAGAAACAGGATTGTTCTACGTCATCGCTCTTGAGAGTTGCAATCAATACTTCGCAGCTCCCAGAGAGTTTGTGCGCGGTGAAACCTACTACAATACCGGCACAAAACTTCCACCAGGCGATCATCCGCAAAAGATTCTGCTCGCGCTCTCAGCGAAAGACGGAAAAGCAGTTTGGAGCTACCCGCAGGTGGGTCAGGGCAACTCCTGGGGTGGCACGCTGACTACCGCTGGGGGACTCGTCTTCTTCGGCGATGATTCCGATTCGTTAGAAGCCGTGGACGCCGCAACGGGCCGCCCTCTTTGGCATTTCAACACCGGCCAGAGATTTCGCGCTTCGCCAATGACCTACGACGTTGATGGTGTTCAATATGTGGTGATCGCGGCCGAGAGCGACATTTTCACTTTTGCGCTTCCAAAACGCTGAGCGGGGTGCATTTACACCACTTCAACCTCGATCTTCTTTGTCTCGCGATCCAGTTTTGTGATGCGAAACGTCCGAACCTGCCCTGGCTGGATTTCGTGCGCCCTCGAGGACTCCGCTACTGCTCCGCTTTTCCAACGTGCTGCAAGCATTGAACTCAAAGAAGCCACATCGGTCTTTGCGCCAGCGGAATGATTAACGCCTTCCTGCTTCGGCGTCGGTGAAATGCATGTCACATGAATCCCCTCTCCCAGCTCCACCGTCGCCGAATTCCCTAATACTTCTACGACGCGACCGCTGACCACATCGCCCTGCTGGTGCTCGGCGACGTATTCGTCAATGCTGGTCGGAACCAATTGCTTCATCCCAAGTTTCAGTCTCCGTTTCGCCGTGTCGAGCTCGATCACCTGTGCTTTCACCAACTGCCCGACCTTCAGCACATCCTGCGGATGATTGATGCGCTTCTCCGCGCTGATGTCGCTGATGTGAATCATGCCTTCTATGCCCTCAGCCACCTGCACGAACGCGCCAAACTTAGTGAGGCTCACGACCGCGCCCTCGACCGCCGACCCAATCGGAAATTTCTGCGCAGCATCAGTCCACGGGTCACCCAGCGCCTGCTTCAAACCCAGAGACATACGCTGTTCACCCGCGTTCACTCCAAGAATTACAGCCTCCACTGTTTCCCCGGGCTTAACCAGATCGCTCGGCTTTCGGACCTTCTTGACCCAGGACATTTCCGAAACGTGAATCATTCCCTCAATTCCCGGCTCGAGTTCAACGAAGGCGCCAAAGTCCATGACGCGAGTGACGGCGCCGCGGACCCGTTCGCCGACTTTGTACTTGGCCGGGACTGAATCCCAGGGATGCGGTTGAAGCTGCTTCATTCCAATTGAAATGCGGCGCTTCTCGGGATCAATTTTGAGAACCTTGGCTTCGATCTCCTGGCCTACAGAAAGGACATCCGCAGATTGGTTGACGCGACTCCAGGAAATATCGCTGATATGCAGCAACGCGTCCACCCCGCCCACATTAACGAACGCTCCGTAATCCGTCAGGCTTCTCACCGTGCCGTTCACGGCGTCGCCTTCCTTCAGTTCGGAGTAGCGCCGGTCCTTACCTATTTGCTGTTCTTCTTCGGCGACAATGCGCCGGTCAACCACTACGTCTTCATCCGCGGCGTCGAGCTTGATAATGCGGCAACGGATTTCCTGCTCAACTAATTTCTCCATCTCGGCCGCATCCCGCACTCCGCT
>Ga0209580_10001088_pt1 | contig 12894 bp, 14 predicted proteins | sample Coa_R1_5_FD_187153 | JGI IMG/M metagenome (GOLD analysis project Ga0209580, IMG submission 187153) | Surface soil microbial communities from Centralia Pennsylvania, which are recovering from an underground coalmine fire - Coalmine... | ecosystem: Environmental > Terrestrial > Soil >...
TACCCCCGGACTCGACGACGTGCGTGGGCGCGTCGGCTCGGGAGAGCGAAGAACAACTACCTATATGGAAGGGGGTGGGGAACAGAGACTCCAGAGCTTCACACTCCACCAAACCGGGGCCACCTCAGAGCAACTCGTCCTCGAGGCTCGAGTGTGACTGGAGCGCGGCCGCGAGGACGTCCGTTTGTGCCCGGAGCGCGCACAATGAGAGCTGCGGGATCGCCTCTTCCACATGATCAAATTGCACGTACAGCGCGCCGTGCTCGCCCAGCAGTGCGTCAACGATGTCCATGCTTCCTGTCTCCGCCGGTCCTCATTAACGTGGTCCATAATCAGCATCTCACATCGTCGTCTGAACGGTCTTTGCGCTGGCGCAAACCCTTCGATGTAAGACCGCTTGTGATCGAGAACCGTCCGCCGCGGCCGCGTGTCGACGGACCGGACCGCGGAGTCGTCAACGGGCTGTGGATTGTCAATACGCACGACATCGGCTTTCTCTTCTGGCCCAGCTTCGCTCTAGGCGCGGACATCACCGGCGACCTGACGTTGCGGGAAGTGGCGTTGCTGGCCGCACGTACGCTCGCCTAGCGCTTACAACACGGGCGGCTACTTAGTAGCGTGGGGACCACTCCACGATAGGCGGGTTCGCAAATCATCCACCATCGGTCCCATGATGAACCTACCGCTCCTATGGCGGAGCGGCGATGCCAAACTTCGCCGGATAGCGCATCTCCATGCCTCTACGTCGATACCGGCGAACATTCGTCCGGATGGTTCGACGTACCATCGTATCCGATTCGATCCCGACTCAGCAGCATCGTCGCTGTGAGGCGCGGACTCGCGGTCTTCCGGGCGCTCGGGCGCTTGCCGCATTGGCCAGAGACTCTCCGTCCCCCGAAACGGACTCAGGGCGGACGCGGTGACGCGCAGCCGGCGCTTGCGGTAGAACAATGAAGATCCGCACCGCAGTGTGTTACGAAGAATGTGGCATCGGATGTCGCATGTAGGGTTAGTGAGTACTGACGAATATACTTGCGCACCGGTGCGCAATCCGGCCTGAGGCGGAGGCCCATATGATCGCATCGTTAATCGATCGCTTTATCCGCAGCCAGCGCTGGTTGGATCCCTTTGGAGAGTTCGTCCAGAAGGTGGTGGGGGAGATCTACAAACCACTTGGGCGGCAGGGCCAGGCGCTCAAGAGCTTTCTCCACGGCACCTGGTGGGGGCATGCCCTTCATCCCGTGATCGTGAACGTTCCCCTCGGAGCTTGGACGGCCGCCCTCGTCGCCGACCTCGTGGCCTATACCGGCCGGTTGAGACCAGAGGTCGGTGACTTTTGTGTGCTCATTGGCGTGCTGGCGTCGTACGGGGCGCTGGTCACGGGGTACACAGACTTCCACGAAACCGCTGGCCACGAGCGCAAGGTGGGTGCCGCCCATGGGCTACTCATGACAACGACCATCCTGCTCTACACCGCCTCATGGCTCCTCCGTTGGCGTGTGGGGGGCTCCGCACATGATCTTGCGGTCGTGCTGGCGGTGATCGGCTACCTGCTGGTGATCAGCGGCGCATACCTGGGCGGAGACCTCGTCTTCCGAATCGGGACGATGGTCAACCGCAATGCCTTCATCACGGGGCCGAAAGAATTCGTGCGCATCGGGAGGCCCACGGATTTCGCCGAAGGACAGATGAAGAACGTGGAGGCAGGCGGGATGCCGGTGCTCGTAGTTCGTCACGGGGGCCGGCTTTACGCGATCTCCAACACGTGTGCCCACGCCGGCGGACCGCTCGACGAAGGCGAGCTCGACGGCACCAGCGTCACGTGCCCTTGGCATGCATCGCAGTTCGATATCACCAATGGACGGGTTAAGCGGGGCCCATCCACATTCGACCAGCCCAGCCTAACCGTCCGTGAGAATGGCGACGCTGTTGAGGCGAAACTGAGCAGGTTGCGCCAAGCCTGACGTGCGCCGCCACGGAGAAGGCCTAACGGGCGGTCTCTCAGGAGGGTGCGGCGCAGATGACGGCGAGGGGCCAAGACACTGGCGTTCTTAACCTTGGCGGCACAAGGAGGCACACTTGATGAGATCGGCGGCTGAGTTCGACCAACGGACGCCAAATGAGGAAACCGGCAAGACGCTGGGGGCGCGGATGCCGGAGACCCCGGTCGACCTACTCGCGACGCAGCGCGCTGTCCGGGACCTCCTCCTCGCCCTCGGGTTCGATCCATCTGACGAGGGCCTGGTGGAGACGCCGCGGCGCGTCGCCACCGCGTTTACGGAGCTGGTCACCCCTCTCCCCTTCAAGATGACTACGTTCGCCAACACTGACGGCTACGACGAACTCGTGCTGGCACGCGCGATCCCGTTCCACTCCGTCTGCCAGCATCATCTGTTGCCTTTTGTCGGCGTTGCGCACGTCGGTTATCTGCCCGCGGACAGACTCGTGGGCCTCTCCAAGCTAGCCCGCGCGGTGGACCACTGCGCCCGCGGCCTCCAGGTGCAGGAGCGTCTCACGATTCAGATCGCCAACTACCTCACTGAGCGACTCAAGCCCAAGGGGGTCGGGGTAGTGCTCGAAGCGGAGCACATGTGCATGTCGCTTCGCGGGGTGCAGAAAACCGGCACCAAGACGGTGACCTCGGCGCTGCTCGGGACGCTCCGCGACGATGCCCGTGCGCGCGAGGAATTTTTCGCGCTGGCTGGGGTCCGGGAAAAGAACCGGATGCCCCGCCATGGCACACTACTCGTCCGCCGCCGGGAGTGCTTCAACGCCGCCCACCAGCTGTGCGACCCCGACCTTTCCGAGGACGAGAATCGGCGTCTGTTCGGCAAATGCGTGAACCTGCACGGCCACAACTACATGCTCGACGTGGTCGTAACGGGAGACGCCGATCCGTTGAGTGGGTACGTCATGGACCTGAAGCGGCTTTCCGACCTGATCTGCGACGCGATCATCCAACACGTCGACCACTGTAACTTGAACACCGATGTTCCATGGCTTGCGGGCCGTATCCCGACGGCGGAAACCCTGGCCGTAGCGTTCTGGGAGCGTCTGGAACCGCATCTTGCAGACGGGACCTTGCGCTCCGTGCGGGTCTGGGAAACCGAGAAGAACTGGGCGGAGTATCGGGGCGGTGGTTGACACGATGGTGACATCGCAGCGCGGCGTTACGCTGTCTTGTCGATATGCCAGAGCGGATCTCCGCATCTTCACCGAGGAGGAGGCCCGTCGCTTCGTTGGCGGCCGCAGCCTGCAGGACGACACCGCGCTCGCGTGGGAGCTGCTGTACCGGCTCGAGCCCGACCTATACGATCGCCTGGTGCAGGCGGAGCGGATTCACCCGGCAATTCTTGATTGGCTCCCGCGTCATGTCGGGAGGATCGTCGAAGTCGCGGCGGGAGCCGGCCGGCTCACCGCTGCGCTGATCGAGCGTTGCGATCACCTCACGGCGGTCGAACCTGCGGCACCGTTGCGCGCGATCCTCGCCGCACGACTGATGCAGCGAACCGGAGGGCGCCAACTGTGCCTGATGCCCGGTTTCTTCGACAGCCTGCCCGTACCCGACCGATGGGCCGAGCTCGTGATCACTTGCTCCGCCCTCACTCCGGATCCGGCCCACGGCGGCGATGCCGGCCTCGCTAAAATGGAGCGTGCGTGCGCCAAGGGGGGTCTGGTTGTCGTCGTCTGGCCCAACCATCTGGACTGGCTCGCTGCGCATGGCTATAGATACTTGTCTTTCCCGGGCGAGATGCGGGTGGAGTTCGCCAACCTCAACGACGCGGTGGAGTTATCGGAGATCTTTTATCCCCACGCGGTCGCGGAGATCCGGCGTCTCGGCGACCGGCGAGTGCCCTATGAGGTGCTGGGCGTCAACCCACCGCGGGACCTGGCATACAAGGAGGTCGCGGGGTGAGGATCGCGATCGTCGCGCCGCTGGTGACACCCATCCGGGAGCCATACTTGGGAGGCACGCAGTCCTTCGTCGCGGATCTCGCAATCGGCCTCAAGGCAAGACGCCATGACGTCCATGTCTACGCGGCCGCGGGATCCGAGATACCAGGAGTCCCGGTGATCGACACCGGGATCGATCCGGCAACCCTCAGTGGCTCGTTGTATCGCGCCGGCGCCCCGGCCGCCGTCGATGCTTGGCCAGCCGAAGCGGCGTTTGCCCGTGTCTATGCCGCCGCTCGGGAGGCCTCGTATGACTTGGTGCACAATCACGCGTTCGACGCGCCGGCGATCACGCAGGCCGGCGCCCTGGAGGTCCCGGTCGTCCACACCCTGCATCTTCCTCCCGACCCATCGGTGGTGGTCGCGCTTCAAGAGGTGCGGCGCTTCGACCGGCAGCCAACGGTAGCCGCTGTCTCCACATCACAGGCACGGGCGTGGCGGGCACAGACTCAGGTTGATGTCGTACTGCCGGACGGCGTGCCGACGGCGCGGATTCCCTGGTCACCATCGCCCGGGTTCGGCGCGCTGTTCGCGGGCCGGCTCAGCCCCGAGAAGGGGGCGGCAGAGGCCATCGATATCGCCGTGGCGGCCGGTGTGCGCATCGATCTCTACGGCGATCCCTATGATCGCGGGTACGCCGAAGACCACGTCTACCCCCGGTCCGGCGCCCCCGGGGTGGCGGTGCATGCCGGCGTTGGGCGAACCGTGCTCTGGCAACTCATGGCCCGGGCCTCGGTCGTGCTGTGTCCGGCCAAGTGGGAGGAACCCTTCGGGCTGGTCGCCGCCGAGGCGCAGGCCGCAGGCACCCCCGTGGTCGCCTTCAGACGAGGCGGCCTCCGGGAGGTCGTCGTGGATGGCCTAACGGGGTTCCTCGTCGCTTTGGACAACATCGCGGCCGCGGCCGATGCGGTATGGCGGACCGCCGGCATTGCGCGCTCAGCCTGCCGCCGTCATGCCGAGACCCGTCTTGATCTAGAATACACGCTGGACGCGCACGAGCGGCTGTACCGCGGCGTGACGCATTCCGTGGAGGCGCCCGCCGATGCCTGACCAGACCCGCTGGCTCTCCGGACGCGTGGCCGTCGTCACCGGCGCCAGTCGGGGGATCGGCCGCGCCACGGCCGAGGCGCTGGCCAAGGCCGGCGTCCATGTGGTCATGGCGGCCAGAAACGGGGAAGCCCTGGATGCGGTATCCGCCTCCATCCGCGACGCCGGCGGCGCGGCGACCCCTGTTCTCACCGACGTCAGCCGTGCCGAGGAGGTGGGCAGGCTCTTCACGGTCGCCGAGGGGATCGGCCCTCCGACCGCGCTGGTCTACGCGGCGGGCGTCTTGAGCCGGATGCCGTTCGAGGAAACCACGGACCGGACGTGGCACGAGACCCTGGGTGTCAACCTCACCGGCGCGTTCTTGTGCTGCCGCGCGGCCTTCCCCGCCATGCGCCGCGCCGGCGGAGGCCGCATCGTGACGATCGCATCGCTGTCGGGGATCTATGCGACCGAGAAGTTTGCGGGCTTGGCCGCCTACAACGTCTCCAAGTACGGAGTGGTCGGCCTCATGGAGGCTATCGCCGTGGAAGGTAGGGAGCACGGCATTAGCGCGTTCTGCATCAGCCCTGGGGCGGTGGACACAGAGATGCTACACCGGGCCAATCCTAACTTGCGGCCTGGGCTGACACCCGGCGACGTGGCCGAGCTGATCGTCGCGCTCCTGGACAAACCCTGGGCGGCCGCCAGCGGGGCCAACATACCGCTCTTCTCAAATGCCTAGTCTCCGCGAGCTGCCCCGTCATCCCGCGGTACGCGGGCATCCAATCGACACCACGCCACGATAGCAGGCCCGATCCGAGAAGTCTGTCATGGGAAACGACCGACCGCTCCTCAAGGAGGACCGTGATGGGCAGCAAATTTCGAGTCGGGGACCACGTGTCATGGAATTCCGAAGCTGGGAGGGTCACTGGCGTCATTACGAAGGAGATCACCTCGTCCACGCTCCTCAAGGGGTCTGTGCGGCATGCTTCAAAAGAAAACCCGCAATACGTCATCAAGAGTGATAAGACGGATCACGTGGCGATCCATAAAGCTTCTGCGCTAAGGAAGCTCAAAACGCGGTCGCCAAAAGCCTAGCGTCACCAGTCTGCCGTAGAGAATAGCTTCATACCGTGAACGTGGCTCGGCGATCAGTTTACGCGCTTCATCCACCTGCAGCCAGATTGGTTTGGTCCATCGACCTCGCCGTCGTGCGTCCTCCTCGGTCCCTTCCAGGCGATCTTCGCCCAGCCCTCACACCGACTCAAGCTTCTTGACGGCCTCGGCGGACGCGCTCAGCGTAACGCGATCGGTAACGGACTTGATCAGACTGGCCGGAATGGTGGCGTCCCGCTCAAACAGGTGTCCGCGCCGCACGACGATCCATGTGATCATCCCCGACGCCTGGTCCATGTCGACTGATTCGACCTCGCCCACGCGCCGGCCCGTACTGTCGTACACCGCCATCCCCTTCGCAATATCGGGCTCCACGGGTTCCCGCGGGCTGTCCGTGTCCGTAACGTACGCCGGCGTTCCCGAGACGACCGCCGAAGTCGGTTCAAACGGAAGGGTCGCCTCCATCCAGCCTCCCCCTCCCACCATGAAGAGATCGCGCTCGTCAAATCCCACAGGCATGTCCCAATGATCCGACATCTGGCGGAAGTGCTCCGGGTTGAAGAGCGGGAGGCTCTTGAGGTCCGCGGCCTTCAAGGCCAGGCGAATCGGTTGGTCCGCGCTGGCCACCTTGACCAGCGGCACAACCACCTCGCGGCTCTTGAAGACCCCTTGGTGCACGACGAGTCCGTCAACCTGCCGCGTGTCCGGGTGCAACACGACGTGGCGAACCGTGCCGACTGCGTTGCCCTCTGAATCGACGACTCTGGTGCCAAATGCGATGTGCATCTCGTCACCCTTTTCTCGGGAAAACTCGTTCGTCCCGACCGGCTTCTCGCAAACATCAGCGTCCGCCTCACTGCGGCCGCTTATATTCCTTGCGATTCTCTTTCAGGACAGTATCGGTATCGGCACGCATCTTTTCAATAGTCGAATGGAATAATTTGCACACGGATCTGGTCCTCAGCGCCTCTTCGTTGGCGTAGTTGCGCTTGTGCAAGGACGTCGCACCGGATCCGTGTCATCCTGAACAAGCCAATTTGTTAATCAGGCGAGTATCGAGGCGCCACGACGTCAGGACTTTCGAGGGTGCAGGCGGATTGCCCAGGTTGCACCACTGTGCGAACGCGTGCCACCGAGCGGCTATGGTGGCACGGTGCGCATCGTCTCCGGGGTCACGGAGGAACTCGTTCAGCGCGGGCACGAGGTCGTGCTGTTGGCCAGCGGGGATTTCTTGACCACACTTGCGACGTTAGGGGAGGAGAAACCGTGCCAGGAAAACGCATCCCAATCAACATGTTTCGCGAAAATGAACGGATAATGGTTTCTGCTCCAGTTCCAGGCATGGAGCCTGCAAACATTCACATCGTGGTGAAAGGACGCAAGGTTACCATTACCAGCGAACAACGCGGGCCCGGTCAAGATCGAACCCGCCAGTATATCCAAGAACAATGGACCGCAGGCCCCTACCGCGGTGGGGGTTACGTTACCGACCTGGGTCGACGTAGAAAAAGCGAGTGCAACCTATGATACGGCGTCTTAGTCATTATCTTTCCAGAGGCGCAAGCCTCGATGGCAGGCGCGATCGCGATGGAAAAAATAGGTACCTCGCGGGGACAAATTGTTGGGCACGTTGGAAAGGACTTACATACGCCGTAGCCTCGGGGCGGGAGACGGGTAGCGCATCGAGATGTCCCTTCCGCACCTGACGCGCGCTCATGGTGATCGGCTTTGCCGGAGAGCATTCCACCAAGGAGCGAGAGGTCTTATTTACGCAGACTCTGCGGGACCTACGCGTGAACGATAGGCATGACAAGAAATCTTGAGGAGGCTTCAACAAAGGAGGCTGGAAATGATCAAACTCAAACGGGTATATGACCCCGTTGCTTCCGCCGACGGTACACGTTTTCTCGTGGAGCGACTTTGGCCTCGGGGTGTGAAGAAAACTGCCCTGCACGTGCACGCGTGGCTGAAGGATGTTGCGCCAAGCAGCACCTTACGTCGTTGGTTTGGTCATGATCCAAAGAAATGGACCGAATTCCGCCGACGGTATTTTCACGAACTGGGTGCCAAAGCAGATGCGCTAGCGCCAATTCTCAAAGCGGCTCACCGTGGTCGCCTTACCCTCGTGTACAGCTCGCATGACACGGAACACAACAATGCCGTCGCATTGAAAGATTACGTGGATGCCAGAATCAGGAGGAAGCGAGGTCCGCATAAGTCAGCAACTTGAACGAGACCTCAGATGACGCCTCAGACCCAGACGCGCGAAGAGCTCTGTATCAACACTATTCGAACCTTGTCGATCGACACCGTGGAGCATGCCCACTCCCGACATCCCGGGATGCCGATGGGCGCTGCGGCGATGGCGTATGTCCTGTGGACGCGCCATCTTCGCTACAATCCCAAGAACCCGAAGTGGCCCGACCGCGACCGATTCGTGCTCTCATGCGGCCATGGCAGCATGCTCCTGTACAGCCTCCTCTATTTGACGGGCTACGATCTGACGATGGACGACATCATACACTTCCGCCAGTGGGGGAGCCGGACGCCCGGGTATCCCGAGTCCGAGCGCACTCCCGGGGTGGAAGTCACGACCGGGCCGGTTCGGGGCCTCGGCGCCAGGGTCCGTCGTGATGCGCGAACTGGGCTTTACCCGGGAGCACGTCGTCGAGACCGCGAAGGCCGTGCTGGAAAAACGACGGCAAAGACGATGAACGAGATCAGAGTTGGTCTCCCCATTGCAGGCGCTCCGCAAGGCGGGCCAGCGCGTGTGCCTGGATTACATTAGGAGCATGTTCCGGTGAAGGCTCTCGACTTTCCGTTATGGCTCCGCGCGGCGCATTTCTTCAATTTTCTCTTCCTGTCGCTTCTCGTCCGCAGCGGTCTCGAGATCCTGAGCGCACATCCGAGGCTGTACTGGAACGATCACTGCACCCCGGGTAGCGAATGGCTTAAGTTCACGAAGAAGCGGAGACCTAAAGACCAACTCTGGACGGCGAGTGATGAGGAAAGTTCCTTCCCATCCGCGATTGCTCTGCCGGGCCACGAAAACCTAGGCCTCGGACGGCACTGGCACTTTCTCGCGGATGCGGCATGGCTGCTGACAGGTGTGGTTTACGTGATGATGCTCTTCACCACGCCGGAGTGGCGGCGGCTGATTCCGACTTCCTGGCAGATCATCCCGGATGCATGGCACGTACTGGGTCGCTATCTAAGCTTTCACGTTGTGGAAACGCCGGGAGCATATAACGCCTTACAGCAGTTGAGCTACGCGGCGGTCATCTTCTTGCTCGCACCGCTCAGCATCGCGACCGGGGTAGCGATGTCCCCCGCCGTCGCCGCGCGTTTCCCGAAATACATCACACTCTTTCACGGCCGGCAGGGCGCACGGAGCCTGCATTTCCTCGCGCTCTGCGCGTTCACCGTATTCTTCATCGGCCACGTCACCATCGTGGCGGTTCACGGCTTCCGCAGAGAATTGGCACTGATCGTTCTGGGGGAGACGCACAACCCGCATCTGACGCGTGCCCTGATGATCTGGCTGGCCGGGTTGGCCGCCGTCGTGACCATCCATGTCGTCACAACCCTGTGTTCGCGTCGCCGCCCTCGCTTCGTCCAAAAGGCCACTGAGTCGATCACCAACCCGCTGCGCACGCTGCTGTTCGGCCATGAAATCTCTGCGCAGCACTACTCATCTGTGGACATTTCGCCTTATTTTTGGGTGAACGGCCGGCCGCCCAAAGAGGAGACATATTTGGCGATGGCGCGGGAGCAATTCGCAAATTATCGCCTCGAGGTCGGCGGGTTGGTTGAAAGGCGGTTGGATCTGACGCTTCGTGACCTCCGCGCAATGCCGAAACACACTCAAATCACCAAGCATTGTTGCATCCAGGGCTGGTCGGGCGTTGCTGAGTGGGGCGGCGTATCTCTGTGTCACATCGTTGGACTCTGCCGACCGCTTCCCTCCGCTCGTTACATTGTCTTCTACGCGTTCGACAACAAGTCGACGTCGGAGCCGCATGCACAGGGCCCTGGATACTTCTACGGTACGATTCGCATGGAGATGGCCGATGATCCGCAGACCATTCTGGCGTACGAAATGAACGGCCAACCGCTGCCGATCGTGCACGGAGCGCCGCTTCGCCTTCGCGTAGAAACGCAGCTGGGATTCACGATGGTGAAATACATCCGCGCCATCGAGTTCATCGAAGACTACAAGACCATTGGCAAGGGCCAAGGCGGCTGGCGGGAAGATTACCAGTATTTCAGTCAGGAAGCCGGGATCTGATTCGGCGACCCTGGACGGTGGTGGGGACAATTCCGAATCAACGGCCAGATCTGGAAGGCCGCGCAACCGGCATGGCACGGTCAACATCGAAGCGGACGAGAACGTTCGAGAGGAGGACAGCGATGAGCAAGAACGTGCAAGGACGTGCGGACACAACCCGATCTGTTCCCAAGCCGCTGGCGACGGTGACCGATCTCCGTCCTGACGACGTGTGCGCCATCGCCGCCGCAGTAAACGGGTTGGTCGCAGACGCGTTCGCCCTGTACGTGAAGACCAAAAACTTCCACTGGCATCTCTCTGGGTCCCGATTCCGCGACTACCACCTGCTCTTCGACGAGCATGCCGCCGCGATCTTCGAATCGATTGACGTGCTCGCGGAGCGGGTGCGCAAGATCGGTGGGACGACCCTGCGGAGCATTGGGCACATCGGCCGGCTGCAGATGATCCCGGACAACGATGAGGAATATGTGCCGGCCTCGGAAATGATCAGGCGGCTGCTCGCTGACAATCAACAGATGGCGGAGCGGCAACGTGCAGCCATCGCGGTGTGCGACAGTCACAATGACACGCCGACCGGGAACATCTTGCAAGATGTCCTTGACCATACCGAGCGCCGCATCTGGTTCCTGTACGAACTGACCCAGGACGATCGGTGATTGAACCGCCCTTGCGCGAGACGAGATCGACGCGGACGACTGGGCGGCCCTCGGCGATGCGTTTGGGATCATCGTCAGGCGAGACAACCGTAACAACAGGGTCAGCGCCCGCGCCTTTGCCGGCGAGGAGGACCTCCTGACCGAGTGGGAAGCGACCAAGGCCGAACTGGTGACCGCCGTGGCGGTAGAGGCTCCCGAGATGGGCGACAACACCGAGGGGCCGTCGTCAGGGCCGATGCCCCCGGGCGACGACAAGTAACTTCATTTTGATCGTCTCAACTGCGGCGCTGGATGCACGGGTGTGATGAGCCGCCAGCGAGTGACCGCCCTCTTCGTGGACATCGGCGGGGTGCTGCTGACCAACGGTTGAGACCGGTCCATGCGGCGGAAGGCGGCGGAGCGGTGGGCCTGGACCTCGAGGCGATGGACGAGCGCCACCACCTCACCTTTGATGCCTACGAGGAGGGTAAGTTGAGCCTGGACGAGTACCTGAGCCGCCTCGTCTTCTACCAGAAACGCCCATTTTCGCCCGAGGCGTTCAAGGCGTTCATGTTCGCGCAGTCCCGGCCATACCCCGAGATGATTGCGCTGGTCCGGGGGCTCAAGGCCAGGCATCATCTCCGGGTCCTGGCCGTGAACAATGAGGGGCGGGAACTGAACGTCCATCGCATTGAGACGTTCCGGCTGACCGAGTGTGTGGACGCCTTTCTCTCCTCCTGTTTCGTCCACCTCCGCAAGCCCGACCCGGACATCTTTCGGCTTGCCCTGGACGTCGCGCAGGCGCCGACGGGCCAAGTCGCCTATCTGGATGATCGGGATCTCTTCGTGGAAGTCGCCCGGGACCTAGGCATGCACGGTATCCACCACACCGGGTTCGCATCCACACGGGCGGCGCTCACCGCTCTGGGACTTTCGCTCACGGACTGACGGACGGAGGCAGTCAGATGCACGCGCATCACTACCAATTGGGGATGGTCGGCCTCGGGGTGATGGGCCGCAACCTGGTGCTCAACATAGCGGACCACGGGGTGACGGTGGCGGGTTATGACAAAGACCCGGACCAGGTGGACGCGCTCCAGCGGGAAGCCGAGGACCGACCCATCGGGGCAGTCAAGAGCCTGACGGAGTTCGTCGCGGCGCTGGGCGTGCCACGGATCGTGATGATGCTGGTTCCTGCGGGCCCGGTCGTCGATTCGGTCATTCGCGACCTGCTGCCCCATCTCGCCTCGGGCGATCTGATCGTCGACGGGGGAACTCCTACTTTCGGGACACCGATCTGCGGGCGAAGATGCTTGCCGCCACGGGGATCGGTTTCCTCGGCGTGGGGGTGTCCGGGGGCGAGCACGGCGCGCGCCACGGCCCCAGCATGATGCCCGGGGGATCGCCGGAGGCCTACGCGCGAATCAAACCGATCTTCGAGGCCATTGCCGCCCGTGCGGGCGGCGAACCGTGTGTAGCCTACCTGGGCGCGGGCTCGGCGGGCCACTATGTCAAGATGATCCACAATGGCATCGAGTACGGATTGATGGAGCTGATCGCCGAGGCCTACGATCTGATGAAGCGGGGGCTCGGCCTCACGGATGATGAGTTGCACGCGGTCTTCGCGCGATGGAACCACGCGGAGCTCAGCGCGTACCTGATCGAGATTACCGCCGAGATCTTCCTCACACAGGACGCGCGGACCGGGAAGCGGCTCGTGGACGTCATCCTCGATGAGGCCAAGCAGAAGGGCACGGGGATGTGGACCTCCGAGAACGCGATGGAGATCCATCGGCCGGCTCCCACGATCGACATGGCGGTGGCGGCGCGGGACCTGAGCAGTCTTGAGCCTGAACGGGTTGCCGCGAGCCACGT
>Ga0209580_10001093_pt1 | contig 12875 bp, 5 predicted proteins | sample Coa_R1_5_FD_187153 | JGI IMG/M metagenome (GOLD analysis project Ga0209580, IMG submission 187153) | Surface soil microbial communities from Centralia Pennsylvania, which are recovering from an underground coalmine fire - Coalmine... | ecosystem: Environmental > Terrestrial > Soil > Unclassified...
GGACGCTGGCTTCCGTGATTGCCCATGAATATCCAGGATGGCTTTCGCAGACGCTTGCTTATAGCGGCGCCACCGCGATCAGCGTGAGCCGCGTGGCGGGCCGGCAACATTTCCCCTCGGACGTAGTAGCTGGCGCAGCCGTTGGGTGGCTCATAGGCCGGCAAGTTTATCGCGCACACCGAGATCCAGATATCGATGATGTTGAATTCGGTACGTTCACATCCGATCGGCAAGAAGGTGAGCCGTCACACCTAGGCTCGGTCTTTGTTCCTCTCGATAGCTGGATTTATCCCGAGTTGAAGCGCCTTGCCGCTATGGGATATATCCGTTCGCAATTCCTCGGTCTTGAGCCTTGGACGCGCGAAGAGTGTCTCCGCCAGATACAGGAAGCGGAATATTACGCGCAGGACCTCTCTACACCTTCTTGGATCGCCAGGACAATTGACCTGCTCAAGTCAGAATTCAGTCGCGAAGGCGAGCACTTTTACAGCGCGGGCATCGATTCTGTTTACGGCCGTTATCAGAACATTTCCGGTGTTCCCTTGCGCGATAGCTACCATTTCGGGCAAACCATCTGGAATGATTTTGGAAGGCCATACGATCAAGGCAACAGCATGGTTACAGGCGCCTCAGGAAGCGCAACAGCTGGCAGATTCTTTTTTTATGCTCGAGGCGAGTATCAGCACGCCCCTGGCCGTGGGCCTTTGACCCAGGCGCAAAGCAATCTGATCGCTTCCATCGATCAGAATCCCGTGTTGCCGCTCTCGCCGGTCTCCGCGATCAATCGTTTTTACCCTCTCGATATCTACGCCGGAGTTCAGCTCGGCAAATTCGCGTTTTCATTCGGAAAAGAAAGCATGTGGCTGGGTCCGGGTGAAAGCGGAGCATTGATGCTGAGCGACAATGCCGATCCCATGTACGGTTTGCATTTGACGCAAACAACGCCGATTGAACTACCCTGGATCTTCCATTACCTTGGTCAAGTCAACACGGAATTTCAGTTCACAAAATTGTCAGGCCATCAGTTCCCGGCGCGGCCTTTCTTCAATCTGCAAAAAGTTATTTTTCATCCCACGGAAAATCTTGAACTTGGCTTTACGCGCGCGTCAATCTGGGCTGGGGTGGGACATCCTTTTACAGCACGTGCATTAGCAAGGAATTTCGGATCGTTTGGCGATAGCGGCCTCAAAGCAACCGACCCCAATGATCCGGGAGATCGAAAATCGGGATTCGATTTTTCCTACAAAATTCCCGGGCTAAGAAATTGGTTAAGTCTCTACGGAGATTTTTATAGCGATGATGATCCGTCTCCGCTGGCTAGCCCGCGCAGAGGCGCCATGAACCCAGGTTTGTATCTCTCGCATTTCCCCGGCATATCACGGCTCGATCTTCGCGTTGAGTCTGCGTCAACGCAGCTTATGGGAGCGGTGGATCACGGTGGCACATTCCTTTACTTCAGCACTGAATACCATGACGCGAATACTAACAAGGGGTTTTTATTCGGAAATGCCACCGGGCGCGATGGCCGAAGTTATCAGGGGTGGAGCACGTACCACTTCTCAGCCGGGACAAGCATCGAGCTGAGCTATCGCGAAGTGAAAGCCAGTTCGTTCTTCCTGCCCGGCGGTGCAACCCAGAGTGATGCCAGCACACACTTGCTGTGGAGAGTCCGTTCCGATCTCCATCTGGATGCCCTTGTTCAGTATGAGCGCTGGCTGATTCCCGCTCTCAAGCCCACAGCGGAGCACAACTTGACTGGGCAGCTGCAACTTACGTTCACTCCCAACTGGCGCATTCATGCCGACTGAGCTGTTAAAGAAAATCGACAAAAGCGCCATGCCTAAGCATGACCAAATTTAGCGCTGGGACCGGACCCTTCTCACCGGCGTTCGATTCGGCATAGGCCGCACCAATATTGGAAGACCGCAGTTGATTTCCAGCAAATGACGGCCTGCAGCAATTTTTTCCGCCAGCACACTGTCCTGGTCAAGCCCCTGGGCTTTTATGACGATATAGTCTGCTTTTTTACTCACCTTAATTCGCTTGATCTGGCCGTCACGTTCGTCGTCCAGCGCATTGGCTAGGCGGAGAATTCCCGACAACAGCGTGATGATCTTCCTTTGTGCAATGGGAATTTCCCGCAACCGGCCGGCTTGCGGAAGAGCGCCGCGGTGATAGCGCGCTACGCTGGCTATGGTCATGACTTCCTGCCGTGTCCAGCCAACGATCCGGTCCAGGTTGCTGACCATTCGTTCAGTGTTTTTATGGTGGTTCTTATTGCCGGCGAACCTGCCAACTTCGTGGACCACGGCGGCGGCCTTCAGCAGTTCGCGTGAATTCTTGTCGCCAACATGTAAGAGGCCGAGGCGTTTTAAATTGTCATGAATTTGAACAGCGAACCGAGAAACACGCCGGTTATGCTGCAAATCACTGTCCATGAAAGAGGACCACGCTTGCAGCTTCTTGAGCGATGCTTCACGCGCGGCTTTTCCCTGGGGCAGGGCGAATCGCCAGACGCGCCATAGCGAGCGCTGCCCGACCATGAGATCGGAATAAAGATTCACTCGCTGCCGGCGCTCGACCGCCACAACTTCTTCCCATCGTTGCAGCGCCGCTGGATCAGCGGAAGCACATGCCGACAGAACTGTTTCCCGCACAACATCCAAGTCATGGATTTCACCCAGCAGATCCTGGACGCTTTTTAGCCCTGTTTTCCATTCGTGATGCAGTTGAGGAAGAAAGTTTTCCACGACATAGCGAAACTTTTTTAACCCGATGCGCAGCTTGTGGAAGGCGATTTCATTGCCCGACTTCAGTGCAGACGCTTCTAACCTTCGCGCAGCAATCAATTTTTCCAGGGCAAGCACCTGAAATACGTGGGACCCAAGCGGTAGGCGTCGAGCGCGCTGGCCCAGCTCGTTAGTCCAACTCTGCCATTGTTTTCGATCAAAGACCTCGATCGCGCTTTTTGCCTGTTGTTGTAAGACCGCTTCCTGCTGGCGCAGGTGATCGAGAAGCTGTTGCGTGACGGGATCATCCGCCTGGCCTAACTTCTGTGTCCATTCCGCAATGACATGGCAATCTCGCAAGGCGCCAAAGCTATCAAAAAGCGCTGTGGCCTGGCGGCGCATCCTCTTCCAGTCTTTGTTGGGGTCGATGGCGCGGAACCCATCTGCCATGGAACGGCAGCGGCGGAGCGAAACGCGAAGATCATGGACTGCTTCGCTGTCGAAGCCGTCGGCGGCCTTGTCGGCTTCTTTTGGAACCTGGTTCATCCAGTGAACCAGGCCAGAGTCTTTGCGAATTGGACGTATGGCAGTCACCAGCAAAGCTCTCTATCGCACAGTTCAAGGGTAACAGTTCAGCTTTGCTCTGCGCCAACAGTAGCAGGACGCTGTGACCGAAGACCCTGTGAAGGAATCCTCCTCAAGAGTCCTATCGGGCGGACGCAAGCCGTCTCCGTCCCTGGATGCGAACGAGAAACTCGGTCTGCTTTCTGCTTTTCACGGCGAGCTGATCCACCGCTGCATCAACCATCTTTGCGATTTGCTTAGAATAGGGCGATGGACGTCCTTCTGCAAGGCGCTTTCTTGCCTGGTGAGCGGAAAACCAGGTTGGATTGCGATCGCTTTCCTGCGGATTCTCAGTGATATGCACTTCTAAAAGGAAAGCTGCGATGCGAACTTCCCGCGTGAGCGAGTTGTGCCCCAGCGTACGCTTGGTGTCAACGTAATGACTGAAATGCCGCTCTTCAATCCTGCCTGTAACACCCGCTTCTTCCCAGGCTTCGCGCGCGGCACTTTCACTGGGTGACAGGTTTGGACACAGCCGCCCTTTGGGGAAAGTCCATTTTCCGGAGCTGGTATTTACGAGCAGGAATTCCACAGACGAGCCGTTCAGCCGATAACAAACGGCTGCCACTTGGACCGGCAGCTCCGTGCCCATCGCAAGCCGCGCCAAACCAGCAAAAAATCGCGGCACTAAGCCCTCCTCAATTCGTTGAAAGCTTGTCCTGCCAACAGGGATTGCACAACATCCGCTGCAGTCACCTTATGGTAATTAGATGGGAGAAATCAATAACTTTGGTAATACTCCCTGCACTTTTCACCAGAGTTTAACCTTCTGTACACAAAGTGCGGGCTCTCGGCAGAGAAGCTCCTCGGAGATATCAGAGAATCGTGCGTACTTTATATAGCGCCACACCGGCAAGAGACTCCTCTGCCGGTGTGACGTGATCGGTGGTCAAGTAATGAAGACCTCTGCTCCGTTACTGCGATGCAGAAACAGAGAAGGAGTCGTACTTCACGTTGCCATCATAGTTCACCATTCCTGGAGGACCGGAGGTGATGCGGCTCGCGGATGCATCGTCGAATGAAATCACTTTTGTGCCATTCAACCAAGCCTCCAGGTGGACTGAGGTGCTGCCGCTTACCACAAGCTTCAGTGTGTATGAGACATTGGCCTGGATCGTGGTGGCGAAGCTTGCAAGCTGGGTCCAGGCATATCCATTCCTGCGATACAGATTTACAGCGCCCGCGGTCGAGATTTGTGCAGAGTACAGGTCGCTGGTAAAGTCGGCCGTATTGCTTCCCCGGGCCACAACTCCAGTATCTTCCGAGCCGGAGGGGACCGTTAGGTTAGCTGTGACCGAGTAATCATTGGTGTTCAGGTTGGGCACCACTGCCGCCCAGTTGCCTGTGCCGGCGGGAGTCATGGCGCCGGAAAGTGCGTTGGCTCCATCGGTCGTATACGCTCCATCCCACAATTTCCAGTTCGTTCCCAATCCGGTTGTGCGATTGAAATCGTCAGAAAACAGCGTAGGCGGCGGAGGCGGGGGCGCCGAAACAGGCAGGACCGAGAGTGAATCGTACAAGACACTGGTGTTGTAATTCACGATTCCGGGAGGTCCTGAGGTAATGCGACTCGTTGACGAATCGTCAACCGCGATCACCTTTGTGTTGTTGAACCACACTTCCAAATGCACGGGGTTGCTGCCGCTCACCAGCAGTTTCAGGCTATACATGGTACTGGCCTGAATCGTAGTAGCGAACGTTCCCAGTTGGGTCCAGTTGTAGGCATTTCTGCGGAACAGATTTACAGAGCCCGCAGTCGAGATCTGCGCCGAATACAGGTCGCTGGTAAAGTCGGACGTGTTAGTTCCTCGAGCCACAACGCCCGAATCCGGCGCTCCTGCCGGGACCGAAAGATTCGCGACAACCGAGTAGTCATTGGTGTTCATGGCCGGCACCACCGAGGCCCAGTTGCCTGTGCCGGCGGGAGTCATCGTGCCGGAAACAGCATTGTTACCGTCCGTTGTGTAGCTGCCATTCCACAGCTTCCAGTTAGCACCGAGTCCTGACGTGCGATTAAAGTCGTCAGTGAAAAGCGCCGCCGGACCCGCAGATTGGATGTTGAAGTTGTCCCAGAGTACGTTCGATACTGCACCCGCGTATGCGTGCAGGCCACCAAAGTTGCCTGTCGTAATAGAGGAATCGCTTACGCTCACGGCAGGGCTGGTTTCATTGTTGAAGAACAGATTCAGTCCGTTCCCTTGCACCAGGAATCGGAGCCGGTAATACGTGTTGAACGCGATGGAGCGGCTTGCAGAGCCAAGCAGCGTAGTCGTGCCGCCAACATCCTTGAAGATCGCCACACTTCCCTGCCCGCCGTCGAGATAGGCATAGTAGAAATTGCTGGCATCGTTGAAGCGTGCCAGGAGTCCGCAGTTACTGCCGGAAGCGGCAACCTGGCAATCCACCGCGATGTCCTGGTCTGTGCCTACGTTTGAAAGATAATCAGCAGCCTTTGTTCCGGTTGAACTGGCACGCGCCTGATTGTTGAAGATTTCAATCGAGGGTGAAGCGATATTCCAGTTCGCTCCCAGGGTGGTTGCATTCGCGCGGTCGAAGCAGTCTGTGAAATTGCACTGCGTGGTGCTGTTGTTGAAAACTGCGCCCACGGTCGAGTTGGCGGTGGGAGTAAAGATACAAGTACTGGTGCTGCTCACGCAGGCGCCAGTAAAGCCGCCGAAGGTGGACCCGGAAGCTGGCGTTGCCGTGAGCGTCACGGATGTGCCGCTGGGGAAGCTCGCAGAGCAGCTCGCTCCGCAGTTGATGCCGGCGGGGCTGGAGACAACCGTGCCGCTGCCCGTGCCTGACGGTGCAACAGTTACGGTGTTCGACGTCCCCGTGTTTGTATTGCCGGTGATGCAATTTTCGAGCTGTTGGCGCGCTGTGTCCAGACGGCTTGCGAACCCGGAAGGATCGGGGGTGTTGGGATAATTGTTGGCCTGATGCATTTCCGCGGGTGCGGGAAAAAGACTATGGGCAATGCTGAGTGCATTGGCAGAACTTGTGGCGGTGGCGCATTGCAGCAGATATTCGTAATCCTGAAGACCCGCGCGCATCATCTTGAGGCGGTAACTCGCTATTGGGATATGACTGGTGCCTCCGATCTGAGACGGCGTGCCTGGATAAACCAGCGTTCCGTCACCATCGGAAGTTGTGTTGGGGTTCCAAAGTCCATTGGCATTCCATGCTGTATCAATCTGGTTCGTGGTGTCAAAAAACAGCATACCGGGTACGGAATAAATGTAGTGCATCCATGGTTCCGCACGGCTCTGCACGCCCGTAGCATCCAGCACCAGGCTGGGCCAGTTATTTTGTCCAGTGTCGGTGGTAGTTGTTCCACAGCCATCCTGGTCACAACTTTGATACATCCACATCTGGTGGCCGGAAGTCTGGAGAAATGTGTTGTAGTCAGACCGATGATTGCCCGAAGTGGGACTCTCGACCGCATCGAGCACTGGGTCTATGATCGCAAGCGGGGAGCCCGCGCCGCAGGTCTGATATTCACTAATGTTTGCCGTAACCATCACAGGAAAATTCGGGTCGACTCCGTGTGCCCAATTGGCCTGATCATTGATCTGCATTGCGTCAGTCCACGGAGCACAGGATGATGTGGTCCCATTTGGTTCGTCGGGAAGGGCATAGTGGAAGGTGCGCGTGAACCAGTTGAAAGTTCGCGAGCCGAAACTGCCGGTAGGATCTTTGGTCAAGTTGAACCACTGTTGCAGCTTGCTGGTAAAAGTAGCCTGGTCTTCACAGCCACCAGGCTTATTTACACTGGCTTCAGTGCAGGAATGAAACCATGGATATTGGATCGTGGTCATCTGGGCGCCGGCCAGCCGTTGAAAACTGTCGGTCCCATTGATGATCGAAGCATAATCGGAATTGTATGCGGCGATAGAAGATGTGGTCGGCGCGTGGTTGGAATCATCAGGAAGGCGGATCGAGCTGCGATGATCCAGAAAAAACCGCCCGTATAAGCGCGCCCACTTGTGGAAGTCAGAAACGCCGGGACAAAAACTGCCGCTTGAATCTACATCGCCATGCGCGCGGCAGACCGCATCCACGGAGAAGCCAAAAGCAACACTCATTTGGCTGGTGGGATTCAGGTTGAAGTTGAGCACTTGCAGTACAACACTCATGGTTCGGATTGCCGCGCCATTGTTGCGGACAGTGACTGTTCCCGTATAGCGGCCGGGCGTCTGACCCGCCGGAACATGAACTTCAACCCAGACGATAAGGTTGTCATTGGCCGGCAGCGAGAACGGAAATGCGTTACGCTGTTCGCCGGTGGAAGGTCCCTCGGTCCATGTGCCAGAGTTGTTGAACATGCCCGCGCCGTCTTCTTGTGCTGGAATCATTGCGTCTGGAATTCTCGATCCGGCGCCCGGCGCGTAATAAGCTCCTTCCGCATTGGAAGCCTGATTGACGACCACATAGGCCTCGCGGTAAAGCCTGACTTCGGAAGGTGGAATCGTGGTGCTGCTGCCATCCAGCGTGAGAGTAGGCGCGTCGACTGTCACGGAACTTAGAGTCGTTGAGTTTGATACTACGAGTTGAAAGGCTTGAAATTCGTTATGTGCCGCGTGAATCTCAATGCTGTTCACAATCGGCGGCCGATCACTGGGCCGAAGCTTGAGTGATGATGTTACTGCAGTGACGGTTTGCGCCCACGATGCAGCCGGCATCAATAGCGCCGGCACGATCAGAGCAACTGCCCACAAGAAGTTCCAGCCGGCACGCCGTGGCTGTATCTTTGTCTCACGATGCGCACACGTGTGCGCAGATTTGCATAGCAAAATCATGGCTATCCTCGTCTTTCAGTTGCTTGTGGGGAACGAAGGGCCCTGATGCGTGATGCACCGATGAAACTGCGTACGGAACCGAAACAGCAGGTCATCTCGCGGTCATCAGCCTTTGCTGATAGTACGCGCGCAAGTTCAGCCTTTTGAGCAAGAACTGATACGAGCTGTTCGACGCATCAGCTTTGAACAGAGATGTCACAGCACTGGTTATATTGAGAGCTGCTGTTCCAAGATGGTACGAATGAATCACCGCCATTGAGAGCAGGAGTTGAGCAAAACAGTATTTGCTGCTATCCGATGACCAGGCCGGCTAATAGCTGGAGCTCGCGATCAAATTGGTAAGAGGGCGGCATTGCTGTTCTTGCGCGGCTGAACGAGCTCGGTATTTTGCCGGGAACGCTTACCTTGATAGAGCGGAGGAGCGCAACGGCAATTTGGCTGGCTCAACTGAGCCGACCTGGTAAACATCTTCACACAAGGCGCGCAAAACCTCAGCCACACTCCAGGCCTGTGCGAAGCAGCCGCGGGGATGATGCGGAACGTCACCATCGAAGATTTCTGAGATTTGGCCCAGGCCAGCCTCGGTCAGATGTTGTCCAATGCCCCGCAAGAGATCATGCGCATGAGATCGCGACTGGGCCGATCCGCCATTCACTTTTACATAGGCCGAGATGAACGGCCCCAGCAGCCACGGCCACACCGTGCCCTGATGATAGGACGAATCCCGGCTGTACTGATCGCCTTCATAGCGGCCTCGATATCGTGAATCCTTGGCGCTCAGCGTTCGCAACCCGACCGGAGTGAGTAGTTCGCGTTCTATGATTTCCATCACCGTGCGAGCGCGTTCCGCAGAGAGCATGGAGTGATGCATGCTCACGGCGAAAACCTGGTTCGGACGGATTGATCCGTCTGGTAGATCGCCATCGATCACGTCGTACAGGCATTGGGCATCACTGTTCCAGAAAATACGATTAAAAGATTCACTGGCAAGCAATGCCAGGCTCGAGTATTTTTCCCGCCGCTCTTCATCTCCGAATCGCGCCGCCAGATCTTCCATGATGCGCAGCGCGTTATACCAGAGCGCCTGGATCTCAACCGGCTTGCCGCTTCGCGGCGTCACGACCCAGTCGCCGATCTTGGCATCCATCCATGTGAGTTGCGTACCCGGAGCGCCCGCGTTGAGCAGCCCGTCCTTTTCCATCTTGATCTTGTAGCGGGTTCCTTTGATGTGGAAGTCAAAGATCTGGGTGAACACGTGATAGAGTTCATGGCGGAGAAAATCATAATCGTTGGTTGCCGCCGCATAGGCACGCGCGGCTTCAAAGAACCACAGAGTCGCATCCACGGTATTAAACTCAGCTTTTTCACCGGAATCGACAAAGCGATTTGGCAGCATGCCCATATCTGTGTGCCGGGCAAAATTTCGCAGAATGCTTTTGGCGATACCGGCGTGCCCCGTAAAAAGTGTCAGGCCGGACAAGGAAATCATGGTGTCGCGGCCCCAGTCTGTGAACCAGGGATAACCGGCAATGACAGTCCAGTCTTCACCGCGACGCACAAGATATTGGTCTGCGGCCACCGTCAGTGTGCGGACCAGCGAATCATCCACCGGAGACGATGCAAAGAGTCGATTTCGGCGTTGCAACTCTGCGGTGCGGACCGCAGCGCCCAGCCAGATATCTTTCGGTTCGGTTGAGGCAATCACGGTTGCACCCTGATTCGGGCTCAGCTTCCATGCGAGCACAAACGGATTAAACAGGTCTTCCTGAAAGTCGAGGCCCCGTTCCTGATCCACGCGAAAGAGAAAGTTCTTGTACCAATATCCTTGTTCCTGAATTTGCGGGGCATCGTGGGCGAAGTAGAGTCGCGGCAATCCTGGATATGGCTGCACGCTGGCCGTATTTGGTGCGATCTCAATCCTAGGGTTTAACGCGCTATTCTCGTGGGTGGTGGAATGGTAATCGCGGAACGCAACCAGTGGCCGCACTTCAAGAGTTGGTTCGCTTCCTTGACGTGCTTGTACCAGTTTGTATTCAACCTGCACAGTGTTACTGCCCTGCGGCATGAAGACGGTTTTTTCCAGGCGCATGCCTTCAGCTTCAAAGGTCCATGTTGGAAAAGGATCCAGCCGAAAATTGTTGAGTAATAAATATCCTTCAGGATGAATCACGCCTGTGTTTTCGTTGCTTGCGCTTGCGTATACGTTGGTCGAAAGCCCGATCCGATCGCCGCGAAGGACGAGTGTCTCTTCCAGCTTGGAAAGCAGAAGCGTGCGTCCGCCGGGCGGATTGAGTGCCGCGGTAAGCAGTCCGTGGTAGCGCCGGGTATTGGCGCCCGTGATGGTGCCGCACGCAAACCCACCCAGCCCATTGGTCTCAAGCCATTCGCGGCACAGGCCCGCTTGCAAATCGGTGCAGATGCTTTTGTCGAAGCTGATCATTCATGCCACGTTGACTGCAGGCGAGTATTTTATTGTAACCACTCGTCGCATTGGCAGTGGCTTGCCCAAAGCTACGGGAACTTCCGGCCTCATCGATATCGTCAAGATGATCGACCTAATCGCATTTGTTAGAGGTTTTGACTATTCGTCGACAGAGAAGCTCACGGATGGCGGGTGGCAGAAAAGGCTTTCATCCTCCTATCGGCCGCTCAATCCGCTTTCGCCAAGGTTCTATCGCACGATTCTCTGGCAGGTTCTTTGGACGATAATCTTGCTGTTCCATTCTCAGGAGAACGCTTTGGTGGATAGTCGCGCCATCACGAATGAATCGTGGCCGCCCCAATCCGATGCCCCACTTTGTTTTTGGAGGTGTGAATTTCATGTCTTTGTGTGGCTTCGGCCAAAACTCCAGTATCCACCAGAAGCCCGTCAGGGAACGATGGAGCATCGCCTTCGGGTCGGGAGCAGCGAAAGCGGAATCGCTCAATCCTAAAACTCGACTGGCTTTTTGTGAATTGACGATAAGTCCAGCGCCTTCCGCCTCGTCTAGAATCCACTCTAGCGCAATTTTAGAGAGACCGCTCTCGCTTTCTGTGTAACCGCCGCCAACATCACAATGGACGCCAGCAAACCAGACTTGCTTGTAATCCTGTCCCGGCTTCGGTTCACCCCAGAGGTTCTGCCTGAACATGCAGCGTCGTTCATCGATTGAGACGGCATGTCGTCCGATAGCAATGTCTGGATTGTTGGCTGAGTAAGGTAATTTGACTGGATCGTACAACCAGCCCACCGAACCGACCGTATCCCAGACACCGACAAAGTGAGGTTTACACTCCCGTGAAAAAGTGGCTTTAAACTTTGGCGCGACATGGAATGCCTCTTCATTCAGGTGTTTCATTATCCTGGTGGCATATGGCACCAGCGATTCATTGCCCTTGCGAATCAACCCGAACATGTGCAGCATTCCGGCCAAAGCTCGGGCAGTGTAAGCGCCACGGCTAAAGCCAAAAATGAATACGTGGTCGCCGTCCTCAAACTGGTCCATCAGATAACGGTATGCATCGCTGATCGCATCTGTGATCCCATAACCGAAGGCTGAGCCAAACACCTGGGTCCACCATTTGGAGAATTTGGTCAGGGCATTTGGAGCGCCCAGCGTGCCGACTCCCGGATGGTAATAAACGACCTGCTTTCCAGGGAGATACACCAAGGTTGCATACAGTTTGACCACATTGGTATTGGTGACGCCGAATTTGTTATTCGTACCATCACAGCAGATAACGATATTTTTCGGCATTTCCGGGCTCCAATTGCACAAGTTTACTGCGGTATGAAGGCGATTGCCATCTCGTAAATGACATGGGCTGGATATGCCTATCACCGCCAAAAGAAACCAGGCAGAAGAGGAGGTGGTCTTCGCAGGCTACTCCGCGCTTACGGGCCACGATTTCTATAAGGTCCTTGGCTCCGCTTTTCGGGGTGGAACATTCTGATTCAGGCGGAAGAAGTTATTCGGGTCATAGTGTGACTTAACCGCGACCATGCGGCCCCATCGTTCCTGATAAGCTTCCGGCACGCGGTCCTGCTCATCGCCGCTCATAAAGTTTACGTAGACACCCGGTTTCATTGCCGGGCGAAGTTGCTGGAAAATTCCGCGCACCCAGGAAATATGAAGGGGATCGGCGAAGGCGTCTGCCCAGTTCGCCAACAAGGTGATGACGAAAGGAGCGCTGCGATCGCCAAAAGCAGTCTCGCTCGCGGGAATCCGGCTCGCTGCGCCGCCCAGATAAGCAAGTTCAATCATGGTTTCAGGTGAAGGAATGGTGGCCAGTGAGGCCATCAGGCGATCGATACTGCCGTTATCCAGATAATTGAAATAACCTGACTTTGTGTAATAGCGACGTCCGTGTGGAAAATCGGAATCCGCCATGGTTTGCAGATTAAGGAAAGAGACAACCCTCCTGGTGACAGAATTCGGATCGCACATGGCAAGGGCGCGCTCAAGATGCGGACGCCCGGCTTCGGGATCGCCGGTCCAGACCAGGGAACTGCTACCCACAGGACGCCCACGAAGTTCGGCAGGGACGTTGAGAGTGTGTGCAGCGAGGCGCAGATTGATGTTCCATTTCAAGTCCAGTGGCGCTTCAGCCATGAAATCCCGCCACAGTTCAAGGAGAGCGCGAATTCCCGCCTCGCCTGTTAGACCTTCCGCCAGTACCACGGACGTAAGCGGATGCAACTTTACTTCGAACTCGGTCACGACTCCAAAGTTCCCGCCTCCTC
>Ga0209580_10001099_pt1 | contig 12821 bp, 13 predicted proteins | sample Coa_R1_5_FD_187153 | JGI IMG/M metagenome (GOLD analysis project Ga0209580, IMG submission 187153) | Surface soil microbial communities from Centralia Pennsylvania, which are recovering from an underground coalmine fire - Coalmine... | ecosystem: Environmental > Terrestrial > Soil >...
CGGGCTTTTCGGAGCACCGCCACGGCCTCTCGGCCGGCTGAGGCGAGAAAGCTTCCCACGACCCGATAGTCCCGACCACAGCGGGTCCATCGCCCCCACGCGGCAGGCCGAACGGCGCGCGCCAACGACGACCAATGGGCGTTCACTGAACCTAGAGCCGTCCGGAGCTCATTTGAACCAAACCCTCCGACGAGGGATACCAGGAGGAATAGGAACGTGAATCAGGCAATTCGGTGGCGAATCATCATTCTTCAGGCGATGCTCGTTGTGATTCTTGCGGCAGCCTCGGGCTTTCTGTTCTACGAGGGCAACTTCACAACGAACATGGTCAAGGACGAGCTGACCGCGCAGCAGATCTCCTTCCCGACAGCCGACCAGATCAAGACCGGCGGCGCACTGGACCCGGCGCAATTCCCGCAGGAGATCCGGGACCAGGCCGGCAACCAGGTGGTCGATGGCAACCAGGCCAGGATCTACGCCAATGACTTCATCAACAAGCACCTGCAGGGCGTGGCAGGCGGCCTGACCTACTCCACGATCGGCCCGAAGATCACGGCAGCCAACGCAGCGCTCGCCGCCGCGTCAAAGGCGGACCCGAACTACGCGACGCTTCAGGCCAACGTCGCCACCCTCAACGCCCAGCGAGCCACCCTGTTCCAGGGTGAGACCCTGCGCTCGATGCTCCTGAACGCGTACGGCTGGTGGACGATCGGCGTCTACACGATCTACGCGGCGATCGGACTTCTGGTCGCATCGCTCGGCGTGCTCGGCGCGCTGGTGTTCGAGCTTCTCATCGCGGTCCGCAAGACCGAGACCTTCAAGGTCGCGCCGCAGGCCAAGAAAGCGACGGCGTGACGGCAGTCACGGACGGCAAGCTCCGGCGGGGTCATCCCGCCGGAGCCATTTCTTGTCCGGCAAGCGATTAGATTTTTGCTGACGTGGCCATCTCCGAACCCGCTGCGAGGCCCTCGTCCGAGGTCCGGCAGGCGGTCAAGAACCCGTACAGCGCGCTTCCCAACTGGCTCTACCCGACCTTCGTGGTGGTCGCCCTCAGCGCGTTCGGCCTGTACGCGGCCTGGGTGGTCTTCTTCCAGCCTGCTGGCTACCACCTCCCCTACCTCAGCCCGTTCGACTCACCGTGGATCAAAGCCGCGATCCCGCCCGGAGTCTTCGTCGCATGGGCGCCGCTCGCCTTCCGCCTCACCTGCTACTACTACCGCAAGGCCTACTTCCGATCGTTCTTCTGGCACCCGAGGTCGTGCGCGGTGCCGGAACCGGGGCGCGGCAGGTACCGCGGCGAGACCGCGTTCCCCTGGGTCCTCAACAACCTCCACCGGTTCGCGTTCTACGCCACCTTCGTCCAGGTCCTGTTCCTGTGGTTCGACGCCATCGTGGCCTTCGACTTCAACGGGCGCTTCGGGATCGGTCTCGGCAGCGTGCTCATGGTCGTGAACGTGCTGCTGCTGTCGGGCTACACGTTCGGCTGCCACGCCCTGCGCCACCTCGCGGGCGGGGGCCTCGACTGCTTCTCCTGCTCGCGCGCCTCGCGTGCCCGCTTCCGGCTGTGGAAGGGCATCACGGTGCTCAACATCCGCCACGACAGGTGGGCCTGGGCAAGCCTCGCCTCTGTGCTCCTGACCGACATCTACATCAGGGTCCTGATGCACGGCTGGATCATCGACCCGAGGTGGATCTCGTGAGCTCGCCCCAGTACGAGACCTTTGAGACCGACGTGCTGGTGCTCGGTGCCGGAGGCGCGGGACTGCGCGGCGCGATCGCCGCGGCCGAGGCCGGGGCGCGCGTCCTAATCGTCTGCAAGTCGCTGCTCGGCAAGGCCCACACCGTGATGGCGGAGGGCGGCGTCGCGGCGGCGATGCACAACGTCGCGTACCAGGATTCGTGGGAGGTCCACTTCGCCGACACGATGAAGGGCGGCAAGCTGATCAACAACTGGCGCATGGCAGAGCTGCACGCCAAGGAGTCGCCTGAGCGTGTGCTCGAGCTCGAACGCTGGGGCGCCTTGTTCGACAGGACGTGGCAGGGCCGCATCCATCAGCGCCCGTTCGGCGCGCACACGTACCCGCGGCTGGCCCACATCGGCGACCGCACCGGGCTCGAGCTGATCCGCACGCTGCAGGACCGTGCGGTGCACACGCCGGGGGTCGAGGTGCACATGGAGGTGACTGTATTCAGGCTGCTCAAGTCGGGTGGGGCGATCGCGGGAGCGCTCGCCTACAGGCGATCCGACGGGTCGCTGATCCTCTACCGGTGCGGGGCGCTGCTGCTCGCCACCGGAGGCACGGGCAAGATGTACAAGGTCACCTCCAACTCGTGGGAGAGCACGGGCGACGGCACCGCGCTCGCCTACGAAGCAGGCGCGCAGCTGCGCGACATGGAGATGGTGCAATTCCATCCCACAGGCATGGTGTGGCCGGTGGGCGTGCGCGGCATCCTGGTCACCGAGGGGGTTCGCGGCGAGGGCGGAGTGCTGCGCAACAAGGACGGCGAGCGGTTCATGGAACGTTACGACCACGAGCGCATGGAGCTGTCGTCGCGCGACGTGGTCGCGCGCGCGATCAACTCGGAGGTCGGCGCCGGGCGCGGCTCGCCGCACGGCGGCGTCTTCCTCGACATCACCCACCGCAAGCCCGAGTTCATCAAGAGCAAGCTGCCGTCGATGTACGAGCAGTTCCTGAAGCTGGCCAAGGTCGACATCACCAGGCAGCCGATGGAGGTCGCGCCCACGATCCACTACGCGATGGGCGGCGTCCTGGTCGACGCGGAGACCGGCGCGAGCAGCGTGTCAGGGCTGTACGCCGCGGGCGAGGTGGCCGCGGGCCTGCACGGCGCCAACCGGCTGGGCGGCAACTCGCTCAGCGACCTGCTCGTTTTCGGCAAGCGCGCGGGCGACGCGGCGGGCGCGGCGGTCAAGCAGCACGCCAGGGCGGCGAAGGCCAGGCTCGACCAGGGGCAGATCGACGATGCCGTCGCAAGCCTGATGGCGCCGCTCGACCGCCCGGCCGGCGAGAGCCCGTACAAGCTCCAGGTCGAGATCCAGGAGGCGATGACCAGGTACGCGCCGATCGTGCGCGACCAGGCCGGGCTCGAGGAGGGGCTGGAGGCGATCCTCGAGCTCGGTGCACGGGCCGGCCGCTGCGGCACGGGCGGCTCGAAGAGCCTCGACTTCAACCCTGGATGGCACACCGCCGGCGACCTGCGCTCGATGCTGGTCAACGCCGAGGCGCTGCTGCGGTCGGCGCTCGAGCGCAAGGAGAGCCGCGGCGCCCACGCCAGGTCCGACTTTCCGAAGACCGACGACGCGCTCGGCGCCCTCAACTTCGTGGCCGAGAAATCAGCGGACGGCATGGTGATCAAGACTGCGCCCATCCCGGCGATGCCGGATTACCTCGCCGACGCGGTCCGCCACTCCTACGCCAGGTACACGCCCGAGGAGCGCGAATGAACACGACGATGAACATCTCCGACCTCGAGCTCAGCGTGTGGCGCGGCTCCGCGCAGGGAGGCGAGCTGGTCCCCTACCGCGTGCCGGTGCGCGAAGGCATGGTGGTGCTGGACGCCGTCCTATGGGTGCAGGCCAACCTCGCTTCGGACCTCGCTGTGCGGTGGAACTGCAAGGCAGCCAAATGTGGCTCGTGCTCGGCGGAGATCAACGGCTTTCCGCGCCTGATGTGCAAGACCCCGATCGCGGAGTACGGCGACCACGTGACCGTCCGCCCGATGAAGACGTTTCCCGTCATCAAAGACCTCGTCACGGACGTGAGCTGGAATTACGAGGTGAACAAGCAGATCCCGCCGTTCACGCCGAGCCAGAAGGACATGACCAGCAGCGAACCGTGGCGGATGCAGCAGCAGGACGTCGAGCGGTCGATGGAGTTCCGCAAGTGCATCGAGTGCTTCCTCTGTCAGGACGTGTGTCACGTCCTCCGCAACCACGACTCGAAGGCGGTCTTCTACGGCCCGCGTTTCATGATCCGGATCGCGAGCCTCGAGATGCATCCGAAGGACGTGCTCGACCGCACGGCGCTGGTCAAGGAGAAGGCGGGGGTCGGCTACTGCAACATCACCAAGTGCTGCACCGAGGTCTGCCCCGAGCACATCAAGATCACCGACAACGCGATCATCCCGCTCAAGGAACGCATGGACGATGCGTACTTCGACCCGATCAGGTCGCTGCTCGGCCGGTTTGGCGGCCGTCCGAAGCAGGGTGAGGCTTAGGGCCGTGTACGTGCAGCATTCCGTCCACGTTCAGCACCCCGTGAAGGAGGTCAGCGAGGCGCTGGCCGCCGGGCCTCAGAAGTGGTTCCCGCGCCTCGGTGGGAAGAATGTGTCCACAGTCGGTTTGCACGTCGCGGGCGTGCCCGTGCGCAAGAAGGTCACCGTCGAGCTGGGCGAGCCGGACAAGACCACGACGTGGACCGTGATCCCGATCACCTGGAAGGCGACCTTTCCCGAAAAGCTCTTCCCCGTCATGACGGGCAAGATCGAGCTCGCCCCGACTGACGCGGAGGTGACCAGGCTGACAGTCAGCGGGATGTATCAGCCGCCGTTGGGCAAGCTCGGCGAGCAGCTCGACGACGCGCTGATGCACAACGTCGCCGAAGCCACGGTGAGGGAGCTGGCGGAGTCGATCGCGAGCCGGCTGGAGAAAGCCATCTCCTGACGAGCCCTCGGCCGGCTGCGCCCGGCATGGGGAGGGAGTCAGGCTCCAGGCGTCGTCGTATGCCTGGCGAGGTACGCCGCCGCTTCGGCGCGGCGGGCCACCTCCAGCTTCGAGAGGATGGTCGACACGTAGTTCTTGACCGTCTTCTCGGCGAGCTTCAGCTGGACTCCGATCTGGCCGTTGGTCAGCCCCTGCGCGACCAGCGTCAGGATGCGCTCCTCCTGCGCGGACAGGCGGGCCAGCTTCTCATCCCGCATCGTCTTGCCCTTGCGCAGCCGCTCGAGGACCGACTTCGTGACCTCGGGGTCGAGCATGCTCCTCCCGGCCCCCACCTCGCGGATCGCGCGCACGAGCTCGCCGCCGCGGATCTGCTTCAGCACGTAACCGGCCGCCCCGGCCATGATCGAGGCGAAGAGCGCCTCGTCGTCGGCGAAGGACGTGAGCATCAGCACCTGGGTCTTCTCGAGCCTCGCGCGTATCTCGCGCGTCGCCTCGATGCCACTGCCGTCGGCGAGCCTCACGTCCATGACCACCACGTCGGGCCTGGTGCGCTCCGCCTGCGCGATCGCCTCCCGGACGGAACCGGCCTCGGCGACGACGGTCATGTCGTCGTTGGCGTTGATCAGGGACTTGACCCCGTCCCGGACCACCTCGTGATCGTCGACCAGCAGGATGCGGATGCGAGTTTGGGCCATGTCGTCAATGTTCGCACCCTGGCGGACGCGCGCGGCCTGCCGTCGGGCCCGAGGCGCGCGGGCCATTCGGCACTCGCACTTCGATGCGGCTAGAGGGCGAGCGTCAGCTTCAGCCGTGTCCCCTTGCCCGGCCGGCTCGTGATCTCGAGCGTGGCCCCCATGGCATCCGCTCGCTCGCGCATGTTGCGCAGCCCGTGCCCGTGTGAATCGTTTCCCGTGTCGAAGCCCACGCCGTTGTCTTCGACGGTGAGTACCGCCTTGGCGCCCCGGCGTGTGAGGCGGACCGTGGCCCGCGTCGCCTGCGCGTGGCGAGAGACGTTGGACAGCGCCTCTCGGGTCAGCTGCACGAGGTCGGTCGACCGGGCCGAGAGGCGCGCCGCCGCCTCCGCGTCCACGTCGACCTCGACCGCGGTGACCGACCGCGACTGCATCTCCTCGCCCAGGACGCGCAGCGCCTGGTCGAGCTGCCGGTCGGCGAGGATGCCGGGCCTCAGGCCGAAGATGTAGTTGCGCAGGTCGCGGATCACGCGGTCGAGCTCGGTCACGGCGCTCTCGACGCGCGCCGCGATCTGGGGCGAACCAGCCACGAGAGCTGTCCCCTGCAGGCCCATGCCCACCGCGAAAAGCGACTGGATGATGCCGTCGTGCAGGTCCTTCGCTATCCGCTCCCGCTCCTCCATCAGGCCAAGGCGGCGCTGGTCGGCCTGGGCGCGCCCGTACTCCATCGCGACCGACGCCTGGTCGGCGAACGTCTGGACGAGCCGGACGGTGCGCTCCGCGAAGGGCTGGCCGCCCTTCAGGTTCGCCACCATGAGGGTGCCCGTGGCGCGGCCACGCACGCGCAGCGGGACGAAGATGGCGGGGCCGACACGTCCGGCGCGGAGCAGCGGACCGTATGCCTTCGCCTCGGTGCTCGCGTCGGCGAAGACGACCGGGTTGCCGGTGCGCATGACCTCGCCGGAGATCGATTCCGCCGCCGGCACCGCCTGGCTCAGGAAGCGTGAGAAGCCGCCGCCCACCGCGGCCACCAGCGCGAGCTCTCCCGGGCTGTCGGTCGAAGCCACTATCGCCGCCACCTCGGCGCCGGCCAGCTCGCGCGCGTCGGCCGCGATGCGGGTCAGCACAGCGTCGGAGTCGGACCCGGACAGGATTTCCGAGGTGGTGTCGCGTAGGGCGTCGAGCCAGCGCTCGCGGGACCGTATCTCCTCGTAGAGCGACGCGTTGGCGATCGCCACGCCGGCCTGCGTGGCCAGCATCATCAAGGCGTCTTCGTCGTCCTGGTCGAACTCCTCGGCGCTGCGTTTTTCGGCCAGGTAGATGTTGCCGAACACCCTACCCATCGCCTGGACGGGCGCGCCCAGGAACGAGTGCATAGGAGGGTGGTTGGGCGGAAAGCCGGTGGACTTCTCGTGCTCGGCGATGTTCTTGATCCGCACCGGCCGCGGATCGTGGATGAGCAGCCCGAGCACCCCGTGCCCGCGCGGCAGGGCGCCGATCAGCCGGCGCTGCTGGGCGGAAACGCCTGTGGTGACGAACTCCACCAGCCGATCCCCGTCGCCGATGACGCCCAGCGCACCGTAGCGGGCGTCCGTCACCTGGGCCGCGAGGTCGACGATGCGCTGGAGGACGATCGGGAGCGAGAGCTCCGCGGCCAGCGTGAGGCCGGCCTCGAGGAGGATGTCCTTGCGATCTCGAACCCTTGACATGGAGTCTTGGCGAATCTACGCCATCAAACGAGCGGGCTGTTAGGCCCGGGCTGACGGGGCCTTCGGCCCTATCGGGTGCCATCGCGGGCTGGGAAGCTGTCTGGCATGAAGAACCCAGGTTTCAACAGGATCCTCCTCGCCACCGACGGGAGCGAGCACGCCACGGCAGCCGTCGGTGTCACGTCATCCTTCGCCCGCGCCTCGGCGGCCGCGGTTCGAGTGATCCACGTCTGGAACCTCGAGGTCCACCACCGGCATGGCGTGTGGGACGTCGAGACCCGGAGGGAGGCCGAGCAGCTTCTGCAGGGCACCCTGGACCGGATCCGGGCCTCGGGCGTCGAGGCCGACGGCCTGATCAGCCGCGCAGACCAGCAGCACATCGCATCGGCGATCGGCGAGGCGGCCCGCCAGTTTCAGGCCGACCTGGTGGTCGTCGGATCGCGTGGGCTGTCCGACTGGGCCTCGATCGTGAGGCACAGCACGAGCCACCAGCTGCTGACCTGCGTCGACTGCCCGCTGCTCATCGTCCGGTCGACCGCGGCGCCGGCGACCCACCTCGCTCAGCGCGTGCTGCTGGCCGTGGCCGGCGGCGACGACGTGGCGCCCGCCAGCCGGGCGGCCGCCGAGGCAGCTTCAGGGCCGGGTTCCGAGGTGCTCGTCGTCCACGTGGCGCAGACCGTCGTCGGCGTACAGGGTTTCGCTTACGTCGAGCCTGTCGAGGAAGTCCAGGAGACGATCGACAAGACGACCGGGTTGCTGGAGGAGGCCGGGGTCAAGACATCCTCGATGGTCGCCGAGTCCGGGCCGGTGGCCCAGGTGCTCTCCAACCTTGCTGCCGACTGGGGTGCGGACGTCATCGTCATCGGATCGAGCCGCATGGGCGACCTGGGAAGCCTGCTCCTCGGCTCGGTCACCCACGACCTGCTGCGGGTGACCGACCGGCCGGTGCTGGTCGCGGAGCGGGACCGCTGATGACCGCTGTCAAGCCGGGGCTGCCGCGGCGATGGACCGTCGCCGACGTGATGACGACGCGCGTCCACGTGGCTAGCCCGACGACTCCGTTCAAGCTGGTGGTGCGGCTGATCCAGGAGAACAAGATCAGCGCGGTCCCGATCGTGGACCAGGCGGGCACCCCGGTCGGGGTCGTCTCGGAGTCGGACCTTCTGCTCAAGGAGAGGCGGCGCGAGATCGAGTCCAGCGCGAGCCTGCTTCACATGCGCCGGCGCCGCAGGGAGCGGGTCAAGGCCGACGGCCTGGTGGCGAGCGACGTCATGACGGCGCCGCCGATCACGGTCACGAGCGACACGACCATGACCCAGGCCGCGCGCATCATGCAGGAACGCAACGTGCGGCGGCTCGTGGTCGTGGACGGGAGGGGAAAGATCCGGGGCGTGGTCAGCCGGAGCGACCTGCTGCAGGTGTTTCTTCGCACGGACGAAGACATTCGGGACGAGGTCAAGGAGGGGCTCATCCCGGCGCTGATGCTCGACCTCGAGCCGCCGCTCGAGGTCGAGGTCCGGTTCAACGTGGTGACCCTCGCCGGTGAGGTCAACCGCCGGAGCGACGCGGAGATCGTGGGCCGCCTGGTGCGCGAGATGGACGGTGTCGTGGACGTGGTCAACCAGCTGAGCTACCGCTGGGACGACACCCTGCCGGTGCCATTCGCGCCCACCGCCGCCGCCCCCTGATCCGGCTGAGCCTGAACCGCGCGACCCTAGACTTGAGGTGGATGTCTGAGGTCGCGGATCCGCCGAGGCCGGCGCCCCTGCGCAAGCGCGGTCGCGCGATGATCTCCTCGACCCGGATCTCGCGCCGCGTCCACGAGCTGGGCCGGCAGATCTCCGAGGTGTACGCGGACATCGAGACGCCGCTGGTCATGGTCACGATCCTGAAGGGGGCGACGGTGTTCGCGGCGGACCTGCTGCGCACGCTCAGCATCCCGGCCGAGCTGGAGTTCGTGCGCGCCGCCAGCTACGGTGGCGGCACGTCCAGCACGGGGAGGGTCCAGATCGCGCACATGGTCGAGGGCCCGCTGGTCGGGCGGCACGTGCTGTTGGTGGAGGACATCGTCGACTCGGGGCGCACCGTGGACACGATCCTGAGGCGATTCCGGCGGCTCAAGCCCGCCTCGCTGCGCGTGGCGGCTCTGCTGGACCGGCCGGCCCGCCGCGAGATTCCGGTGGTGATCGACTTCGCCGGGTTCGTCATCCCGGACAGGTTCGTGATCGGCTACGGCCTCGACTACGCCGGCCTGTACAGGGAGCTGCCGGGGATCTACTCGCTCAGCTGATCTGGCTCGGGCCGGGCTTCAGGAAGTCAACCGCCTCCTCGCGGCCGTCCCAGACGACCGTGGTCCGCGCCGGCTCGGTGCGCGCCACCACCTTGCCGCCGCGCAGCACCAGCTTGCGTGGGGCGACCAGGCGGATGGCGTCCATCTCGGTGGGCGCGGCGAACGCGCAGAGATCGGCGCGGCAGCCCGGCTCCAACCCGTAGCGCTCGAGGCCGAGCGCCGACGCGGGGTTGCGCGTGATCATGTCGATCAGCGTCCGCAGTTCTCCGTGGCCGGACATCTGGCCGTAGTGGGCGAGCACGAAGGCTGCCTGGAGCGGGTCGGCGTAGCCGAGCGGATACCAGGGGTCCATCACCGAGTCGTGGCCGACGCAGACGTTGACCCCCGCGGCCAGAAGCTCCTTCACACGCGTGTGGCCGCGCCGGATCGGGTAGCTGTCGAAGCGGCCCTGCAGGGTCGAGTTGTCGAGCGGGTTGGTGACCATGTGCATCCGGGCACGCTTGAGGTTGTTGATGAGGCGGTAGGCGTAGGCGTTGTTGTAGGAGTGCATCGCGGTCGTGTGGCTCGCGGTCACGCGCCCGCCCAGGCCGAGCCTGATCGTTTCGGCCGCCATCACCTCGACAAAGCGCGAGTGGTCGTCGTCGGTCTCGTCGCAGTGGATGTCGACGCGCAGCCCCTTCTCGGCCGCGAGCGCCATGGCGAACTTGACCGACCGTTCCCCGTACTCGCGCGTGAGTTCGAAGTGCGGGATGGCGCCGACCACGTCGACGCCCAGCCCGACCGCCTTCCGCATCAGGTCCTCCCCGCCGTCGAACGACATGATGCCCTGCTGGGGAAATGCCACGAGCTGGAGCGTCATCTGGTCGCCGATCTCCTCCCGGAGCTGCAGCAGCGCGCGCACGGCTCGGAGCTCCGGGTCGCACACGTCGACGTGGCTGCGCACGAACTGCACGCCGTTGGCGAGCTGCCACCGGAGGACGGTGCGCACCCGCCGCTTGACGTCGTCGACGGTGAGCAGCTTGACCCGCTCGGCCCAGATCGCGATCCCCTCGAAGAGCGAGCCGGTCTCGTTGTGGCGCGGCTCGCCGACGGTGAGCACCGCGTCGAGGTGGATGTGGGGCTCGACCAGGGCCGGCGTGACCAGCGATCCGAGCAGGTCGATCACCTCGCGCGCCTCGGGCTCCGGGGCCGCGATCAGCCCGTCGCGGACGCCAAGGTCTTTAGTCTCAGCCTCGCCGGGCAGCCGTGCCCCGCGCAGGAGCAAATCGAGCATCGCCCGAGAACCTAGCAGACCCTTAGACTTCGCTCGTACTTCTTCTGGCGGCCTGAACTTGGGGGAGGCGCGTATGCAGTCAGTGCAAGAGGTAGAGCAGCACGTACCGGTTCGCGAGGGCGACTACGGGGAGAGGGTCGCCACGGTCGAGCCGGGCGGCGTCGAGTACATCGCGCTCAGGGAGAGGCACGGCAAGCCGATCGACCTCTTCTGGACCTGGCTCTCGCCGAACCTCGAGTTCGCCACCGTCTTCATCGGCGTGCTGGCTGTCGGCATCTTCGGCCTGAACCTCTGGCAGGCGGCGCTGGCCATCATCCTCGGCACCGGCCTGGGCTCGATCACGCATGCCGTCCTCTCCTCGTGGGGTCCGAAGTTCGGCGTGCCCATGATGGTCGCGAGCCGCGGGCCCTTCGGGTTCCTCGGCAACATCCTGCCGGCCGCGCTCAACGGCCTCACCGCCTCGTTCGGCTGGTTCATCGTCAACAGCGTCAGCGGCGCGTTCGCCCTCCAGGCGCTGTTCCCATCCCTCAGCATTCCGTTCTTCCTCGCTTTCCTCGTGATCGTGGTCGCCCAGGTCCTGATCGCAACGCTTGGCCACAACCTGATCCACGTCTTCGAGCGATGGGCGCTCCCGGTCCTGGGAATCGTGTTCGCCGTCGCGTGCGTGTTCATCTTCTTCAGGGGCCACTGGGGCTACTCGCCGGCGCCGGTGACCGGCGGCTGGCTGCTGTCCTTCACCGCGGCGTTCGGCTATGCGGTTGGCTGGAACCCGTTCGCGGCCGACTACACCCGCTACCTCCCGCCGACGACCAACCGCAGGATGGTTGGGTTCTGGGCGGGCTTCGGCGTGTTCCTGTCCTGCGTCGTGCTCGAGATGGCCGGCGCCGTCCTGGTCACGGTCCCGGGCTACAACGGCAACGGCATCCCGACCGCCCAGCTGCAGCGCGGCATGCCCGACCCCGTCTACTACGCCACCCTGCTCTGCATCGCGATCGGGGCCGTGGCCGCCAACGCGATCAACATCTACAGCGGCACGATGTCACTGGTCTCGCTGGGCATCCGCGAGATGGGTCTGACGATGAAGCAGCGCCGCGCCGCGCTGGCCATCATCGTCGGCGTGATCGGTTTTGCGCTCGGCGTCATCTTCCAGGCCAATGTCGCGCCGGGCAGCAAGTACGAGCTGTTCCTCCTCCTGATCAGCTACTGGATCGCCCCGTGGCTGGCGGTGGTCTTCGTCGACTACTGGCTCCGCCGCGGCGACTACGGCGACGAGAGCATGTTCTACGACACGGGCAACAACCGCTGGCAGGGCGTCGTCGCCATGGCGGCGGGCCTTGTCGTCTCGGTCTACTTCTTCGCCAACGACTTCGGCGTCTACGTCGGCCCGGTGCCAAACAAAAACGCGAACTTCGGTGACATCACGTTCATCGTCGGGTTCGTCATCACGGCGGTCCTCTATTACCTGTTCAACCTCGGCCTGCGCAAGAAGACCGCCGAAACCAGGGCCGCACTGGGTACGCGCGCATAAACATCGAAATCACGGTCTCGGGGCTGCGCTTCACGGCGCGCCTCGAGACCTCCCTCGCGCCGAACTCATGTGAAGCGTTTCGCACCATGCTGCCCTTGAAGACGAAGCTCATCCAGGCGCGCTGGAGCGGCGAGGCAGCCTGGATCCCCATGGGCGCGATGCGGCTTGGCCTCGGTTATGAGAACCCGACCAGCCATCCCGCGCCCGGCCAGCTCCTGCTCTACCCGGGCGGCGTGAGCGAAACGGAGATCCTCTTTCCCTATGGCGCGACCCTTTTCGCGAGCAAGGCCGGTCAGCTCGCCGGCAACCATTTCGCGACCATCTTCGAGGGCGGCGAGCGGCTGAAAGAGTTGGGCGAGCTCGTGCTCTGGAAGGGAGCGCAGGAGATCGAGTTCACAGCGCTCGAGTGAGCGACGCCGACACGGTCATGGAGCGCTGCGACATCCTCGCCAACGAGAGCGAGGAGCCGGACGGTATCACGCGGCCCTTCGCATCGGAGGCGATGCGCCGGGCCCAAGACCACGTCGCCCGGTGGATGCACGAAGCAGGAATGATCGTCAAGCGCGACAACATGGGCAACCTCCGCGGGCGCTACGCAGGCACCGGCACAGGAACGCACCTGCTCGGCTCGCATCTCGACTCGGTGCG
>Ga0209580_10001100_pt1 | contig 12819 bp, 12 predicted proteins | sample Coa_R1_5_FD_187153 | JGI IMG/M metagenome (GOLD analysis project Ga0209580, IMG submission 187153) | Surface soil microbial communities from Centralia Pennsylvania, which are recovering from an underground coalmine fire - Coalmine... | ecosystem: Environmental > Terrestrial > Soil >...
CTGGGGAGAAGGCCAGTCCATCCTGCGCGAGGCGTTGTTAATTGCCGATCACAATTCGCATCATCTCGGGCAACTAATTGACGTGAGAAGGCTGCTCGGCATCTGGAAGCCGTAGGGGGAAGACCCAGCTGTCTCCTCGTTTCGCCGAGCGCGCTTGCGGAAGACTACTCGCAGTTCTTTCCTCCAGCGCTCGTCAACTCCGAGCAGCGCCCATTCAATCTCCGGAGAGATATAGCGAAGCAACGTATCGGTCGCGGGATGCACGCGCAGGGCTGGCGCAACCATCATGAGTAGCGGCGCCTGCGAAGAAAGCTCGCGACCCGCAAAATACCCGAACTTCTGGAACTCGCCGCGCTCATGATGCCATGCGACTCGCGCCCAGTAATCAATTCCCTGCAACGGGAGATGGATGTCCTCGTCGGCTTTGAGTTCGAGCACCGCCAGCCGGCCCTCGCGAGTAAGCGTCAGCACGTCAATCATGGCGCGATCACTGGCGGAAAATGCCGGCACCTGCGAGTAGCGCCAACGAGGGTCGAGCTGGCTGTCGAGAGCCGAGATGTTCTTCACAACCAAAGACTCCAGCCAGCGCTCCGGATGCAGGCGCCACCAGCGGCATTCTTTCGGGCCTTCGGCATGCCGGACTTCACCAATGCTGCGCACCAGTTCGTTGAACGCGAGCAGGTTGCTGTCATCCAAGACCCGTTGTGCCGATCCAGGTCCGAACACGAGTTCCGGCATGCTGCGAAATTTTCCAGGTTCAGCCGACAAACGCGCTCGCGCAAATTCCAGGCCATGGCATCGAAAGGAGATTTCTGCGGGAGAGAGTGGAGCAATTTCTGCCTCGGGCATCATGCTGCGCACCAACGCGATGGGACCGCTAAAGCGTGCGTGGATATCGGCATCGTCGGAACAGTGCACCAGCCGGGTAGAAATATTGCCGCGATCGAGGATTTCGATTTGTCTGAGGTCTTCCCCACGTTCTTCCAGCTCGTATAATTGCCATTTTGCTGCCGTGCGATTCAGGTGTGCCAGCCGCTCCCGCACCAGCGCAGAACAACCGGCCGGAACAAATAACTTCAGCCCTTCGATAACCAATTTTCCGGCATGCGCAGCCCGGCAGACGTCCAACCACAGGATTCCGAAGGTCAGCGCCGCATCAATAGAGCCCTGCAGTTCCTGGCGGTTCACGCCGAACACGGCGAATCCCGATTGACCCCGGCGCAGTAGTCCGCGCGTGTAAATTGGGCCAAATGATTTTTCCAGATCAATGGACGAGCTCAGTTGCGTCATTGTCAGATCGGGAAAGTTCTTCCGCACAACGCGTTCGAGAAGGCGCTGATAGGTTGCACGTGCGGCCCGTTTGGAAGATGCCGTCCGCGGATCGCGTTCGCGGCAAATGTCGAGCCTGGTCGGGCGGGACTGGCCCAACTTCTGGACGGTGACTCGAAGGGTCTCACCCTTGGCCTCCGTGTCAACGACGCGCCGCACAATGTTTCGTTCTTCCGACCACAGGTGTAGCAGGCACTTATTGGTGTCGCCGGAAACCGAGTACTTCGAGGCGCTTAAGTCAAATAAAACTGAGCCATCTTCTACCACCACCGCGCCGTTACTCTCGGCGAGGAATTCTTCCAGCGTATGGGCCAGAGTCTGAGAGGTCATGGAGGCAGTTTTGCAGAAAGCCGAAGGCGTGTCTGTGACGAGTGAACATTTTTGCAATATATTCAGCGAGAAGAGCGTCAGATCCCACTTATCTGCAAAATCGCAAGGAGGCGAGCTATGGAGCAGCGCGTCAGCTTAATCACGCTTGGGGTGAAAGACCTAAGCCAAAGCCGTGAATTTTATGAGCGCCTCGGATGGCGCCGCTCGATGGCCAAGACCGAAGGCATCGTGTTCTTCCAAGCTGGAGGTATAGCTGTGGCCCTGTACCCTCGGGGGGAACTGGCGAAGGATGCGAATGTGGGCTCCGAGGGCAGTGGTTTCAACGGGATGACACTGGCATACAACACCCGTAATCGTGAAGAGGTTGACTCGGTTATGGCACACGCTCAGCGAGCAAGTGCAAAAGTGCTCAAGCCTCAGGAAGCCTTTTGGGGAGGTTATTCTGGATATTTTTCCGATCTGGACGGCTTTCTGTGGGAGGTCGCCTGGAATCCTTTCTTCGAAATTGCCAAGGATGGAAGTATTCGACTGCCGGACTGATTGAACGTGCTACACCTCCCATGAGGTCTGAGCCAGCAGTAAGGATGCAGCTTTATAGACTCTGCGGCTAATGTGGGATAATCAAGACCGAGTCATTCCTGCCGAGAGGTCATCCAATAACCGTGGACAATAATCATTTTTTCTTTCAGCACTATGGCGTTACCGAGAACGACCTTGAACGCTATCTCGGGGCCGCGCTTTCGGCCGGTGGCGACTACGCCGACCTTTACTTTGAATACCTCTCGTCGACCGCTTTGAGCGTGGACGAATCTATGGTGAAATCGGCGTCGCAGGGCATATCGGCCGGCTGCGGCATTCGGGTCATCTCGGGCGAGCGCACCGGATATGCCTACACTGACGATCTCTCGGCCTCTCGGATTCTGCATGCTGCCCGCACAGCGGCACTAATTGCCAGCGGTCCGGCAAAAACGCCCAGCGCCGGATTTCAGCAGCAGGTCGCGCGCAGTCTTTACCCAGTCACTTTGCCCTCAGTGGATGCGGAAATCACGGCTAAAGTCGAACTGGTAATGCGGGCAGATCGCGCTGCGCGAGCCCACGATTCGAAAATCAAAGAAGTCCGCGCTCATTATGCCGATGAATTGCGCCAGATTCTGGTGGTGGGGTCCGATGGCACGTTTGCGGAGGATTCTCAGCCGCTGGCGCGCCTTAATGTCTCCTGCATTGCGAGAAATGAAACTAATTCGGCTCGTGGCAGCGCCGGAGGCGGAGGCCGCGTGGCCCTCGACTTCTTTTTTGGCGAGAAGACGCCGGAATTCTTTGCGGTCGAAGCGGCACGTCAAGCTGTCCTTCAGCTCGACGCTCGCGAGGCTCCTGCCGGGGAAATGGAAGTCGTGCTTGGCCCGGGGTGGCCGGGAGTGCTGCTGCACGAAGCTGTCGGCCACGGGCTTGAAGCGGACTTCAATCGTAAGCAGACTTCCGCGTTTGCGGGGCTGATCGGTAAGAAGGTGGCGAGTGAGAAGTGCACAGTGGTGGACAACGGCACCATGCCCTGGCGCCGAGGTTCCCTCAACGTCGACGATGAAGGTCACAATACGCAAGAGACAGTCCTTATCGAAAAGGGCATTCTGAAGGGGTATTTGAGCGACAAGCTATCTGCGCGGCTAATGGGCATCGCTGACACCGGCAATGGCCGCCGCGAGAGCTACGAGCACATCCCCATGCCGCGCATGACCAACACTTACATGCTCGCTGGCGACGATGCCCCGGAGGACATTATTCGTTCCGTGAAGCGCGGGATTTATGCGGTGAATTTTGGCGGTGGCCAGGTGGACATCACCAATGGCAAATTCGTGTTTTCTGCGTCAGAGGCGTATTTGATTGAAAATGGACACGTCACTGCACCCATTCGCGGCGCGACGCTGATCGGCAATGGGCCGGATGCGCTAACGCGAGTTTCCATGGTAGGAAACGATTTGAAACTTGATGAAGGTGTCGGCACCTGCGGAAAAGATGGGCAGGCCGTGCCGGTGGGCGTGGGCATGCCGACGACCAAGCTGGATCGGCTGACGGTGGGCGGAACGGCAAGAAAAGATACCGGCGGGTTCATGCAGTGAATGAATGTAGAAGTGAGAAGTCAGAATGCAGAAGTGAAGAAACTGCATTTCAGATTGCAGATTTCGGATTTTAGATTTCAGATTTCAGACCTTCTGCTTTTGGACCGACATTTGTTCGTTGAGATCTGCAATCTAAAATCTCAAATCTGCAATCGATGGGTTCGATTCTGCATTCTGAATTCTTACTTCTGACTTCTTCTTATGCCCGAAACAATTCTCGAACCTCAAATCGACGCTGACCTGAAACAACTCGCGCAGGATACCGTTCGCCGCGCGATGCAGCACGGTGCCACCGCTGCCGAATGCGTAATCCGTGAAGGCGATGAATTCTCCACGCTCGTACGCCTCGGACAGGTCGAAACCCTGAAAGAGTCCGGGTCGAAGGCGATCGGAGTGCGGGTGTTTTACGGACAGCGCTCGGCCAGCACCTATTCCAGCGATTTCAGCCGTGCCGGGCTTGATCGCATGCTGAACTCGGCTTTGGAGCTGGCGAAGATCACTTCGGAAGATCCGTTCTCCGGGATTCCCGAGCAGTCACAGCTGGGATCCATACCGGGCAATCTCGATCTCTATCACTCCGATGTTTACTCGCTTCCAGGCACCGAACGGATCGCGTATGCCCGCCGGGCAGAAAAGGCCGCTCTCGATTTCGACCCGCGAATCAAGAACTCCGAAGGCGGATCGTTCGACGCCGCGACAGGACATAAGATCCTCGCGAACTCGCACGGCTTTGTCGGCGAGTACAGGCGTTCGTACTGCTCGATTGCCGCGATTCCCATTGCGCAAGACGACAAGGGAGCAATGCAACGCGACTACTGGTTCTCCATTTCGCGAAATCTTGCCCGGCTCGAGTCGCCCGAGCACGTCGGTAAAGTTGCTGCCCAGCGCACACTTCGCCGCTTGGGCGCGCGCAAGGTCAAAACACAACAGGTTCCGGTTATTTTCGATCCGCTGGTCGCCACGTCAATTCTCGAGCATATTTTCGAAGGCGTGAACGGGGATTCCGTTTATCGAGGCGCATCTTTTCTCGCTGGAAAACTTGGGCAGAAGATCGCGGCGGAAAACGTAACGGTCGTCGATGATGGAACCATGGTGGGCGGCTTCGGAACCAGCCCGTTCGATGGTGAAGGCATACCCACGCGGCGGACCACGGTCATCGACAAGGGCGTGCTGAGTTCGTATTTGCTCAACAGTTACACCGCGAAGAAGCTGGGGCTGCAGACAACCGGTAATGCTTCTCGCGGGCTCGCGGGAACTCCTGGAATTGGACCGGGAAATTATTTTCTGCAGCCGGGACCGAAAACTCCGCAGCAATTGATTGGCGATGTGAAAGAAGGCCTTTACGTTACCGAATTCCTCGGCATGGGCGTGAACCTGGTCACTGGAGATTATTCGCGCGGCGCCTCCGGACTCTGGATCTCGGGTGGCGAGCTCACTTACCCTGTTGAAGAAATCACCGTCGCGGGCAATCTGAAAGACATGTTCATGAACATCTCCGAGATTGCGAACGACCTCGAATTCCGGGGATCAGTTGCGGCACCCACTCTGTACATGGATGGGCTGACCGTGGGCGGCGAATAGCATTGGCTCGGTTCCTTGGATCGCGAATTGCTGGATTGAAGAATTTCGAATTGTCGGATTTTCGAATTGCAACTCGTCAATTCGACAATCCTGAAATTCGTCGATCGATCAAGGCATGGCCCCGGACCTCCGAAGCAACTACAATTCCTTCATGGGCGGCCTGATCCAGCCTTCGCCAATAGCCACGGAACGCGATACCAGCAAGCGAACGATTGTCATTGCGATCGGGGTCGTCGTTGCTGTGGCCGGAATAGCCGCTCTGATTCTGCGTGAGGCGCCACGGGCCACTACGGGGCCTCCTCCATACGCGGCGAACCTGAAATTCAGCGATCTGAAGATGAGCCAGGCGCAGAACTTTGTCGGCGCCACGGTCACATACATTGATGGAACCCTGACCAACGCTGGAGACAAAACTGTCAATCACGCGACGGTGCAGGTTACGTTCAAGGATTCGTACAACCAGGTGGCGCAGATCGAAAACGTGCCGGTGAAGGTTTTGCAGACCGGCGGCCCTTATCTGGACACGGTGGATCTTTCGGTGTCGCCGCTGGCTCCCGGCCAAAGCAAACCTTTTCGTCTGATTTTTGAGCATTTAAGCGAGCAGTGGAACCAGGCTTATCCGGAGCTGCAAATCACCGATGTAATGGCGAAGTGAGCTATGAAGGCGTGGCTTCAGCCGCTCCGAAAGTGTCCCCGACGTTGTCATCCCGACCAAGCAGCGCGATTCGCGCAAGCGAATCGGGTGCGCGTGGAGGGACCTGCTTTTCGGTTGTTGTGCCGGCAATGGTAGGAAAAGCAGGTCCCTCGACTCCAAATACCGTCCCCCATGCCGAGACGGTATTTTTCGCTCGGGATGACAGATCCAGGGGAACCGGATGGTGTGCTTCGAAGTTACGCCGATGTGAGCATGGGCGCGGCTTGCGTGGGAGCCGAATTGTGGACGTCCTGGCGTTTGAATTGCTTGCTCAACGCCAGCCCTTGCTGCTGATACGAAGATCCGATCGAGGCCCCATACACCCGATCCGGCACGGCAGCCATGCGGTAGTAGTGAAGCCTGCCAACCAGGTGATCGTCTTCGAGCACGATCGGCACTTCGTAGGCCCTGACTTCGAGGACCGCCTTGGTGCCGGGAATTTCTCCGGTCGCACCGAATCCGAAGCCAGGATCGAAGAAGCCGGCGTAATGCACGCGGAATTCTCCCATGCTGGGATCGTGAGCAACCATCTCGGCGGCATGATCGAGCGGAACCCGCACACGCTTCTTTGAAGCGAGCAGATAGAATCCCCCGGGCTGCAGAATGATGCGACCATTATCAGGAGTCGGAATCGCCTCCCAAAAATCCGTCGGCTCGTAGTAATTGACGCGGTCGAGTTCGATGGCGCGATCAGATCCTTTGCCTTTGTAGGCGACAATCCCCGAGCGTTCGTCGCCACCGAGATCAACCGTGATCACCACGCCGTCGCCGATGTGTTCGGTCACAGGGCCAGCCGCGTCGTAAAGAAGGCAATGCTCCTTCGATAGCTCGCGCAAGTTGCCGCTGCCCAGCCTCGCCGACGTTCCGCGTACGAAGCGCAGCTGATTCAGCTTCATGCCTGCCTTCACGCGAACGGGAAACGTACGCGACGAAACTTCGACGTACAGCTCTCCCGAGTAGCCCTTGGGCACGTGATCGAACTCATCGCCGCATTCGCTGATCAGGCGCGTGAAAATGTCGAGCCGTCCGGTGGTGCTCTTTGGGTTAGCAATGCCTTGAACGTCGTCGGGCAAGTTCAATCGCTCAAGCAGCGGAATGATGTACACGACGCCGGGTTCGAGAACCGTGGGAGACGGCTGCGTCAGGTCGATGGTGCTGTGCAGCAACTCGCGGACTTTCGTCATTAGCGTCGCCGACCGCCCGCGCAGGAAGCTCGCCTGCACCCGATAAGCAACCGGACCCAGGCGAAGGTCCATGCTGGCCGGCTGAATTTGCGATTCTGGAATCTCTTGCGCCGCGCTGACCCGCCCGGTCCGGATCAGATTCCTGATTTCTTGCCAGGGCAGTATGCCGGGGCCGCCGTTCTGGTCGTAGATTTCCGGAAAAAGTGGGCGATCTGAAATATTCAAGGCAAATCCTATGCTGTCTTAGACTCCACCAGTTCCAGCGGCGTTGCGCTATTCCGCTCGATTTCGTCGCTGGAACTGCCCGCAGCCGCATCGCTTTGCGACAGCGACTTCTTGGTTTCTTCCAAGGTTTCAAATAGCGGATCGCCGGTGTGGAACACATATCCGGCGCGGCGCAAAAGAGATTCTAAAGCCATCACAGATCGTTCAAATCCGCTGGGCACTTCCACGTACACTGGCACAACGAAGACGCTAGGCATGGTGGCGGCTCCTTGGTCTATGTGCTCGGAATGTGGTGAAGTTTTCAGGCTGCGAGAGAACCTGCATCACTGTATTTCCGCGGCTGAGGGGGCGTCAATGACGGAATTTCCTCATAGAGTCAGCGCGATCAACAGGAATTCCACAGGCAGACCCTACACCCGCAACGGCATGGCTTCGAATTCAACCCATAGTCCTCAAGTCCGGCAACGGATCACCACTGTCGCGGGAAGATGATTTCGTAATTTTGCGCCAAGCCGGAAAGGCCGAACCCGTCCATTCGAGGCATGAAAGCGCGGACATACGCCCTCAAGTCAGTCTGACTAGGCTTCGGACCCCCGCTTTCGGGATATGCGTATGGCATTGCGATCGATACTTCGCGCCTCTGCTTCGACTGAAATTCCAGGGGACACTGATCAAGGGCCAAAGGAGTGGCTGTCGGAATTCGCTCGAGTCCAGTGAACTTCGAATAACCTGCTCCCTGATTCTCGATCAGATTCAACGCTGGATTCGGTTCTCGATCGGCCCCGGGTTCGGCAGTCTTTTCGACAAATCGGAGGCTGACGGAGCAGGCGTTTGACTCGACACGGAAAAGATGACCAGTGGTGTTCTGAAGCGTGTAGTGGAATACAAGCTGTCGCTGCGGTCCTTCGATTGAAATCGAGCGAAAAGTTGCCAGAACGGAGGTTCGATCCACCTTGGATCCCGTCACTTCAGCCTTACTGACCGACTGCCCGCGCCATATCCAAAACAAGGCTAATAGAACCAGGAGTTGGCCCCCTGTCCACAATCGCCAGCTGCGTGTGCGGGCATGACTCGTCGCGCAGGTCAGCGCGCTCACGATCAAAAAAAGGTAAATTGGTAGCACCAAATTCTGCATCGGTTTTACCAGACGGGGATGGATCCCCGATCATGCTACGGTTGGTGTGTCGCCGTCACCAGATTACGGCCGTGCCGTATGCCGGTTACTAATCCAAGCAGCATACGCGTTTGACCGGTTTCTCTCCATCACGTTAGAATGATTCGAGTTTGCCTGTACTTGCGGCTCCGTTCTGGAGCCGTCCGCAGCAGTTGGCAGGTGCCGACGCGGAAAACAGCAAGCGCAAAGATCTGATTTAAGTCATGCCGTTTTGCGGATGAGGGTTGTCCTGACGAAGCGGCGGACTCTCGCCGAACGGTCATCGGGCTGGCGGCACACGGAGGCGTAACTATGTACGCGGTGATCCGCGCAGGTGGAAAACAGTATCGAGTGGCGCCCGGCGATGTGCTGCGCCTGGAGACGCAAAGCGCGCAAAACGGCAGGGTTGAGTTCGGCGACGTGCTGGCTGTCTCGCCCGGCGAGGGACAAATTGCGCGCCCCGGCTCGGGCACGTTGGTGACCGGCGAAGTTCTGGGTGAGGGCCGGGGCAAGAAAGTTATCGTCTTCCACTACAAGCGGAAGAAACAATATAAGAAGCTGGCGGGACATCGGCAGCCGTTCAGCTCGGTACGCATCACTGAAATCGCCTTCGATGGCCAGAAATTTACCGCGCCCGAGCTTCCGAAGAAAGAAGCGAAGCCGAAAAAGGAAAGAAAAGAAGCTGCGGAGCCTAAGGCGGAGGCCAAGGCCGCGAAGCCGGCTGCCAAGAAGAAGGCGGCTGCTCCGAAGAAGAGTGCAGCGAAAAAGGGCGGGGCGAAGAAGAAGTAGTCGTCGCGACCGTTGAGGCGACTTTGTTTTGCGAAATGCATAGATCCTTCGGCGGCTGAAGCCGCCTCAGGATGACATCACTCATAGATTTTGCTGAAGGCTGAGGGCCGACGGCTGAGGGCGGGTTTTCAATGGCACACAAGAAAGGTTTAGGCAGTTCACGCAACGGACGCGACTCAAACGCGCAGCGTCTGGGATTTAAGGCATTCGGCGGACAAGTTGTCCCGGGTGGGACGATCATCGTCCGTCAGAGGGGGACGCGTGTGAAGCCGGGCCTCAACGTTGGTCGCGGCAAAGACGACACGCTGTTCGCCAAGATCAGCGGCCGCATCGTCTTCAAAGATCGCGGCTCCATGGGCAAATTTGTGATGATCGAGCCTCTCGAAGCGAAGTAGCGACCCACCAGAAAATTTGCGAGTGAGCCTGGATTAGGCAAATCGCGGGGCTGAAGCCCGATATTCCTTCCAAGCCTGGTACGCGGCGCTGAAGCACCGCTCTTTCCGCGTGAGCAAGTTTCCCCAGTGTTCACTTCGCCAGAAACTCCTCCATTACCCGCACAAACTCGTCTGGCTCCTCGAAAAATGGCAAGTGCCCGCTCTTTTCGAAGACGGCAAACTGCGATCCTGTAATTGCCTGATGGATCTTGTACGCCACCACCGGCGCAACGTTCATGTCATAGCGTCCCGTAATCACTAATGTAGGAAACTTGAACTTGCGAATTTCCGGATTCAGATCGAAGCGCTCGATGTCTTTTTCGACGGCCTCATTGATGTCTTTCTTATAGACGCCGGGCGAAACCGTGGCCAGGAACTTGTCGCGGTTCTGCGGCGAATAAAACAGCATGGAAAAATACTCGCGCAGGTCCGCGTCCTGAGAGGCTTTGTCCCCCATCTCCTCCTTAAATGCGAATGCCGCTTGCCGTTCTATGCCCTCAGGAAAAACGTTGTCGAATAAAAAAACTGTGTCTTTGAATTTCGGCGCCGCCGAGTCAACGATGATCAGGTGCGCGATGTGCTCGGGATGTTCCGCCGCATAGGCCATCACCAAATATCCCCCCCAGGAGTGGCCGAGCAGTTCAATGCGGTCGGCGCCGAGATGCGCGCGCAGGTCCTCGAGATCGTTGATCTGATCGGCGAGCGTGTAGGTCTGCCCCTTCGACGCCGGCGACCTGCCCGTGCCGCGCTGGTCGTAGAAGATCACCCGGCGCTTCTTTGCGAGCACGTCCCACGCCGAAGATACATGCTCGTAGGTGTGGTCGAAGCCTGGACCGCCATTCACGACGATCAGGGGCGTGCTACTGCCCGAGCCGAGCACTTCGTAGTAAATGGTCGCAGACTTCCCTTCAAAGGTCGTGCCGTTCTCATCGCGAGCCAGCGCAGGAATAGCGACAAGGGTCGCGAGAATGATGAGGGAGGTGCGGATCCAAGATTTGCGCAAACTTCGGCAAGAATTCTTAACCATAAGCAGCTCCATTTTGACGCGAACTACAAGCTGGAAAACCGACATTGTACAAGAGCCGAGGCATGGAGATGTCCACCCTAAGCCTTTCTGCTCACGCAACTTGGTGCGTCCGCATTACCTCGGTAAGTAAAGAAAGGAGATTCCGCAAGCCTTGACCGCCCTGATTTCTCGATAATTCGACAGGAACTCTCTACTCAACGGGCGACTTCATGAGAAAAGACTTTTTCGTTGCAGCCTTGTTTGTGTGCGTGGGATTTCGCGCGATGTTAGGTCAGCAAGCGGATCCTTTGCCGTCCAGCCTCAGCAGCTCAGATCGGGCACAACAGAGTTCTGACTCCGGACAGAGCCTGGGCGAGCTGGCGCGCCACGCGCGCAAAGATCATTCCGAAGAAACCAAAATCACCGCCGACGATGCAAAGAAACTATTCGCAGCTGTGGACCGCCTGACCACGTTCGCTTCCGAGGACAGCGGGTTTCCTCAGCATGCACCGGTGAAGCGGCAACTCCTTGGGCCAGATGACATTGAGAAGTTCGCCCGGGAAAGGATGGCCAAAGACGATTATGCCGACCGGTTCGCGCGAGCTGAACTGACCATGAAGAAGATCGGCCTGTTGCCCAAGAATTTTGATCTGAAGGAATTTCTCGTCAAGGTGCAGCGCAAGGACATCGCTGCTTTTTACGATGACGAAACCAAAACCATTTCGATGGTGAACACTGTCCCTGCGCAGGAGCAGGAGGCAATCCTTGCGCACGAGTTGACACATGCTCTGCAGGACCAGAATTACGATCTTCACACTTGGGCAAGGCCTGGCAACAAGGATGGGAAAGATGATCCACTCGGTCGCCAGGACGAGCGCAGCGCCGCGCGCAGAGCCGTGGTGGAGGGGCAGGCGACAGTAGTCATGATGGACTATCTGCTAGCTAAAGCTGGCAGAAGTCTCGCCAACACTCCGGGCTTGATATATCGCATGGAAGACCCTCTGGTGAAATTCTCGGTTGACACGCAAATGATGCACGACGCGCCTATGATTCTGCGCGAATCGGGAACGTTTCCGTACCGCGATGGACTGATTTTTGAAGGCGAGTTGCTGCAGGCCGGCGGCAAGAAAATGGCGTTCGCCGAAGCATTTGCGCATCCTCCGCAGACCACGCATGAGGTGATTCAGCCGCGAGCGTATTTGAATCGCGAAAAACTGCCGGCTTTGCCGTTCCCAGACGCGCGTTCCATGCTGGAAGATGAATACGAGGTGTTCGACTCCGGAACTGTGGGCGAGCTCGATGTGCGAGCGCTGCTGTGGCAATTCGGCAGCCGGACGCTTGCGGATGATCTCTCAAAAGGCTGGCAAGGCGGGGCGTACATGGCCTTCCGCAAGAAATCGGCTGCAGCGGCCAGCACGAGCGATCTGAAACTCTTCTACGTTTCTCGCTGGAATTCCGAGCAAGCCGCGCAGCGCTTCGCGAAGTTCTATGTGAGCGCGGTTTCCCGTAGATATCAGAATGCTTTGCCAGCAACTGGCGGTTCGTGTTCAGGGTCGGATTGCCCGCTCTCATCGGCTGAGTTCACGACCGAAGAAGGACCGGTGATGGTCGAGCTTTGGAAAAACAACACTGTCGTCGTTTCCGAGAGCTTCGACAAGGAGACCGCCGCCAAGCTTAGCGAGGCGACACGCGCCAGTGGCCGCAAAGCTGAGGCCTCGGCGATTCCGCAACAAGAGCTTGGGATGCGGCTCTATGATCTGCCGGCATTCCGGAAATTACAGGAGCGGATGGGAGAACAGATCCTCGACGACGCTGCCCTAACGCTGGCATCCCACTGACGACGGCTTCCTAGAAGCCTGAAAGCTCAATCGCGATAAGATTCTGCCATGTCCGAAAAACATGGCAGCACTCCGACTGTACTGATCTCGCGGCGTGGCGCAGATCGTCTTCGCGCCGGGCACGTGTGGGTGTACCGGTCGG
>Ga0209580_10001101_pt1 | contig 12809 bp, 10 predicted proteins | sample Coa_R1_5_FD_187153 | JGI IMG/M metagenome (GOLD analysis project Ga0209580, IMG submission 187153) | Surface soil microbial communities from Centralia Pennsylvania, which are recovering from an underground coalmine fire - Coalmine... | ecosystem: Environmental > Terrestrial > Soil >...
ATCATCAATCAGTACCCCGAGGATATTTCTCTTTTCCACCGCACTCATGCGTGGACAACTCGAGAAGAATCCTTCCACCGCTGGTGGTTCCGGTCATGGATCTCGCGGAGAATCGCGAGGCTGTCAAACTGGAGTTCGTATCCGGGATAATGCGACTGGAATTTCCTGATGTCGCTGATCCACCAGACGTGGTCTCCTTTTCGATTCTCGTCGCCGTATTGCCAGTTCATTTCCCGCCCTGAGATTTGCTGGGCCATGGAAATAGCTTCCAGCATGGAACAGTTGGAAAAGCGGCTGCCGCCGATGTTATAAACCACACCCGATCTTGGCGACTGAAAAAACCTGTCGAAGGCACGCACCAGGTCAGCGCTATGCAGGTTGTCGCGGACCTGTTTGCCTTTGTAGCCAAAAACGGTATAGCGGGTCCCGGTAACGTTGCATTTCATCAGGTAGGCCAGAAAGCCGTGCAATTGTGCGCCCGAATGATTTGGTCCGGTAAGACATCCGGCGCGAAAACAGGCAGTCTTTAGACCGAAATATCGGCCGTATTCCTGCACCATCACGTCAGCAGCGACCTTGGATGCCCCGAAGATACTATGCAATGAATGATCGATCGACTGCTCTTCCGTGATTCCGTGCTCGGCAAACTTGTGTGTCTTATCCAGTTCCCAGCGCGACTCCTGCTCCACCAGTGGAAGCTCATTGGGGGAATCACCATAAACCTTGTTCGTCGAAGTAAAAATGAATGGCGCTTCCGGGCAGAACTGCCTGGTGGCTTCCAGCAGGTTCAGAGTGCCGGTGGCGTTCACGGAAAAATCCGTGAGCGGTTCGCGTGCCGCCCAATCATGGGAAGGCTGCGCGGCTGTATGGATTACCAGCGAAATTTCTTTCCCGAAGCGCTTGAACAGTTCGAAGATGGCCGCATGGTCGCGAATATCAATGCTGAAATGCTCGTAATCGGGAATGGTCGCTTCAAGATGCTTGCGCATCCACTCCGTGGAAGCTTCCGGGCCGAAGAAATATTTCCGCATGTCATTGTCAATGCCGACGACATGCATGCCTTTGGCCGCAAAATAGCGGACGGCCTCCGAGCCAATCAGCCCTGCTGATCCGGTGATTACGGCAATGCTCATGCTTGCCCCATCGGAGTACCCGGCGCGACGTAACATGCCGCAGAATTTGCGACTAACTTTTTCATCGATTTGTCAGCACGGTAAAAGCTTGCCTGGGCCATTTGTCTGAGATAGAGACCGGATACCCTTGGGTTAAGTTTGTTGGAGACGATGCTGGGTCGAGAATAGCATAGACATACAGGGGGTCGGCAACCTTGATTCAATCCGTTGACGCGAGCGCCAGTCATTCTTCGATCACGAGACGATCATTCTGAGTGAGCGTGCCCAGCCGCGGCCCGTGCCCTTTCATAAATTGCCAGCAACATTCTGGCATTGGCAGCGCCGGTATAGCTGTTCTCAAACACCTGCCTGGCCCTGGGCCGCATCGCCTGCAACTGATCAAGGTTTTGCGAGCACCATTCCACCCGCTCGCGCAGCTCAGCAACACTGCCCGGCGTGAAATGAAATCCGGTCTCTCCAGGAACAACCATGGTCGCAGTAGCCCCGAGGTTGGATGCCAGAACCGGCGTTCCGACAGCAAAAGATTCGATCACAGTTCTAGGCATCCCTTCATAACATTCCGTTGGAAAAACAAGGACTTCCGCTCGCTCCATAAGTTGAGTCACTTCACCGGGCGAACGGCGCCCTAAATATTCAATTGCTGGGTTCAGCCGGGAGGCAGCGTCCACAACGTCACACAATGGGCCGTCTCCCACAATCTTCAGAGGCAAAACATGGGCTGCTGCCTGCCACGCTTTTAGAAGCGTGGCGATTCCCTTTTCCGGGCTCAGGCGCCCGACAAAGAGCGCATACCCGCCTTGTCCAGCGCCCGGTTGCGGCGAGGGATAGACAAAGTTCGGCTTCACCACAATCTTTTCTGCCGGCAAGCCGCCGGCAATGTACTTGTTCCGGGCAAACTCCGTTAGCGCAACGTACACATGGATATTTGAGCGCCATGTGCCAGCAAGATGATGTAAGCCATTCATGCTCGCCACAACGGCGCTCGCCGCGCGGCTCTCCCGGTAGCAGGCATGGAGAATTCCCGGCCAGGCAAAGGACCTACCCAGACAATCTTCACAAACATGGGAATCACGAAAGAACACCGCGTTAACGCACATCAGGCGATAGTTCCTGAGCGTCTGTACAACGGGGACGTTGCATTTCGCGGCGGCATAGTAAACGGAAGGCGACCACAAAGGAAAAAAGTTCTGCACGTGCAAAACATCAAACTTTCCGCTGCGCAGCTTGTCAAGGACGCGGTGGAAAGACTCTGAAGACCAGATGGTGCGCATCGCCGTCCTGGCCTTGCCGAGTTGTTCAACGCGGCGGTTATCTTCCTCCAGCAGTTCCACGACGCACCCCTGCTGCTGCAACAGATTGGCCTCGGCGGCGGCCGACTGGTCTTCCCCTCCGGGAACCAGATAGCGATTGTGCAGCATCAGGATGTTCATTGATTCTGACAGAGATCTTACTGTAACGGAGTGGCGGCCCGGATGGAAACCGGGCGATTAGAGACCATCGGTGGACGAGGTTTCGCCCAAATCAAGCTGGGTCGCATCATCTTTCGACCGGCTTATTGCATATCGCCTACGGCGCGAAATAGCCGGAGATATCGAGCACCAGATGCACGGGGTCTGATGCGAATGAACTGATCAGGCCATTCGTTGTGGGAACAATTGCCAGGTTTGAGGTGACAAAGCCATCGCCTGCGTTCAGCGTAGAAACAAACGGTTTCGTCGTACCCTGCGGCCAGAGTGTAAGGAATCCAAAAGGGCCTGGCGGAACGACAGTGGCATTCATGACGAAAGATTGGGCAGTGGCGGGAGCGCCGCAACCGCTGAGGACTACGCTGACATCAACCGTGCCCGATGTTGGCGGACGGCCGGGAGAATTTCTGGTGTCCAGCACTCGACAAGGCGTTAAAGCGTAGAGCGACAGCCCGCCGGGTGTAGGCGGAGCAAAATAGCCGTTGACGTCGATCACCAGATCAGAATTATTGGTAACAAATACGGAAATATCGCCATTGGTGCCTGCCGGGACAATGGCGGAATTCGCTGTGACCGCGCCCGTGCCCGCATTCAGGGTGGAAACCAGGGGCTGCGTTTGCCCTGCGGGCCAGGTGGTCAGGAAATTCAGCGGTCCGTTGGGCACAGAAGTGAAATTCATGGAATAAGCTTTTGCCGTTGCAGGTAGATTGCACGGTCCGGAGAGAATAGGAAACGTCCGTGTAGCATTTGCAACAAGAGAAGGCCCACCCAGAGAGCCGGCGGCCTGACGCGTGTCCACTAACCGGCACGGCGTTACCGGGAAGAAGGCCAACGCTGTGAGATCGGTGTTCGGCACAAAATAACCGTTGATGTCGAGAACCAAGTCTGTGTCATGGGTAGCAAAGAAACATAAACCACCGTTTGTTCCGGCAGGCACAATGGCTGCAGCGGCCTTTACCCTTCCATCAACAGCATTGAGCGTTGAGGTAAATGGACGCGGCTGTCCACAGGGGAATGACGTAAGAAATCCAAGCACACCGTGCGGAACAACTGTTACATTCACTGAGTAAGCCTGGGCGGTTGCGGGTATGCTGCAACTGCTGTTGGGAATATCGAATTCACGCGTGCCCTGAGCGGCGATGAACGGTCCTCCGAATGCGCCGGCAGCATTGCGAGTGTCGGCGACGCGGCACGGACTTACCGGAACGAAGGTAAGGCCGGTGGGGGTCTGTGAATTAAAACCCATGGCGCATGAACCGCCGCCAGAATTCAGCCAGTTCGACTGAATAAGAAATTGTCTGCCGCTGAGAACGATATCGGCGTGCGCGCCATTCAACGCAGGAAAAGTCGAAGAAAAATCCATGGGGGCAGTAGCAGTACCATACTTGAAGTTGCACAAATCGCCATTTTCTCCCGCAGTATTGACATGGAACCAGGCATCACCGTGGGGATCGGTAACCGTCTCATTCAACTCATGGGCCATTACGCTAGCCATGGCATCGGCGCCTTCATTTCCGTTAGGGCTGAGAGTTTGGGGGGAGCAAGTACCGCCCGCGTGGCCAAGAGGGCATTGCGTGGCGGGATCTCCGACAAAGGCTACTTTTATGTCGGTCGTTCCGAAGGTACCGGAGGTATGAAAGCCGCAGAAAGTAGTGCAGAAGCCGGTCATCGTCACATCCGGCGAGGTGAGAAGGAAATAGATTCCGTTGGGATCCACGGGAAGAGTCCCGGCATTCAGCGGCTTGCTGATAACGTTCGCAAACGTAGTGTTGTTTAAGGCGGTGCCCTGTGAATAGTTGTCAAATACCTGACTTGCCATGGCCACCGTATTCGCTATATTTCCGGTAGCGTCCCCATAGGTCGTATTCGTATTGAAATACTGCGATCCGTTGAAGCCCTTGATAAGGTCGGGCAGCATAGTGAGGGCAATGTTGCCCGAAAAATTTCCATACCAGATGAAGTAAACATTGTGCGGCCCCAGCATGACCGGACCGCCGTTGTACTCAATTCCATTGCCGGTGACTATCGCCTCACCGATAGGCGCCAGGTTCTGACTTGTAGGATCAAAAGGCTTAGTAATACCGATAAATTGTGCTTGAGCAACACTCGCAAAAACACCAAAAGAGACCAATGCCAAGAGGATGACGCGCTTGAATGTTTCCATGATGGCCGCTCCTCGTCTGCTTGGATCGGGGCACGAGGCGGTTGGCAGTTTCCCTGGATAGTTATCTTTTAATTTCTGATGGAAAGTCATTTTTATCATCGACATCACCTTGTCTCAAAAACCAGAGTAGCACGATACCCTAGAAAACAAAGCCGTTCAACCCGCGGCGGGAACAAATTTTTCTAACCGGCGATGCTATGTTTAGCATGGCTAAGTCACACATTATGCGGACTTTTCATACACAATCATCCGCTACTCATACGCACTGAGGGGAAAGACGGCTCGCTGGGGGGTGAGACATTAATAAATATCGCATGGTCGCGGCAGAAAGCAAAGATCAAACCTTTGTTTCTTCTTCAGGAAGCTTTGATAGGCAGCCAGCCCAGAATCCTTTATACAAAGCCAGGACTTTCCGCCAATCACCATGGAACGTAAACACCAGGGTTCGGTAGATCATCCAGGCGCCAAAAAACGGCATTTTGACGGGCCATAATTTTAGAGGAACGTGCTTCCGGGCAAAAATCATGGTGCCACGCGCCAGGCAGAATTCGATGAAACCACTCCGCTGGTTCTTATCCGTCACGTAGTGCTCCTTGTGCCAGATCACGGCAGAGGGAACGTACAGGGCTTTATATCCGGCTTTCACCACACGCAGGGACCATTCGATATCTTCATAAAAATGAAAATAGACTTCTTCCAGCACTCCTATCTGGCGGACCACCTTTGCTTTGATCAGGAATGCGCAGCCCGTTAGCAATGAAACTTCGCGAATCTTGCCATATCTGCCATCATCAAGCTGGCGGAGACCGAAGACCTTGGGAAAAAGGCTCCAACGCCGGTGCTCGCCTCCGGCGTAATTGAGCCGGTCAGGATGATCAAAAAACAATACCTTGGGACTCAGCGCGCCAATATTCTCTTCCGACTCGGCAACATCCACTAATCGCGTAAGAAAATCAGGCGCTACGATGGTGTCATTATTGAGCAAAAGAACATAGTCGGTGCCGCGGCGAATCGCATCCCGAATCCCCACATTGCATCCGCCGGCAAAGCCCAGGTTCGTGGGATTCCTGATCAACCTGATCTCGGGCGCATTTTCCAGAAGTTTTTCAGGCGAGCCGTCCACAGATCCGTTATCCACCAGGACGACTTCAAAATTGCGGTAGTCTATTTTCCGGAGCGATAGCAGGCAATCCAGCGTGACCTCATAGCTGTTCCAGTTCAGGATAACGATGCTGACGCGAGGTTCGCTCAATGACGTGGCTTCTTGTTTGAGTAATCAGGACTGGAGCTTTTCTAACACAGTCAGGCCATTGCAATGGGCCCAATGCCGTATGATCCATCCCTTGGCCACAGTGACGAAATCGTGGACCTCGTTAAAGCGTACGCCTAAAGTCTCTTCAAGGGCCCGAATAACACCTCGGGCATTGTCCCAGCCCAGATACAGACTCCCATCGGCCCTCCGATATATCTTCTTCATGTTTGTGTCGTGAAGGATTATTTTGCTCCTCGCCGAAAGATACGGCATCCATAGACGCAACTCTTCCAGCGTATCCTTGTACAGATGGCTGGTATCGATAAAGAGCACATCGATATCTGAAGGGATTTTCTGGGAAGAGCACCAATCCGGAAACTGACCGGCAAAGATGGTGTCATCCTGCTTCACAAATGACCATTTTGGATATGAAGATTGTATTGTACAGTCGTTAAGATCAACGCTTACCAAGTGAGCGTTAGACAATCGGGCGGCACGCTCAAAAGCAAACGTGCTCTCGCCACCCCGCACTCCCAACTCCACTATTAAACGCGGGTTCACAGATAGAGCTTCAGCGTAAAGCGTCACGAGATGGTCGCTTATGTCGGTATACCGGGAAGCTGCACGCTCACTGATCTCTTGAACCTCTGGTGTTGCCCCTTGAATTGTGAGACGAGAAGATTGCAATTTATTGAAGCTGTTATAAATTCGGCATGCAGTGGTTATAACGGCAGCAACGAATGACATTGGGGCGGATTATAACATAGCATTTGCAGAGTTGATTCGCGCCGGACACCATCGCCCCATGGGGAGTACAAAGACAAAACTTCGGGTTGAGGCGCCCTCACATATCAGAGCTTCCAGCGCCGGCAGATAAATAAAAGTCCAGTGAGCGGAGGTAAACATCCTGAACTCCTATCTAGCATAGATTATTCATGCATTTGTAAATCTTGATTTTCGATGTCGCTGGAACCGTGAATCACAAATTTAAAAAAATCAAAGCGGATAGGTACTCTCGCTCACTTCAGGGCATGTACTTTTCAAGGAAAAGAGCTTGCCAGTCTGCTGATCAGCCTGACGTAACGCGAAAAGCGAGGGCGATAAACTCTATCAGCATGTCGCGCTTATTAAGATGTCGTATAATTTCATCTATGGTCCGCCTTCGCGCGCGTGGCTTGTGCGAACATCTTATTTGGGATAATACCGAAACGAAATGAATTGTCCCTTTTGCAATTCCTTATCGCACATTGAACATCAAGCCAGAGAAATGATGTTTGGGCTCCGAGAGAAATTCACCTATTTTGAGTGCTCTAATTGTGGCGTTCTTCGGCTCGCTAATCCGCCCCATAATCTTTCCGGCCACTATCCGAAAGGGTATTACAGCTTTGCCGCAAGGAACGGATTTTCTCGGAAATTGAAATCATTGGGCTTGTCACTCGGTCGATTTGGACTTCGCCGGCTTATCCATTCCATGGTTCCCCTTGCTACTGTGGATCTAATTTATGGGCTCCATATGACGCCGAAGATGAGGATTCTTGATGTCGGAGGGGGAAATGGACGGCAAGCGAAGGAATTTCGTGACGCTGGCTTTTCGCACACATTATGTATCGATCCGTTCACTTCCCAGGAAAGTGCATACTGCCGCAAGGCTACGCTCTCCGAAGTGGATGGCAACTGGGACCGGATTATGTTTCATCATTCATTTGAACACATCGAAGATCAACTTGGCACTCTTGCGGAAGTCAGGAATAAGCTTGCCCCCGGTGGAATCTGCCTAATTCGTGTTCCCATAGCAACATGGGCGTGGCGCCATTATGGTGTTGACTGGGTGCAGCTTGATGCCCCGCGACACATGTGCATCCACACACCGCGCAGCATGGCGAAAGCGGCGCAACTCTCAGGTTTATGCGTGGCTGAAGTTAAATGTGATTCGAACGCACTTCAATTTTGGGGAAGCGAACTGTATCGCAAAGACATTCCTCTCGCCGAAGGAGAACGAAATCTATCAAAATACTTTGACGCTAAGACAATGAAAAAATATGCTGAAGAAGCCAAAGCGCTCAATGCTTCTGGCCAAGGTGACCAAGCAGCTTTTATTATTACTGCAGCTAGCGCAGCAGAAAATTGTCCGGTGGGAAAGGCGTCCCGACCTTAACGTTTCAGGCGCTGCAGCAGATAGATAAATGGCGCTCGCTGAGCTGGAGTAAACATCCACACCCACAAAGCCGGCACGGCCAACAGAAAAATCCCGCACGCAACAATAACTTTGAGGGCCAGGCCGGAAATCAATGCCGCAGCCAGATTGAGTGCCAGTGCTCCACTGATCATGAGAGGCAATCGAGTAACAATGAAACGGCACTCGGGTAACAAGCGGGAAGAAAACCAGAACAGGAGAACGGTATCAATCATCACCCGCACGAGCCAAGCAACTGCCACGCCTGTGATACCCCATGACCGAGCTAGAAAGAGCAGCATCACGATGTAGACAGGAAGCTCCATGAGATGGAATTTTGCGGTAACGTCCGGCCGCCCTACGCTTTGCAAATGCGTGAACGGCACGTGAGCCATGCAGTTCATGAGGACGGCTACGGCAAGGAATCGAGCCACGGACGCGCTGTTGTGGGCAAAATCACTTCCCAGCCACACGGCCAAACCTTCAGGCGCAAAGATCACCAGAACCAGCGTGATAGGAAGCAGCACCACAAAGATGTATTTGACTCCACTCTCATAGAGGTAAGCGAGCCTGGTGCGATCGACGAAACTGGCGGCGGAAAACACGGGGAACAAGACGCCCACGAGCGCGGTGGAAATCAACCACAACTTGGTGACCACTTCATAAGGAATGGAATAGTACGCCACCGCGGCGATGGAAATGACACTGCCGATCAGAAAACGGTCAAAGGTGACCATCAGGGGGCCCAGAACGTTGCTCACGGTCATCCAGCCGCCAAAAAGGAACAAAGGCTTGACAGAAGGACCATGAAATCCAAAGCCTCCACGCAAAGCAGGCATGACGTGAAAGCACGCCCACAAATGGGCTGCACAGGCAAGAATCCTTCCCAGCACAAGCACCGCAATGATTGGAATGAGGCTGTGGGTAAAGGGCAGAAGAGCGACCGGTCCCAGATAAGTAAAGATCCCCATTGGCACACGGATAACGGTTGCCAGACGAAAATGCTGCACAGCCTCAAGCACGCCACGGAGTCCAGCGGTAATCACCACTACCGGAACCGCTGCTCCAAGCCAATAGAATGAACCCAGGGCTTCATGAGTGAGCGAAGCTGGGACTTTCAGCAGTCGTTCAACTAGAAGGGGGGCCAGAAAAAGAGTTAGAAGCGACCCGACCAGTCCCACTCCGGTCATGAGGAAAAGCGACGTCCACACTAAAGAAGGGATTTCAGCTTGACGCTGCTGCCCAATTCTTTCCGCCACCAATTTGGTCAGCGCCCGCGAAAGACCGAGATCGAACAGGCTGAAATATCCGATCACGACCCATGCCAGGCTGATGATTCCCAGGCGTTCCGTGCCTAACCCGCGCTTGAGTATGGGCAAACATACCACTGCTACGACTACCGGAAAGCAATTGCCAAAGAGGTTCCACAGAGTATTGCCGGCAAGCGAGCGCCCACTCGGCACGGCAACATCGAACGATGTGGTCTCGGGGTCCAGGTTTTCGGATGCTAAAGATATTTCTTGGGGGATCGTCTTCATTCTTTGCCCGGGCTTCGCGCTAGAACAGCAGTTTGCCTCTTTCCGGAGGTTTCCATCTTTGCAATCTCCAATTCTTCGCGCACCATTTCGCTCACAAGTTCATCGAACGTGATACGTGGAGTCCAGCCAAGTTTTTCTCTGGCCTTGGCGGCATTCCCTAATAGGTTTTCAACTTCCGCCGGGCGGAGATAGCGTGGATCTATGGCCACGATGCGCTCGCCCGTCGTAAGGTCAAAGCCTGCTTCGTTCTGGCCCTTCCCTTCCCAGCGAAGGCCAATGCCCAGCTCTAGCGCCACGGCACAAACAAAATCGCGAACGGAATGCTGCTTGCCCGTAGCGATCACATAATCCTCAGGGTGGTCCTGTTGCAGCATGAGCCACATGGCTTCCACGTAATCGCGCGCATGTCCCCAATCTCGCCGTGCCTCAAGGTTGCCCAGGTACAGGCAGTCCTGCGCACCCAGTTGAATGCGCGTGAGAGCGCGGACGATCTTGCGCGTGACGAATGTTTCCCCTCGCACTGGCGACTCATGGTTGAAAAGGATTCCGCTGCAAGCATAGATGCCGTACGTTTCGCGATAGCTCGCAGTGATCCAGTGAGCATAAAGCTTGGCCACGCCATAGGGAGATCGCGGATAAAAGGCCGTGGTCTCACTCTGTGGAACTTCCTGCGCCTTGCCAAACATCTCTGAGGTTGACGCCTGATAGAACCGCGTTTTGCTCTGAAGACCCAGACAGCGGATCGCCTCCAACATGCGCAAGGGACCCAGCGCGTCTGACTCCACAGTATATTCAGGCTGCTCAAATGAAACTGCTACGTGGCTCTGGGCCGCAAGGTTGTAGATTTCATCGGGCTCAACCATCTGTATGGTGCGCTTTAGACTGCTGTAATCGGTCATGTCACCATAATGGAGAAAAAAACGGCAGCCTTCGGCGTGCGGGTCCTGAATCAGATGATCGATTCTTCCGGTATTGAAAGAAGACGAGCGGCGCCGGATTCCGTGTACTTCATAGCCCTTCTGCAGAAGGAACTGCGCGAGATAGGAACCATCCTGGCCGGTCACGCCAGTGATTACTGCCCGCTTAAGCGCCATGCTGCTTCTCCATCGTCATGCCTGTATAGAATGCCGAACCACAGGGCACAGGGCGGCATCTTCCTGTTCCCGGATTTGAGCATTTCTATTGTAAGTGAGTAACGGCGCTTTCCACGCGCAGGGTGAAGGCACGGGACTGAGAGAACTCCTGTTGGCGCGGATGATCAGTGACCAGAGCCTCGAAACACGACTGGAACGGTTTTGCAAAGGATTTTCAAGTCCAAAAACACATTCCAGTTTTCGATGTACTCAAGATCAAGCATGACATTCTTTTCGAAAGATGGATCATGGCGGGCAGTTACCTGCCAAAGACCAGTGAGTCCGGGCGTGACATCGAGCCGGCGGAAGTGCTCCAGATCATAGCGCTTGAAATCATCTTCAGGATGGGGTCGCGGACCCACAACGCTCATGTCGCCTTTGAATACATTGAAGAGCTGTGGCAGCTCGTCAATACTGTACTTGCGGAGAAAACGCCCGAGCCGGGTGATGCGCGGATCGTCAACGATCTTGAAAGTTGCGCCGTTGCGCTCATTCATGTGCATCAGGCCATTCTTTTGGGCATCGGCATCAGCACACATGGTGCGGAATTTGTAACAGCGGAATTTGCGTCCCTTGCGGCCCACGCGCCAGGCTTTATACAGGATTGGGCCCGGCGAGTCGATCTTGACGGCAATGGCGGTCAACAGCAATAAAGGAGAAGTAACCACCAGCGTCACGATGCTGATGAAGAGGTCCATCAAGCGCTTCACAAACAGACCGAGAGCAGGGATCGGCTGGCGATTGAGTTCCAATACCGGAACTGAACCGATGTAATTCATACCGGCGCCGATCGCGAGACCTCCATAGAGATCAGGGACCACCTTTACGCCTATACGCTGGCGACGGGCCTCAAGGACAATGCGCACCACCAGATCACGGCTGATGGACGGAGTGAAATAAATCTCGTCGATAAAATTCTCAGTGAGGATGCGAGGCAGATCGTCCGGCGTTCCCAGGCAGAAAGGCCTGGTGCCGGGCTCCCAGTCAACAAATCCGCAGAATGTTTTTCCCAGTTGCGTGTGGCTTTGCAGATATGAGCGGAATGCTTGTCCAACTTCGCCGCTGCCAACAATCAGAACGTGCTGATTGCCGATACCACGCTCAATGCGCTTAAGGTTATACCGCTCCATCACGTAACGGAGGCAAAGAACACCTGCCAGGCTGAAGAGCGGCGTGCTGCCGACGATCAACCGAGGAACAGCCTGCTCGCCGGCGATAAACACGATCATGATGGAGATCATGGAGGAAACCATGAATCCCTTCATGATCCTTACGCGGGCGCCCCTTGCAGAACGGATGGCCGCGTCAGAATAAAGGTTCTGAGCGGCGTTGCAGATGACAGTGAGGCAGGCATAAGTGAGCAGGAATACGAACAGGCGCAGAGGCGGGGTGGTAATGTTTACCGGCGAAACTCCAACAAGATCGCTCAGAAAGTCACGCCCGGAATAGGCGACGTAACCGGAAACGATGACGATCAGGGCCTCCAACATGGCAACGGCCGCACCCAGACCGGTCCCTTTTTCATGTGCCAGCGCACGATGAATCTGGGTACCTGCGAAGTGCGACACTTCCAAGAGATTGCCTTGTTCCTTCACTACCTCTTGTGTAGACACCGTGGCCTCCTGACTGTGTCTGTGTTCATGCCTGTGAAATCTCGTCCGGACGTCCTGCGCGATGGTGCGGAATGCTGCTTACTGAACCTGAGTTTCTACGGCCAACGCGCATCACCTGCGAAATCAAGATGCGCCTTGGATCATCTTGGTCCCAGCGGTCCCACCAGTTCTTGATGAAATAGCCCAGGCAAGCCAAAAACGCGCTTAACACCGTTCCCAGTGCAATAACAAGCTTCCATGAAGGCTCTCTTCTCTCTGGCGTTGACGCGGGATCCAGCACTTTGACTGACGGTATTTCTTTGGCTTCCTGGATTCTCGCCATTTCATATTGCTGTGT
>Ga0209580_10001102_pt1 | contig 12808 bp, 10 predicted proteins | sample Coa_R1_5_FD_187153 | JGI IMG/M metagenome (GOLD analysis project Ga0209580, IMG submission 187153) | Surface soil microbial communities from Centralia Pennsylvania, which are recovering from an underground coalmine fire - Coalmine... | ecosystem: Environmental > Terrestrial > Soil >...
GAGATGGTTGCTTGATGAACGTCGAGCCCAATATACTTTTCGCTATTCATGGAGGGTGTTCCTTTCGTAGGGAATGATGCTTGCGCTCATAACCTACTCCTAAAGGGACGCCCTCTTATAATGCGTTTACGTCAGTAATCTGGTAGCCGATTTGCGTTAAGCGTACATTGCCTTTGTGAAAACGGCGATAGTCGTGCTCGGTGTCCTTCTAGCGGTGACAGACTCTTACCCGCAACAACCTGCTCCGTCCGATTGCCAATCGGCTGTCGACACATTCCTGACTACTCCAGACGAGGCAAAGCTTCTCGCTTTGGACAAGTCGGCATGTTCAGCAGTCATCCGCTCATCGAATGAGAATCTCAATCGGTTGAACCGATTCGTCGAAGTAGGAAATCCGTGGGCTGCTCAGTATTCAGCAGAGCACGTAAAAGAGCTTGACGGTGGGAACCTAGAAGACGCGCTTATCGCGCTGGGCCAATTTTCGAATCACAACATGACGCGTCTCTTGCTGTTCGCGAAGAACAGGCTGCTCTCTGAACGAGAACTCAGCGATGCATTAACAATGCTTCCCCTGTCGTTGAGTGACAATCCAGATGCTCAGTTGAAGGCGCTGAACCAGAGGAGAAGCAAAGTTGTCGGTGTGACTCGAAAAGACCTGATGCAGCAACGAAGAGAGGCACTCGCGGCCATAGACGCTTTTGCGTCAGAGATTAGGTCAAATCATTGACGCTTGGTTGTTGAAAAATCCTGATTGAAACAGTTACGGTCGTAAGGTGAAAGTGATCCCTGTGCGGTGTCCAATCAGGATATGGGCCTAACGTGCAATTGTGGCCCTCCCGCTATGTTCTTCCAGATTCGGCATCTCGGCCTTTGGTCCGTCTGGCGTGCTCTCGGAGGAGCGTCACGCGGTTTCTGTGTGGTGCTTCTGTTTACGAGTCTCTACTGCTTCTTTTCCGCGACGATGGTAATGATTCGCCTGCGCTCCCTGCGCAGCTTGAGCCCAACCCAACAGATCCCTCATATTGAGCCGTTCTTTGCAGGACTCCGACGAGTTGTCGCAAACGTCCGACAGGCGACCGCTGCAACGTTCTATTTGTTCGGCTTCGTGCTGTTCTTGAACTTCCAAACGATAGGAGACTTTGCAGATCATACGAAGTCTTCGATGGGCTTCTACATCCTTCAGAACTTCATCTTCAACTGTTTCCTAGGTGCGAGTGCGTTTTTCGTATTCCTGCTATTGCACGTCACACAATGGTTTGTCACTGGTCGTGTGAACGCTTGCGAGATGCGATTGCAGACGAGTAAAGAATCCTGAGTCAACTGGCGTAATATTTCACAAGTTAGCCACGTTTTCTCGGTCTTATTCTGCGGGTGCAGTCTCTTTTCTCGACAGTTCTCTTTCTCGCAGCCAAGTGAAGATCACGGGAGTCACAATCAACACATGCAGCAGAGAGCTGACCATGCCACCGAGTACGGGTGTGGCGAGCGGTTTCATCACTTCCGCCCCGGTGCGCGTAGACCACATGATGGGCAACAGACCCGCCACAACCGTGGATACGGTCATGATTTTGGGACGCAACCGTAAGAGGGCGCCTTCCATCACCGCTTCACGCAGACCTTGTACAGTGAGTCCGCCCATCGCGACTCGCTTTCGTTCTACGGCCTCTTCTAGATAGATCACCATGACCACGCCGGTCTGCACAGCGGTGCCGAACAGGGCGATGAAGCCGACCCAAACGGCAACCGAGAAGTTGTACCCCAGCAACTTCAGTAGGAATACTCCGCCGCTCAAAGCAAAGGGCACGGCGAGGATTACGTGTGAGGCTTCTTTGAAGGAATTGTAGGTCTTGTAGAGCAGTAGGAAGATGATTAGGAACACGACCGGGATGACGAGTTCGAGCCGCTTCTTCGCACTAATCTGATTTTCGTACTGCCCACTCCACTCGATGTAATAATCGGGCGGCATTTTCACTTCACGAGCTACGGCGCGCTGCGCCTCGTCCACGAACCCACCAACGTCGCGCCCTCGCACGTTCATCAATACGCTCCCGCGAAGGAGTCCGTTCTCGCTACTGATCATGGAGGGTCCCATCACGACCCCAAGGTCGGCGACTTGTCCCAGCGGAATCTGCGCGCCATTGCTGGTCGTGACCAAGACGTTATTCCGCAGCTCCTCGGGATCTTGGCGGAAATCTGGGGCGTAACGTACCCGCACGGGCAATCGCTGACGGCCGTCGACGGCGGTCGTGAGGTTCTTGCCGCCGATCGCGGTTTCGATCACGTTCTGCACGTCCCCTACGTTGATTCCGTAGCGAGCGGCGGCTTCGCGGTTTACTTTGATTTCCAAGTAAGGCGCACCGGTGATCCGTTCGGAATAGAGATCCGCGACGCCGGGAACGGGGCGCAGAGCCCGTTCGATTTCAGTTTCCTTCTGCTCGATGGTCGGGAGATCGTTGCCGAAGACCTTAACTCCCACCTGGGTGCGAATGCCAGTCGAAAGCATGTCGATGCGGTTGCGGATCGGCTGGGTCCAGATGTTGGTGACGCCCAGCATTCGGAGATTCTCATCGAGCCTTTGCAGGATCGTTTCCTTGGTCGTCCCAGCGGGCCATTGGTTCTTAGGTTTGAAATTGATCACGGTCTCAGTCATGTTCACTGGCGCGGGATCAATTGCGCTTTCCGCGCGGCCGATCTTGCCGACAACGCTCTCGACGAGCGGATCTTCGGCAATGATCTTGTCCTGCGAGCGAAGAATCTCGGTCGCCTTGGTGAGGGAAATGCTGGGGTCGGTAATGGGCATGAACAGGGCAGTCTCTTCATCGAGCGGCGGCATGAACTCGGAGCCGATCGTAGTCGCCAGCCAGAGGGCCGACCCGAATACCACTAGCGCCGCGCTCAGTGTGACGACCCTGTGCTTCAAGGCCCAGCCGAGTATCGGTTTGTAAATCATTCGCAGACCGTGCATCACGGGATTTGCGTCTTCACGATGCAGTTTTCCGCGGATCAGGAAAGTGCAAAGCACGGGCACCAGAGTGACCGCGATTAAGGTGGAGCACACCATGGCGAAGGTTTTGGTGAAGGCCAGCGGATGAAACATCTTGCCTTCCATGCCGGTGAGTGCAAATACTGGGACGAAAGCCAGAATGATGATGGTCATCGCAAAGAAAATCGGCCGGCCAACGAGCTTGGCGGCTTCCAGAGTGATCTGGCCAATCGCCGACTTGTACTCGCCATGTTCTTCGTAGTACTGCTCTGCGTGCCGCAGCACGTTTTCGGTCATCACAATCCCGGCATCGACTAGCACCCCAATCGCGATTGCGATCCCACCGAGTGACATGATGTTGGACGAGATGTCAGCGTAGTGCATGAACAGGAACGATCCCGCGACCGCCAGCGGCAATGGCAGCGTGACGATGAGGATGCTGCGGAAGTGCCACAGGAAGATCACGTGCGCGAGCGTAACCAACAGGATCTCTTCGAGCAGTGCCGACTTCAGAGTATTCACCGCGTGAAGGATCAAGGTACTGCGGTCGTAGAAAGGAACAATGTGGACGCCCTTGGGTAACCCCGGTTCCAAGGCTGCAAGTTTCGCTTTGACGCCGCTGATTACTTCTTGTGCGTTCGCGCCGTTGCGGATCACCACGACGCCACCCACGACATCCTTGCCGTCCTTGTCGAGCACGCCACGGCGGAACTCCGGCCCCAAATGAACATTCGCCACATTGCGGATGTAGACAGGAGTGCCTGCCGTGGCGGTGAGAACGATATTCTCAAGATCCTCCGTCGAGCGAATCAAGCCGATCCCCCGGACTGCCATTTCCTGGTCGCTCGCTTCGATGACCTTCGCGCCAACGTTGGTGTTACTGCGCTGGACACCTTCGATCACCGAGCGCAAGGGGATGTTGTAAGCGCGCAATTTGATGGGATCAACGTCGATCTGATATTGGCGCACCCAACCACCAATGCTGGCCACTTCGGCCACGCCCGACACCGAATTCAATTGGTATTTGATGAACCAATCTTGCAGCGAATGAAGGGTTCCACCGTCGTAAGGTCCTTCTACGGTGTACCAGAAGACCTGGCCCACGCCGGTTGCATCCGGTCCCAAAACAGGTACAACTCCCTCGGGCAGGAAACCCGATGCCAGGTTCAACCGTTCCAATACCCGCGTGCGAGCAAAATAGGGGTCAATGTTGTCCTGGAAGATGATGTTGATCATCGAGAAGCCCAACGCAGATGACGAGCGCACGTCCCGTACTCCCGCCAACCCTTGCAGGTTGACGGTCAGAGGATAGGTGATCTGGTCTTCGACTTCCTGTGGGCTACGACCCGCCCAATCTGTGTAAACGATCACCTGGTTCTCGCTGAGATCGGGTATGGCGTCGATCGGCGTTCGGAGCAAAGCCCAGTACCCCCAGACAGCAAGCAGAGCGTAAGCCAGCAGGATGAGAAAGCGATTCTTCAGTGAAAATTCAATGAGTCGGTTAATCATGGTTTCTCCTCTTCACTGCGCATTCAGCCGGGCATGATAGCTACCCAGTAGTTGCCCGTTGCGGCTGGCATTCACTTCGACATTCCAGGAACCAGCAGTCGGGACTCTGATCGTTCCCGCGTAATCAGACCCCTTCCATGTGAGCTCGCTTGCGGCGCGCATCTCGCCCATTCCCATCGCAGGCATAGCAGGCATGATGAGCGTGACCTTTACCTGCACATCAGTCACCGGCTTCCCTGAAGCGTCGAGTACGGTTACGTGCAGCGTCGCATCGGAATTGCCGCGAGGTGTTTCCGGGTCAGAACGGAAGGTGAGCTTGATCTGAGGAATGGTGGGCGCTTGTGCCTGACCTTGGTCGGCCTGGCCATGATCGAATTCCTTCGATCCGCCAAACATCCCGGTCATACCACCTGTGATTCGAGTCTGGGAATCGATCAGGAAACTGCCTTGGCTGACGATGCGTTCGCCTTCTTTCAGGCCCGTGAGCACTGGGTAATAATCCGTGCTTGCTGGGCCGAGCTGCACTTGCCGTCCTTCGAATTCACCATTGCTCTTGGCCACGTAGACGAACTTGCGCATGCCCGTATCGAGAACGGCAGAGCGCGGTACGGCTAGAACGTCGTGGCCTGCGGCTGCGGCAAATTTGACTTGCACGAACATGCCGGGGCGCAGTCGCATGCTGGGGTTCGGAACCTCGATGCGAGCTGAGGCAGTGCGGGTCTGAGGGTTAATGGAAGTGTCGAGAAATCCCACGCGCCCGTGCAGCGTTGTGCCCGGTAGGGAGTCGGAAGTGACCTCAACCGGCTGGCCGGTGTGCACGGAAGGCAGGTCGGGCTGGTACACGTCTGCCTTTACCCAAATCGTGCTCAGGTCAGTGACGGTAAAGAGGACTTCTCCGGCGTTTACGTATTGCCCTTGCGTAACTTTGCGCTCCGTCACAATGCCGCTGACGGTCGAGTAGATGGGAAGCTCGATCTGAGGCTTCGCCGACGATGCGATCTCATCAAGCTGCTGTGTCGTGAGTCCCCAAAGTTCCAGACGGCGACGGCTGGCGTTTACGAGATCTTCGGCGCCCGAGACTGCTAAGGGCTCGGCACCCGTGCCAAGACGCTTTCGGTTCTCAAGCGAAAGTCTGTATTCCTCGGCAGTGGAGAAGATCTCTGGGCTGTAAAGGGACGCAATGGTCTGACCACGGCGCACTTGCTGGCCCGTGAAATCGAGGTACAGCTTGTCGATGCGGCCACCGATGCGCGCACTGATCGAAGCCAGTTGCGTTTCCGGCTCGTCCACCTTGGCGACGGCCACGAGAGCGCGTTGAAGGTTACGTCGCCTGACTTCGACCGTTTCAACACCAATGTCTGTCTGCTCCTTCTGGTTCAGCTGGATGCTGGAGACAGAGGCGTCCGCTTGCACTTGTTCTGCGCGTTGAGAGGTGGTCTGCTCTGGTGCTGTCTCGTACTGGGGAATTGAAGCTTCTTGCGACTGAGCAGCGCTACGCTCGGGATGCCAAAGGCGCATTGCAGCATACGCGACGAAGGCCAACACCAGCCCGAGAGCGAGTCCTGTGCCAAGGAGTTTCTTTTCATGGTGAGTCATTAGCGCACCTCCGGAGTGATTTGAGGCAGAGAAGCTTGAGGGACGGGTGTATCGGATTCCTGTCCATCCCGCGTCAGGGGAGTTCCCACTGCACGTTCGAGGTCCGCAATCCTCGATTCCAGTTCGGACGCGGCGCGGTAGTAGTCGAGTTCAACTTCGAGAGCCGTGTTCTGACTGTCGAGCAGATTGAGGAAGTCGGTGCGGTCGGCCTGATAAGCAGCGACGGTTGACTTCAGCGTGGCCTGTGCCTGTGAACGAAGCGTCTTGCTGTAAAGATCAACGAGGCGCTTGGCAGATTGCGAGCGAATCAGAGCTTCCTGGATCTCCTCGAAGACGAGCGCACGCTGGTTGTCGTACTCGGCTCTGTCCGCCGAGAGATCAGCCTGTGCTTCGGCGATCTCTGCGTCGTGGCGCCCGCGGTTCAGCCAGGGCAGTGTGACCGCGAGCTCGGCCATGTAGGTGTTGCGATAGCGGGCCCCATCGGGCATGAGCATGTAGCCCGCGCTGAGGTTGTAGTCCGGCGTGTAGGCCTTCTCGGCAAGCTTGGTGCGAGCCTCGCCCTGCCGCACACCGGAGGACGACATCGCCAGCTCGGGCCGATTCTCCAAAGCGTTCTTTTCCAGGTCCAGGAGTGCGGGAAGCTTCTGCGGCGGCGAATATTTGCCCTCAACTTCGAGTGGCGATCCCGGGTCTCGTCCTAATAGCGTATTCAGTCGGGCTCGCGCGAGGTCTCCATCCTGTTCGAGCATCACGAGGTGCTCGACCAGCTTTGTGAGTGCGATCTGCGCTTTCAACACGTCCTGCTGCGGGACGCGGCCGACAACATACTTGATGCGTGCCGACTCAGAAGACTGGCGAGCCAAGGATGCTTGCTCATCGTGCAGCAGGAGTTCGTCCTGATTGCGGAGTAAGTCATAGAATGCTTTCCGGACTTGAGCCGTCACATCGCGCTTCTTTGCCTCCATCTCAGCTTTGGCCTGCTCCACTCCCTCCGAAGCAACTTGTGTGCGCAGTGCGCGCTTGCCGGGACCAGGGAGCGACTGGTTGAACATGAACATGTGTTGCGTCTGGTTCAGATCCCAGGGCTTGGCGAGAGGCACTCCCCAGCCGCGATACATGAACTCGGGATCGCTCAATGAACCGGCACTGCGCACTCGTGTCCCGGCGATTGCGACACGACGCATAGCCACCCGGATTTCTGGATTGTTGGCCAATGCGGCTGTCTCAAGTTCAGCAAGGCTCAGCGAAGGCGTGGACGGCCGAGAGTGCTGATGCTCCTGCGCCAGCAGGCCAGTAACACCAGACAGAGGATCGGTATCGGCAGCTGGCTCGCTGGCAAAACCGCGCGCACCGCTGAAGGCGATCAGCAGACAAATACTTAAACGTAGAGCTTTCATTGCTCCTCCGTAAACAATTCACAGGTAGAGGGATAGGAGGCATGCCCGCATCAGACGCACCAAGGGTGCAGCAAGGCACAGCACGGCCTCGTTTGGGCAATGAAAGGTGTCTAGATTCTGAGGACGGAGTTGTAGCCGGGAGATGGTTCGGGAGGTGGCGCGTGAAGGAACGAAAGATGGAAACGGACCGTCACTGAAGTCAACGCCCCTAACGAGGCGACCGGCGGTATCACAGCAATTGTGAGAGGACGAATCGGCCCGGTAGCCTGCGCCTGGGGTAGAACGGTATTTGTTGGTCCCTGAGCCTTGCAGCAGGAATGACTGGCCGGCATCATGGAGCTTCCACATTGCTCCGCCATATGGTGGCAGCACTCCCGTTCCGCGGGAGTCATTGTCGCACCTGGAAGGACACAAGCCACGGCTGGCGTGACGGCCCACAGAAGGGCAATCGTCAGCAGTGCGAATGCTCGGATCCTAGTCATCCTCATAAGTGTACTGCTTTCGCTGACTACCAGAAACAAAGATAGTACTTCCAACTACGACGTTAACCCGCCGTTGACGACGACTGCTGTGACGGTGATCACAGCCGTAAAGCTAACGAAGACAATTACCTCACTCGGTTGATGACACCGATACAGCGGTTTGGTGAGCCTTCGGTCTGAGAAAAACAGCTTGACTCTGGAATGCATTCGAGGGTTGATACTTCTCATGGTGCAAAGCAAAGGTCTGCGTTCGGGGACTCTGGCAAAAGCGGCAGGAGTGAGTCCAGACACGATTCGGCACTATGAAAAGATCGGTGTTCTTCCACGAGCGTCGCGGACAGTGTCTGGCTACCGCGTCTATCCCGCGAGCGCAGTGGAGAGAGTCCTTGTGGTGCAAAGGGCGCTTCGAATCGGCTTTACTTTGGCGGAGCTGGCAGAAGTTCTAAAGGCTCGTGATGACGGAGGGGTTCCATGTCACCGTGTGCACGAGCTTGCCCTGGGAAAGCTTAAAGGTATCGAAGCCGACATTGAGGCGCTAAAGCGCACCAAACGATATTTGCAAAAAGTTTTGGTGGATTGGGAAGAACGCACCCAGCGTGCGGGTCCGGGGCAGCAATCGCACTTGCTGTACTCCCTCAGTGAAGCAGTAAAGAACACTGGTCTGACAGCAAAACAGTTTCGGAGGCGAAACAGATGATGAAAGTACTGATCACAATTCTTTTGTTCGGCGCGCTTCAATTAACGGCTCAAGACATGCAGTCCTGCCCCATGCACAAGGAGCACATGAAAGCGGCTTCGCAACATCAGGCGGATGTGGAGAAACACGGTGATGAGGCAATGGGCTTCCCGCATGACAAAACCACTCACCATTTCCGCCTGTACTCGGACGGCGGGGCGATCGAAGTGATTGTCAATGACAGCAAAGATTCCGAAAGCATGCAGGCGATTCGCTCTCATCTGACGCACATTGTCGCAATGTTCTCCAACGGCGAATTCTCGATTCCCATGTTCGTCCACGACCAGGTACCGCCCGGCGTTCCGATTATGAAAGACAAGCACGCGGAGATTTCTTACAAATTCGAAGAGTTGCCCGCAGGTGGCAGAGTGCGTATCAAGACCACGAACCCCGACGCGCTAAGAGGGATTCATGAGTTTCTAAGGTTTCAGATCGAAGACCACCACACGGGGGACACGACCGAGATCGGTTCTCGATAACCCGTGCCCGCAAATATCGGCGCGAATCGGAATTATCTCTAAGGCACGGGCAAGAGCAGTTTGACCGCGAGGCCACGGGTTTTGCGCGAGAAGCGTAAGCGCTGCTCGTGAACTGTCACCATATTCGGATTCTGGGTCCGATTCGGGTCCAATAGCCCAGGTCAACAAATTCCTTAGAAGATCAATAACGGGCTGTCAGTACCGTTGTAATCCAATAAGTTACACGTCGTTGCTGCCCTGTCACGGCACGGCCAGAGGGAACGGCAAGGAACGAGAGGGAATCGGAAGGAATCAGACGACGTAGAATGCGGGGGCGTAGTTCAGCTGGTTAGAACGCCTGCCGGTCACGCAGGAGGCCGCGGGTTCGAGTCCCGTCGCTCCCGCCATTTTGATTTCGATCGCATGCGATATCGGAAGCACCGCATCTCAGCGGAGGTGATGGCCATTGCAATCGTGCATATGGCGTTTGGCCAGCGACTCCCGCAAGCACACGAGGTCGCAGACCGGGGTGCGAAAACTCTCTCTTCCTCTGGCTTCAGAGTAAGTGTCAGAGCAAACACACGGTTGACAGATTAATCCACAGCCAGCCTGACTTCACCAGTTGATCAGCAAATTCTCAGGCGGCCAGTCTTCGTCCCCTGTTCACGGCTACTGCCGGTTTGCCCGTCACTCGATGGACCAAGGTGTCAGGAACGGCTACATCGGATGCCAAGCAAAGGATGGCGGGCGCCATGACGCTCAGACCGCCGAATGTCTTTGCTGTCTCGTCACAGGACCAGAAAAGCCCGCCTGTCGGCGGGCGTTCAAGTTATGCGACCGTAAACGGTCAACCTTCCGTGACCGTCGATTATCTTCTCTCGCACTCTTAGGGCGTATAGAGCTCCGCGCTAGCGGTCACGCCATTGCTGCTGGAGCCTCCGGCGGCCAGCACGAGCCCATTCTGAAGCAGCGTCGCCGTGTGACCCGAGCGGGCGGTGTTCATGTTCCCGGTGCCCGACCAGGAATTTGTGGACGAGTCGTAGAGGCGGGTGTTGAAGAAGAAGCCATATTCAGTCTTCCCCCCATCGATGAGCACCCTTCCGTTAGAAAGCAGCGTCTCCGTCTGGCCGCCGATGGGAGGGGACACACAAAAGCACTGCGTCCTCGACCAAGTTGCCGGGGTTGGATTGTAGAACTCGGTGGCGTTACTCTCAAGATTAGAGCCTCCGAAGACCAGCACGTCGCCGTTGGTGAGCAGCGTCGCTGTGAGGCCCTGCCGGAGGACGTTCATGCTGGTAGTCAAGTTCCAATGGCCATTGGTATAGAGCTCGGCGCTCCTGCCACCAGCCGAGGTAGAGTTCCCTCCTGAGATTAGTACCTGGCCGCTTGGCAGAAGCGTTGCCGCCGTTACCGCACGCGCAACGTTCATGCTGCCAGTGGCTTTCCACGTCCCTTTCGATGGGTCGTAGATCTCGGCACTGTTGTCAGGGGAAGAGATGGTTCCGCCGGCAGCGACCAGCACCGTGCCGTCGGTAAGCAACGTGGCGGTGTGGTAGCAACGGGATTTGCTCATGCTGCCGGTGGTTGTCCATTGACCTGTGGTCGGGTTATAGAGCTCGGCCGTGGCGTCGCATGTAATAACCCCATGGATATCGATGCCGAAGATCCCGCCGGCGACCAGCACTTCGCCGTTCGAGAGCAGCGTGGCAGAGTGGATATAGCGGGCTGTCGCCATGCTGCCGGTGACGGTCCACTTCCCCGTAGCCGGGTTGTACAGCTCGGCACTAGTGAGTGTATTTCCTGCGCTGTCCCTGCCGCCGGCGACCAGCACCTGGCCGTTCATAAGCAGCGTGGCGGAATGGGAATTGCGGGCAGTATTCAGACTGCCGGTTTTCGTCCAGGTACCCTGGGCGGACGATGGGATTGCTGTACCGGTTGCCATTGCGACGGCGAACAATCCTATTAGGAGCGTGTGAATCGCTCCGCTTCTGTAGTGGTCCAAGTGATTCATTGCAACCTCCGACAGACGGCTAAAAAGCACCTCTCCATTCGCGAGCAGCGTGGCTGTATGGTTAACCCGCGCGACATTCATGCTTCCTGTGGTATTGAAACCACCGGAAACGGCTGAGGCTGGCGTGGGTGTGGTTGCTAGCAGTCCTATGGCGAATAGACCGACTAACAAGTAAGAGCGAAGCCCTCCGAAGTTAGAGGTGTTGACCTGGATCATGGCATCCTCGTGCGGACGGCTGGAAGACAACCAGAACTCGTGTCGTCTTGGCGGTTCTGGCGGAGTCACCGACGGCCCCACGAAATGTTCATGGAATCGTTCCGGCGCTTCCTATACGTGATACCAAGTTAACCGATTCCGGGATCGGTACTTGTCATCGAACTGTCACAAGCGCATCAACTTGTTGTAAATTATCCTGCGGGTGGGCAATGTTCGGAATCGACAAAGATGACTCGCTGAGAGGATATGCGTCCTCTCACTTCCGTCCGAACACGTAGGTTCGCGAACTGAGAGTCGCCAGCCATTTCAGATGAATGAGCTCCCTTATACAGCGCCTAGAATGAGCAAGGCGCCGCCACTCATCGAATATCTCCGTGAACGAGCATGCCAACCGCGCCTGCCGCAAAAATGATGACGGGCTCAGGGATTTTCTTCGCGGCGGTCAGGATGACAAGACTGAGAATGGCGATGAGTATAGTCGTCACATCAATCAACGACCGACGCGCAAGAATGAAGGCGGCACCCGCGATTGCACCAACAGCCACTGCTGTAACACCTTGCACGAAAGCATTCAGCTGCGGGTGCTTGGCGAACCGCCGGTAGTAGGGAGCTGCCAGCAGAATAAGAAAGTACGGAGGAGCGAAGACTGCGAGTGCTGCTACGAGAGCCCCAAACACGCGGGCGACAAGATAACCGATGAAGGCTGCTATGATCACCGCTGGTCCAGGTGTAATCATCGCCACAGCAACGGCATCCACAAACTGGCGTTCGGTCAGCCAATGGAACTTGCCGACAACTCCGCCGTACAGAAACGGCACGATCGCCAGACCGCTTCCGAATACGAAGGCTCCAGCCTTCGAACAAGAGCCCAACCGTTGCGATTGAGGCCAGACCGTGAATGCCCGTGAGGAGGGGTCCCAACCCGCCGACGAAGACAACCGAACTCGCTCTCCCTGGCATACCGGACGGGGCAATTGCGCCACACAGTAGGAAGAGCCATACGATTTCCGACTCTGTGCAAGCGGTCGTTACGGCGAGAGCTGCGCAGATGGTCCACAGCAGCCAGTCCCTTCCGATGGTTCCTTTTACCAAGTTGATGGCGCTTCGCGCAATGATCGCTATCACCGCGGCACCAATTCTGTAGAAGATCCCTTGAATCCATGGAAGGCCACCGAAGTGAACGTAGACGGCGGCGAGCGCGAGCACCATCAGGAAGGAAGGCAGGATGAAGAGAATACCTATCAGAGTTGCTCCGACCGCCCCTGCCTGTGCCCAGCCGAGATACATTGCCAGTTGCGCTGCCAGTGGGCCTGGGGACAACTGCGAGAAGGCCAGTCCCTCCACGTGTTCGACCACATTCGGCATGGCAGCGCTGTCGATGGTACAGCGCTCCAGCCGGACGTTGCGGATCTTCGCGTTG
>Ga0209580_10001104_pt1 | contig 12798 bp, 9 predicted proteins | sample Coa_R1_5_FD_187153 | JGI IMG/M metagenome (GOLD analysis project Ga0209580, IMG submission 187153) | Surface soil microbial communities from Centralia Pennsylvania, which are recovering from an underground coalmine fire - Coalmine... | ecosystem: Environmental > Terrestrial > Soil > Unclassified...
CGTCAGAAGCGCGACGAGAAGGATCACCGGGATCGGAACGCCGAGCACATAGAGCAGCAGCGATCGCATCGTGAGCTCCTTAGCGGGTCTTCGCGGGCATCGCGCTCGGCACGCCATCGCGCTGGCGACCTCCGATGGTCGCCGCCCAGCTGGCGCAGAAGGCCCCTGTGAGTAGCGCCATGAACGTCCAGAACGATACGCGCTCAGCCGACCGGCGCGTGTCGTCGGCCGTCTGCCGGACGCGCGCGAGTACATCGGTGACCCGGGCGTCGGCATCGCGCGCGGAAAGCCCAGTGCGGGCGGAGACAAGCGCGCTGAGCGTCGCAACGTCAGCCGAGCCCGAGTCCTCGCGGGCTTCAAGAATGTGGAGGACGAGTCGCCCGGCCTCCGCCTTGACGGCGACGTCGATTGGTTCAGGCGCTCGGGTGGTTCGGAACAGCACGTCGATGTAATAGCCGCCTGGTGCCACCGCGGTTAGCGGGGTCGGCGCGGCCGTGCTGTTGGGCGAGCTGCCAGCGCGCGACGCGACACCGATGGCCGAAGCGGCCGCCGACGCGAGCAAGGTGACGGTAAGCAGGGCCGAAAGCGCCCAGGCGAGAAACCCATGGGCCGTATCGCGAAAGAACACCTCGTCGGTATGAACGCGCGTCCACTTCGTGCGAAGCCTTCCGGCCAGGTAACCACCGAGGCCCGAGGCAATGACCTGCATAAGGATCACCCACACGATGGCAGCCGCGCCAAGCGCGGTCGGCGATCCGCCGGCAGTCCAGGGTGAAGCCATGGACAATCCGAACCCGACGCCGAGCGCCAGGAGAATGAGGGCCAGGGCCGCCGCGACCAACGCGCCACCCGCGACGGCCGACCACGAGATTCCAGACGTGTTGGCTTCGTCGCCGGCATTTCGTTCAAATGCGCCGATGGCAGGCGGTGCGAGAGGGTCAGAGATCATTGGATACCTCCGAGTACGCGTGCACCTCTACCGGGCTTACGCAAAATGAGTGCCGAGGCGGCGCGAGAAGACGGGGACAGCGTCGCGCGGATCCCCTGCGACTCAGCGGGGCCTCGTCGATGCACGCGGCGCAGGTTTGCTCATCTGTGGTAGCGGGAGGGCCGTGGAGAATCGCGGAGGACAGCCCATTCCGGCATGTCCGAGTCGCACATCGCAGGAACGCGATGGCACTGGCCTTGCTCTTAGGTTAGGCAAGGAGAAGGATGGCCGTCATTCTGATCGTCGTGTTGCTCGTGCTGCTATTGGGCGGCGGCGGAACGTACTACGGCCGCCGGGCTGGATGGGGAGGCCCTCACTACGGCGGAGGACTACTGGGCCTCGTCGTCTTGGTGCTGTTAATTCTCTGGCTCACCGGGAACCTCTGACCTCGCGAGTGCCGCCTGAGCGGTCATCCGTCAGACGTTCAGTGTGCCGAGAGTCTGTCACACTCGAGGCGTGAGGTAGCCGTGCCGCGACCCGCACCACGGACGCTCGAAATCGCGAAGCGCAACGCTGAGGCTCGGTTTCGTCAATTGATTGGCGAGCTGAGACTCCTGACCGTTGCCTTTCCTCATCTTCGCGAGGCGTTCGATCCCGAGGAGCTTCCCGTGTCGTTTCTCCTGAAGCGGGGCGCCGATCGGGCGGCCGGGCGGCGGGGCAGCCCGCGCAAAACCCTGATCGGGAAACCCCGCGCCCGCACGCCAAAGAAGCCAACGAAATGACGCAGGCTCGACCTCCGAGCGTGCCCGTCCCTTCCCACCGATTTGCTGCATCTGCTCAGTGCCCTCGTCGACCCGGCTGAGGACGCCGTCACTAGTCAGGATCTCGACGGCCGCACTGCGTCGTGGAATCGCGCGGCGGAGCAGATCGCCCGGAACGTCAAGCACGCGGTCTCGAGACATCGGGCACGTCCTCGCCAAGCGCGGTGGCGAGGTCCGTGAGGTGCTCCTGCTCGTCGCGGAGAATGTCTCGGATGTCTTCCGCGACCGCGAATTCAGAGAGCGACTCGCATTCCTTCACGCGCTCGCGGTAGTTCTGAATCGTCCGGATCTCGTTCTCGAGGTCCGCCCTCAACATGGCCCGAGCGTCATCAGTCGACACGACAGAGGACGGAACCGTCGTCGGCGTGCCGCCCAGGTAGTCGATGTGTTTGGCGACGAGGAGCGCATGTTTCAGTTCCTCCGCCGCGTGGTTCTCGAGCTCGCCAGCAATGTCCATGTACTCGGCCCCTTTGAGCGTCTGCGAGTACACCACGTAGGCGATGATGGCTTGATACTCGCGAGAGAGGTCTTCGTTCAAGTGCTCAATCAGCTTCGTGCGGTCAGGCGTTGTCGCCACGGCGCATTCCTCCGGGCTGACCGATGCGAAGTCCGTGCCGGCACGGTTCAACAGATCGGCAGGCCGCCATCGCCTCCCGAGGCCCCGCTCACGATGCTCGTCAACGAGATTGAGCGCGTGCTTGAACGCTCCGCAGGCGATCGCGTGCCCTTCTGAAGGCGCCGACGACACATTCTGGGTAGCGCGAGGCGTCTGGCCTGGGCGCGGCCCGCGGTCGACTCTTGTACAAACGGGCCGCGCCGTCGAACCCTCCGTGTGTCGCCCGCGGGGAACCGGGTGTAAGGATCGGCATCAGTACGATCGTTTCGCCGCAACGGGATTGGGCCTACGGAGTGCCGGCCTGAATGTGTTTCGCCGACGTGGCCACTTGAGTCCAGGCTTCGGAATGGCGGCGAGTACGCTGCCGCCGCACCTGAGCCGTTGGGCGGCACGTGGTTGACGCGGTTGGTTTTCAGAAAGCGTGGCGTGCCCTGGTCGGGTGCACCCACGGCAAGCGCCCCGGGTCGTCTCGCATTCCCAAACGAGGTCGCGTGCCAATCGTGGCGATATTCGAGGTGAAGGGATCGACCGCGGCGAAGTACGACGAGGTGGCTCGCCGGCTGACGGAAATGGGTTTGCGCGTGCAGATGGGCAGATGTATCACGTCCGCTACGGCGATCGGCATAACCTCCAGGTCTTCGAGAGCTAGGCGAAGCTCGACGCCTTCGGCGCGAAGCTGATGCCGATCCTAAAGGGCATGGGCATTGAGCCGACGCCGACGAACGCGGAGGTCAGTCGTGGTTGATCCAAGGACCCGTTGGCTGCCGGGAGCACGTCGCGACACCAGTAGGTTCCAGGCCAGGGGTGATGGCAATGCGCACCCCTGGCGCGGAACGTCAATTACAGAATTGGCAGCCGAACACAAGACCGTTTGATAGCGCGTCTTAAATAGTTGAAGCTGGCCTCAGCTCACCGGGCTGCTGGGACTGTCATTTAGGCCCAGTTCTTTACAAAAGGGTTACCGCAACGCCTCGGGTTGGGCGCTCTAGTCGGTCATCTGTCGCGCGAGTCTGGTCGCGGCATGCCTCTTGCGACACTCCTGGCCGCCTCGGGACCGAGGGTCTGAGTCGCAGCAGAAGCTAGACCTTCGAGTCCGGCCTGTCGGTGTCGTGAACAAACTGTGCGAGGCCCCCTGACGCATGTCGGCGACCCCCGAGACTGACGCACCCGCAGCCCGTAGGAGAAGTCCGGGCACGCCGCTTCCCGCGAGGTTTCGCCTGACCTCGACCGTCGTGACCGGGATCGCCGGCGCCACATCGCTCGGGGTCCTGGCGGGATGGTGGTTCTCCGATCCAATCCTGAAGACGGCGGGCCTCGGCACCATCCCCCTCCCAGCGAATGCAGCCATCGGGCTGCTGTGTTTAGGTGCCGCCCTAATCGTCTACCGGCTCGCGCGACCGTCCCCGACGCGGGACGTCGCGATCCGATCGTTCTTGGTGGCGTCTGGCCTCGTCGGCCTCATTATGCTGACCGAATGGGCCGGTGGATGGAACCTCGGAATCGAGAGACTGGTCCTGTCGACCGCTGGCGCTGCACCCGTGATGGGCAGTCCGAGTGCCCTGGCCCTGACGACCGGAGCGTGCCTGTTGTTGATGACTGCCGCGGTGTTCGCGGCCGAGGCGCCAGGGCGGTATGGGCTCGCGCAGTCGCTCGGCCTGGCCACAGCGCTGCTGTCGATTTTCAACGCCGTTGGCTGGCTGGTCGGCGTCGACGCGACTCGTGGTGTCGCGTCGTATCTTTCGATGCCACCTAATACGTCGGCGCTGCTCCTCCTGCTGTTCCTCGGCTTCTCTTTCGCCCGGCCGACCGACGGCATCATGGCGGCCGTCGCCGACGAAGGCCTCAGCGGCCTCCTCGTGCGGCGGCTCCTTCCCGCCATCGTGCTGCTGCCGGTGCTGCTGGCTTGGGTCTCTTGGCACGGCAAGCGCGCCGGGTGGTACGAGCCCGAGTTTGCCATGACGCTCTTCGTGACGTTGGCGCTCGGTGCGTTGGGCTATGTGATCGTGTACGGCGGCCGTGTGCTCAGTCGGGTTGAAGACCAGCGCCTCGAGGCAGAGCAGGAGCGCCTCATCAGTGAGGACCGACTCCGACGCGCCGTCACTCAGGCTCCCGTCCCGATGGTGATTCATGACGACGACGATATCCTCCACGTAAGCGAGGGTTGGACGCAGCTCTCGGGATACACCTTGGACGAGACGCCGACCATCACGGCCTGGACCGCGATGGCGCAGCCTGGCGCCCAGCCGGCGATTCAGCGACACCTCGAGAGACTCGGGGGCGCCATGGGCACCCTTCATGGCGGCGAGTCAACGGTCACGACGAAGTCTGGCGACCGTCGCACGTGGGAGTTTTCGACGACGCCCCTTGGGGAGCTGGACTCGCAGCGCCGCACGTACGTCACCATGGCCGTTGACCTCACGGAGCGTAAGCAGGCCGAGGCCGACCTCCGTCGCCTGAATGAGGACCTCGAGCAGCGGATTCTCGAGCGGACGAGCGAAGTCACCCAGGCGAACGATGCGCTTCAACGTCAGTCCGCCCAACTGAGCGAGCAGGCGGCCTTGCTCGAACTGGTCAGCGACGGTATTTTCGTTCGCGATCTCCAGGAAAGAATCGTGTACTGGAGTACGGGCGCCGCCACCCTGTACGGCTGGACCCGCGAGCAGGCCATCGGCGCCACGGCACACAAGCTACTGCAGACGGAATTCCCACAGCCGCGCGGTGACATCGATCGACAGCTGCTCCGTGACGGGCACTGGGAAGGCGAGCTGACCCAGAAGACGAAGACCGGATCGCGGGTGTTCGTCGAAAGCCGCTGTACGCTGACGCGCATTGCGCAAGGCACGCGCCAAGGTGTGCTCGTCTTCAATCGGGACGTCACGGCCCACAAACTGGCTGAGGAGTCGCTCCATGAGAGCGAACTCCGCTTTCGGGCCGTGGCGGAGACCGCCAACGAGGGCATTGTGTCGATCGACGATCGCGGCATCATTCGCTACTGGAATCCTGGCGCCGAGCGGATGTTTGGTCTCGCGGCACCTGACGCCGTCGGCCAGTCGGTGACGGTCATCATGCCGGAGGCCCTGCGCGGCCAGCACGACGCGGGCCTGCGGCGGTACCTGTCGACCGGGGAGGCCCACCTCGTCGGGAATACGTCCGAGCTGATGGGGCTGCGGAAGGACGGCACCGAGTTTCCGCTCGAACTCTCGCTGTCCAGTCGGCAAACGACCAAAGGCCTTCTCTTCTTCGGCATCCTCCGGGACATCACGGAGCGCAAGAACGCCGAACTCGCGCTCACCATGAAAGCCGACGAACTGGCGCGCTCGAACCAGGAGCTCGAACAGTTCGCGTACGTCGCATCGCACGACCTTCAAGAACCGTTACGCATGGTCTCGAACTTCACGCAGCTCCTGGCCAGCCGCTACAAAGACAAGCTCGATGCGGATGCGAACGAGTTCATCGAGTTTGCGGTCGAGGGCGCGCAGCGCATGCAGGCCCTGATTCGAGACTTGCTCCAGCTCGCGCGCATCGGCACTCGCCCGAAGGAATTCACTTTGGTGTCAGCCGATCGGATCGCGCGTGACGCCGCGGCGAACCTCACCGCGTCGATCGAGGAGTCGGGAGCCGACGTCGTCGTCGACCGGCTGCCGAGGCTCACGTGCGACGCGTCGCAACTGGTCCACGTCTTTCAGAACCTGATCGGCAACGCGCTGAAGTTCCGTCAGGCCGGGACGCCCCCAGTTGTGAACGTTTCCGCGCGACGCGGCGACGGCGCGTGGATTATTTCCGTGCGCGACAATGGCATCGGGATCGAGCCTCGTCACCAGGAGCGAATCTTCCAGATGTTTCAGCGCCTGCACGCCCGGAGCGAGTATCCTGGCACCGGGATTGGCTTGGCGCTCTGCAAGAAGATCGTCGAACGGCATGGCGGACGAATCTCGGTTGAATCCCAGCCGGGCCAGGGTGCGAGTTTCTCGTTTAGCATCCCCGATGCCGGGCCGGCACTCCACGCCACGGAGGTCGCGAAGGCATGAGGCCCATTGAAATCCTGCTCGTCGAAGACAATCCTGGGGATGCGCGCCTGACCCGCGAAGCATTAGCGACGAGCAAGATCCACAACAATCTTCACCACGCACGGGACGGGGAGGAAGCCCTCCGGTTCCTGAAGCGAGAGGGAAGCTTTGCGGAGGCACCCAGGCCGGACTTGATCCTGCTCGATCTGAACCTGCCGAAGCGCGACGGCCGCGAAGTCCTCGACGACATCAAGAAGGACCCGCAGCTGATGCACGTCCCCGTGGTGATCCTGACCACGTCCCAGGCTGAGGAGGACATCCTTCGTGCGTACCGCCTTCATGCCAATTGCTTCATTAGCAAGCCCGTGGATTTGGAGCAGTTCATCAAGGTCGTCCGCAGCATCGAACAGTTCTGGTTCACCATCGTCAAGCTCCCCGAGGCCTGAGATGGACGAGTCGCTTGAAGTCCTCTTGGTCGAAGACAATCCAGGGGATGCTCGCTTGATCAAGGAGCTGCTCAACGAGAGCGGTGAGCACGGCGTGAATCTCACGCACGTCACATCGCTCCGGGAGGCGATCGAGAGTCTCTCGGTTGAGGGCCTCGTCGCTCACGCGGTGCTGTTGGACCTCGGCTTGCCCGACGAGGCTGGTCTCGAAACGCTGCGGCGACTCCTGCCGGCGGCCATCGGTTCCAGTGTGGTGGTGATGACGGGTGTCAACGACGAGCAGCTTGGCGTATCCGCCTTGCAGGAGGGCGCCCAGGACTACCTCGTCAAGGGGCAGGTGGACGGCCGCGCGCTGCGACGAGCCTTGCGGTATGCGATCGAGCGCCACGGCATCCAGGCGGAATTGCGCGGCCTATCGATGAAGGACGACTTGACCGGCTTGCTCAACAGGCGAGGGTTCCTGTTGCTGGCCGAGCAGCACCTCAAGTCCGCGCGCCGCCACGGGAGCGCGTTCTTGCTCGGGTTTGTCGATTTGGACGGCCTGAAGCAGATCAATGACACGCTCGGTCATGCGGTGGGCGACCGGGCGATAGCGGAGATGGCCGAGATCCTGCGCGCATGCTTCGGGCGGCGCGACCTCCTGGCCCGTCTAGGCGGCGATGAGTTCGCGCTGTTAGCGACGGACGCCCTGGAGCAGGACGAGGTGGTCGTGCGTGCGCGTGTCGCTGTGGCGCTCGCCGCCGCCAACGCCGAGCCAAATCGCTCGTACGAGATCGGGTGCAGCATCGGTGTCCTGACCTGTCAAGGAGCGGAGCCGGCATCGATCGAGGACCTGCTGCGGAGAGCGGACGCGTTGATGTACGGGGAGAAGAAGAAGACGGACCGAAGACCCTAAACGCGGTGCGGCGTCAGAACGTCGCGCAGGAGCGGTCAAGCACAGCCTGAAAGCAGGCGGAACCCTGCACCCTAGAGGTGACGAAACGGCGGCGGGCCGCCTTCCTGCTGGCCCTCGTCCTGCGGGCGGGAGAGCGACCAGTCCGCGATGTCCTTCGAGCGAAGCCCGACGGCCAGCGCGAGGGCGAGCACGACACCGCCGAACAGAATCCCAAACGCCAACTCGACGATCCGGCCGCCGATGCCGAGGTAGTCCAGGGCCATCGCGAACGAGAGAATCAGGACCAGCCACTTGACGCCGAGGCTGAGCAGCCGCGCCTGACGCACGTTCATGTTGACGAGGCTGATGAGCACGCTCCGCGACAGGAACCGCGCGAGGACGTTGCCGACCACCAGCAGGATCAGCGCCATTGCCAGGTTAATCGCCGACCCGAACAGGCGGTTCGCGAGTTGCGAAGTGAGCGTCGGGTCGAGCGCCGCGAGACCGATGAGGAACCCGATGAAGATGACCCCCCAGGTGACGAGCCGCGTGAGGAGCAGGGTGGGACTGGCGGCGCCGATCCACGGCGCAAGGTCCGACCACCCGCGCGTCGAGACGCGCCGGTCGAAGTCGAGGGCGCGCAGCGTCAGCCGGAGGAGGAACGCGAGGAGCCATCCGACGAGCGCGGCCAGGACGAGCGATGCGACGAGCGCAATCACGCCCGGGAGGAGCCCCGCCGCCTCCGTCACGACGTTGGTCGCGGATTGATTGAGGGCTTCTTCGACTCGGCTCCACATGGCGGTCTCCTCTTTGTGAGGCACTACGGATTGAACCGATCGGGCCATCGCCACCGCGCGATGAGGTACGGCTTCTCCGTTTCGTACGAGAGGCAGAGGCGCTCCAGCCGGTTCTGCGCCGCGGCGTGGTCGTCCTCGCCGACCTCGATGACGAACGACGCCACCCACGCGAGGTAGAGCGGGGTCATGGCCCGGAGCAGATGGTCGCGGCTGATCGAGCGCAGGCGATGCCCCAGGGCGAAGTCGAAGACGATCCGCGCCCACAGGGCGTCGGGCAGCCGAAACCGGTCCAGCGGGGCGCGCGTGAGTCGGCCGAGCTCGACGAGAGTGGCCGGCGGCAGAACGCGATTCCAGATCTCTTGAAGATTCCGGAAGCCGAGCTGGAACGATTCGACCATCGTGCTCGCGTCGACGGCGCGCGACTCGTCGGCGGCCGCGCCAGGCTCGCCGAAGATTCGAACGGGTTGCGATCCGCGGACGCGCTGCCACGTCGGCGCGTGCCGCTCCATGTCCTCGAAGAGGGATCCCAACACGCGCGCGAGCGCGGCGCTGACATCGCCGCCAGTCTCGAAGGGCGGAAGAAACGCGCTGACGTGCGCCTCGCAGACCTGAAGGTTTCGTTCGACGGCCTCCGTCAGGAGCCAGATCGACCCGCCCGGCCCGCGGCCGTTCCGGCGGTCGAAGACGCCGGACACCATCCGAGTCGAGAGCCCGAAGTCGATGCCCAGTTGACCGGTCACCCGCTTGCCAAAGAGCGCCCGCGTGAGCGGATACACGACGCTTCGATTGATCAGGCCGTCGAACTTGTGGCGGGCGTACGAGGGGAGCACGAGATCGAACTGCGCGTCGATCACCGGGTGGACCAGGGCCTGAATCGTCGCCGAAGACATGCCCTCCGGCACGGCGCCCGCGAACACATACGACTTGGCACCCACCTGCCGGCCGACGGCGGCCAGTTGGTCGAAGAGGATGCGCGCATCCTCGGTCGGCAGCGGGAGCCCGCTCACGGCCGGCAATCGACATGGCAGCGCCTGCAGAGTCGTCGTGCCCGTCGAACCCCGGACCGCGTCGGCATCGTCGACCGTATTGGGATGCACGACCACGGCTCGGAGGTCCGGCGCCGCGGCGCGGATGGCCTCTGCAGTCGCGCGCAGGCCCTCGACCGTGCCACAGCGAGGCACGACGACCACTACGTCGGCAGCTTCGAGCCTATCCACCTGGGCCTGAGTCTCCGAGGGAAAAGGGCCGGGGCTCATGCGGCGCTCACCGTTCGAGGGCGAGGATCCCGCGGAGTGGAATCCCGACCCATGCGGGACGATGGTTCAACTCGTACAGCACCTCGTAGAGCGCCTTGTCCAAGAGACAAGCGTCGAGGAGCGCTCGGAGACCCTGCAGGTCGCCAGGCAGAAATGATCCTGGAACAGCCGCGTCGCGATAGGCGCGGAGGAAGACCGCGGACGTGGATTGCTCCCAGAGGCGCGCCCAGGGCTCGAGCCGGGCAAACGCTTCCGGGCCGCGATTCGTGAACTGCAGCAGGCTCGCCCAGGCGGCGTAACTGAGCGAACGTAGCATGCCGGCCACGTCCTTGAGCGGCGACTGTTTGGCCCGCCGCTCCGCCAGCGGTGCCGAGGGTTCCCCTTCGAAGTCCAGGATGACGAAGTCCTGTTTGACCAGGAGTACCTGGCCCAGATGGTAATCGCCGTGCACACGGGTCCGCAGGCCGCCGATGGGTCCGGTTCCCAGACTCTGAAACGCGTCGAGGATCCGGCGGCGCAGGCTCAGCACGAGGCCCGCCAGCTCGACGACCGCATCGGGCAGCGTGGCGAGGCCGTCCCGCAGACCTTCGAAAGCGCGGACGCCGGTCGCGTGGAACTGCTCGCGCAGGCTGGCGAGATGATCAGGGGTCAGCGGCTCGGGCGCGAAGGCTGGATCGACGGTCGGGGAAGCCAAGGCCAGGTGTAGTTCGGCCGTGCGCCGGCCGAGCGTGGCCGCGAGTTCGAGATAGATCCCGATTTGGTCGCGCGTGGATGGGGCGATCGGCTCGTCCGAGAGCTGAACGAGGTTGACCGGTCCCGCGCTGGCGCCTTCCGGCGGCGAGGGCAGGCGTGAGCACGCCTCGTAGTAGCGTTCGAGCTCCTCGAGCGTCCAGGTCCAGCCGTCACCCTGATTCGGCACGAGCGCCTGCAGGAAGGCCAACGTGGCCGGCTCGCCCTCGCTGGGCACGTAGTCGATCGTGCCCGCGACCGCCGGAACGTACGGAAACTTGACTTCGCCGGTGAGATACGCCCCGACTTCCACGTCGGGATTGACGCCCGGCTGCTGCCGGCGGAAGAGCTTCAGGATCAACCGATCGCCGTAGACGAACGACGAGTTGCTCTGCTCAGCGGCCGTCCGTACCGGCGGCAACGGCGTGTCCTCCGGACCGCGCGCCTCGGCGAACGTGCGGCTCTTCTCGCCGCGGATCTCGCCGTGCCGGGCGCGGATGCGGCCGCCCTGCTCGATGCACGAGAGGAGCGCGGCCCGGGTGTCGTCATCGAGTGCGCCGTCATAGAGAACGCCCGGCCCGCCTTTCGACGACAGCGCGCAGAGCACCGCCGGCGACGGGACGTCCGTGGTGTTGCTGAAGGTCGTGGAGAGAGGCACCGCGTAGGTCTCGGGCGGGCCGCTCACGTACTCCACGTCCAGGAGGACGAGGGCTCCGCGCGCACCGGCGATCTCCGCCCAATCGCGGACGGTGGCTCTCTGAATCGTGCGCGCTTTGCCCCCGAACCAGCGTTGATGAGGCAGGTAGTGCGGGAACACTTCGGTTTCGAGGTGCTCGAGCTGGCCTCCACTGAGGAGACTCGTCCAGCCAGCGTCGGCTGAGAGGACGCCCCCGGCGGTACCGGCGACAACCGGTTCCGGTGTGCCCTGGAGCTCGAACCACATGAACGCGTACGGACCGGGCGTCAAGGTGTAGGGTCGTCGTCCGATGACCGGGAACTCGACGTACCCCAACATCTCCGTCGGACGCATGCCATCGAATGCAGATAGATCCAGCTCGGCTGGCTGCGCGAAGCGCGACAAGTTGGCGACGCAGAGGACCACCTCGTCTTCGTACCGCCGCAGATAGGCCAGGACCTTCCGATTGCCCGTGTCGAGGAATTCGATTGAGCCGCGCCCAAACACGCCGAAGAGCTTGCGGAGCGCGATCAAGTTGCGCATCCATAACAACAACGACGAGGGATCACTCTGCTGGGCCTCGACGTTGACCGTCTGGTAGCCGTACACGGCATCCATGATCACGGGGCTGTACAGCCTGGCCGGTGTCGCCCGCGAGAATCCGGCATTGCGGTCCCCGCTCCATTGCATGGGGGTGCGGACGCCGTTGCGGTCGCCGAGGTAGATGTTGTCGCCCATCCCGATTTCATCGCCGTAATACAGGATGGGCGTGCCGGGAAACGAGAAGAGCAGGCTGTTGAGCAGCTCGATCCGGCGGCGGTTGTTGTCCATCAGGGGCGCGAGACGCCGGCGGATGCCGATGTTGAGGCGCATCCTCGGGTCGGCGCTGTAGGCCAGATACATGTAGTCCCGTTCGTCGGCGCTGACCATTTCAAGCGTGAGCTCGTCGTGATTGCGGAGAAAGAGGCCCCACTGGCAGGAGTCGGGAATGGCGGGCGTCTGGCCCATGATTTCCGTGATCGGCAGGCCGTCTTCGAGGCGGAGCGCCATGAAGATGCGCGGCATTAAGGGGAAATGGAAGGCCATGTGACATTCGTCGCCGTCTCCAAAGTACGGCCGCACGTCGCTCGGCCACTGGTTCGCTTCGGCGAGAATGACCCGGTTGGCATAGCCCTCGTCCATGGCGCGCCGGATGTGCTTGATGACGGCGTGAGTCTCCGGGAGGTTCTCGCAGCTCGTGCCGTCACGCTCGATCAAGTACGGAATGGCGTCGAGTCGGATCCCGTCGACGCCGACGTCGAGCCAGTACCGCATGACGTTCAGGACTTCTTCCACGACCGCCGGATTGTCGAAATTCAAATCAGGCTGATGCGAGAAGAACCGGTGCCAGTAGTAGGCCTTGGCGATAGGGTCCCACGTCCAGTTGGACTTCTCCGTGTCGGTGAAGATGATCCGGGCATCCCGGTACCGCTGTTCGGTGTCGCTCCACACGTAGAAGTCCCGCTCCGGCGATCCGGGCGGGGCCTCGCGGGCGCGCTGGAACCAGGCGTGACGGTCGGAGGTGTGATTGATGACGAGCTCGATGAGCACCTGCAGGCCGCGCGCGTGCGCGCCGTCGAGCAGGCGCCGGAAGTCCTCGAGGGTGCCG
>Ga0209580_10001105_pt1 | contig 12797 bp, 10 predicted proteins | sample Coa_R1_5_FD_187153 | JGI IMG/M metagenome (GOLD analysis project Ga0209580, IMG submission 187153) | Surface soil microbial communities from Centralia Pennsylvania, which are recovering from an underground coalmine fire - Coalmine... | ecosystem: Environmental > Terrestrial > Soil >...
ATCAACGTCATCGGCCAGACCGTCGACATCGCGAGCCGCGAGGTTGAAAAGTTCGTTGACCGCGCCTTCCTGGCCGGGCTGCCCCGTGTCCGCGTAGTCCATGGCAGCGGCATGGGCATCCTCCGCAAAGCCCTCCGCCAGATGCTGCAACAGCATCCCCACGTCGCGTCGGTCACAGAGGCCCCCCAGAACGAAGGTGGCGGCGGAGCAACCCTAGTCGAGCTGAGCGTCTGAAACGTTGAAAATTGTTCCCGCAGGAACACTTGTTGAGTTTATGAACAGGGCTTGATCTGAGTAAACCATTGATAAATATTACACATACGCATCTGTCGACAATCCCCTTAGTGTCAGATAACATATCCTATAAGTGGAGGACAAGATGGCGACAACGCCACGTCTGACCCGGCAGAAAATCTCAACGACCGTTTCACCGAGAACGCTTGAGTACCTCGACAAGCTGACCCGAGTGGGCGAGGCACGGAACCTGGCAGAGGCCCTCGACCTCGCCATCGAGAAGCTGCTGATCTATGAGAATCGTGAACGCCTGGCCGCTGACACGGATGCGTATTTTGCGAACATGACGGACGCAGAAGCAGCCGAGGAGCAGCGTCTAGAGACAGCGCTCTCGCAAACCTCGGAAGGCATCGACTTTGATCGGTAACCCCATGCCCCGTCGCGGTGAAATCTGGACGGCGAACCTGGGCAATCCACCGGTACGTCATTGGGTGCTGATCGTTTCTCTCGACCAGCGGAACTTAAGTCCGCGAACCGAGTCGGTTTTGGTCGTGCCCATGAGCAGCAGCGGACCAGAAGGCCCAACTGTGGTACAGCTTGCGGCCGGTGAGAGCGGACTTCCGGGCCCATCGTTTGTTAAGGGACACTTTCCGCAGGTCCTCGCAAAACGCGCGCTGCTGACACAAGAACGGCGTGTTCTTTCCGGGAACCGAATGCGAGAGATTTCGCTGGCAATTCGCCGGAGTTTTGATCCGGATGCCCCATGGCCGGCGCACTAATTGCGTCTGCCGGAAGTGGGATTCGAGATTAGCTGGCTAACGACCACCCACTGAGCACGACTACCACAGAATCTTCTTCCAGTTCTCGTCATAAAGCGCGTCCCGCGCGGCTTTGGCGATGGCCTTCTTTTCCTTCGCCGATAGATCGTTGGAGACCACGTTGTCCTCATTCGCTGGATCGCGCACCTCAGCCTGCTCCAAGCGGTTGCCAATGTAGCGAAGCACCGCAGCCACGTTGTGCGTTAACGCGCCATAGGGCTGCGATTCGAGGGCTTTCAAGACCGTCAGCTCGAGGTATAACGAAGGGAAATCGAGTTTATTGCGCTCGCGCCAGATTTTCAGGGCGCAGATCTCCTGCTGCCGTCCCGAATTCCCCACCAGATGCACAAGCTGCGTGAGGTCGGTGTGAACGTCTCCGCCAGTCTTCTTGTTGAAGAGAACGCAACCGCTCCCTCGCTCGCGGCATGCCGGAATCAGGTCCACTTTCAAGCCAAGAGCTTTGACCTGCATCGAAACTATCCGCCTTTGCACCGGCACATCGTGGTCCGAGAGAAACTCGAATAGGCTCCAGAAAGTGTTCTTCATCTCCTTGCCCGGTACCGGCTTGAGCACGATCAGCACATCCACGTCCGAACAGAGCGAGACCGCGGTGTTCTTCGCGTAGGCCCCCGAGAGCGTAATGCCCTGCAGATATTGCTTGCCCCACTGCTTGATCAGCGGGACCAGTTCGTCGGCTGCCCGATGCGATGGCGACTCGGTATCGGCGGCGACGTGGTACTCCTCAACGACGGAGGCGGCGTATTGGTCAACGTTGGACATAGCAGAGACAAGGCCTCTGTCATTTCATCGGCAAAATCCTCTGGGAGTTGAGACGATCGGTCGATATCCGGATGATTTGTAATCACAGGAGTTGCGTTGCTATATGGGAGCGGGCAGCCGATGGCGATAACGTGGAAGAGCGGCCCTTTAAGGGCCGCGTTAGTCGGATCGAGATGAAACCCGGGCTTCAGTTTGTGCGTGAGAACTGCGAACTACCATGGAACGCAAGCGGTGGAGCAAGCACCACCAAAACTCCAGCCGCGCAGCGGCGGGATGTGAAAGCCCCGCACGGGAGTGCCGGGTGAAGTGGAACAAATACGCGAGTCCCGGAGGGACGTCTGAGCCACCGCCGAACTCTCCCAACCAGGGAAGGGCCCTCTTGTCAGGTGTCGATAACCTCTCCGAAAGATCCCGCGTTCAACCGCTGTGTTCCGCGATGAGGAAGAAAATCTTAAGGGAACGGGTCCGTGGAATCGCACCCTTGCGCACAAAACGCGCAAGGACGGGGCACCCAGCGCCTTCGATCAGGGGAACTCCGCCACTTTCGGTGTTACGCGCGGCTGTATCGCAGTCGGGCCTCCCTTATCGTCAATCACGTTGGATATTTCACCGTGATTGCCCAAGGCAACTGTGATCATGTGGTGGAATCGGATTCCGGGTTTCCGTGGAACTTCTATCGCTCTGCTGAGCACGACCTGCGGCTCGATAAAGACACTGTAGATGCCCAATCCCCACGCTTCGTGGCTGGTGACAGAGTCCGCGACTTTGTAAGAAGCCCATCCATTCGTTCCCGGGGCGCTGGAGTAACTCGGCTGGTCGGGGGGATCGTACGGAATTTCAGATTGATAGAAATAAGTCCGGCCGCCGTTACCATTCCAAACTACCTGGAACTGCTGGTGGTGCTCGACAAACAAGCCGTACACCGTCACATCATCTCCGTTCACAACCAGTCCATTCGAGCTGGTGTTGCTGGTCCAGCCCACACCTTCCTCATGGTCGGCACGCCATATCCAAGTATGGTCGACAATGACGTCGCTGCTGTTGATCCGCAGGTTGGTCTGCGCGCGGCCTACTCCGGCTCCTCCGACGCGAAAAAACATGTCGTGCAAAGCAATTGGATTCTGCGCGTGGCGCGCTTTGCCTGGTCCCGGTCCGACATCCAACAACACGGGTGAACTTTCCGGGCCGGCATCAAAAAGCAGTCCAGCGATTTCAATTCCGTCCGCATCTGCGGTGGTCATGGCGGCCGTGCCATGAATCGGCCGGAGCGTAGAGAATCCCAAACCCAATACCACCGTGTCGGGTCGCATGACTCGAATGGGTTCATTCAGGTCGTAGATTCCGGGTGTGAACAGCAGATGCTTGCCTGCTGCCAATTGCTCGTTGATGCTGGCCGCGGAGTCGGTGCCGGGCCGCGCGATATAGAACTGCTCGAGTGGAATGGATCGGCACGGCGTGGTCCCACCGTGCCAAGTGATGCCTGCGCTGTTTCTACGGAGCGCCGGAACGCAGACACTCCATTTCCCCTTTCCATCCACTTGCAGGAACGGTTTCTCCCGCACGACTGGCGTCTCCCGGATTTTCGTGAACGGCGGCGTTGGCCATTTCCCCTTCGGGGGATGGGGAACCCCAACAAAAACCATGTTCCAGTTCGAACCGGACCAGCTTCCCCACTCGCTGTTGCGGGAAATGCATTGCTGTTGAGATCCGGAATCGACGTTGCCGTCGACAAGAGTGTCTGACATCCATCCGCCGCTGGCCCACCCCCCATGCTGGTGGAGAACCAGATTTCCCCGCACATGCATACGCCGGAACGGCACGGCTTGAGAAACGGCCCACTGCATCGTTCCACCCGTCGGCGTGACGGAGAATCCTTCAGCAGCCCTCCAGAATGTGGTGGTCGCATTGTTGTTGTCATGGCTTGCGTCCGCATGCACGTTGCCGCTGATGTGAACCGCATCCGGCGATGAGCCCAGCCCCAGAACTTCCGTATAGAAACCCACCGGCACGTCTACGTGGTATTCGCCCGGGAGGAAGAGCAAAGCATAGCGCTCGGGGCCGAATTCGTTTCTTCGCTCGACGGCGTAGATCTTGTCGATCTGCTGCTGTATGGCCGCCCGCGACATTGTGGGATCGAAGATCAGGACGTTGGGCCCTAAATCAGTTTTTTTGTCGGGCTTGCTTTCTGCAGCCAGTGTCGCACCTGCTGCCACGATCACGGCCGATATTATTCCAACGGCGTTCTGAAGATTGATGTAACGCCAGAAGATCCGCGTCGACATCTCCGGCCTTTGCATTCTCACCTTGTTCTCCTTGTCCGAAAACGGCGCTGCTTCTACTTGTTACGGATGTCGCGCATTCACACTTGTGACTAAGCATGGGCTCCTGACAAACCAGGAGCCCTGCAATTCGGGCCCGACCGCCCCTCACGGCTTCTTTTGTTCCCCTGCAAGTGCGCGGTATGCCTTCACAAGCTCCTTGGGGAGGTGGACGTATTTCAAAATCTCGTCGATTAATTCTGGATGCAAATACAGTGGGGCATTTTCTGCCTTCATCCAGTCGTTCCTGCGCACTCTGCGACGTTGTCTTTTGCCGAAGAACACATTCCGCCAAAGTAATGGCTCTCTCGCGGGATTTTGCGTGTTGTCAAGAATCGCCTCTAGGTACCCACCTTCGATTCGGAACTTTGGCGGAGCGATCCCCTGCTCTAACTTGAGTCTTATTGGTTCTCTGTCCTTGCAGCAGAATCGCCGAAGCTCCCACACTGCCCTATCGGGCGCAATCAGATTCGAGCCAAACGCAACATTCGAGATCTCGAGGTAACGGAATGATCCGAAACCGTCGAGATGGTTGATCAAATCGGCTGTTCGACCGCAGAGGTCGAGCTTGACTCTGCCTGATGCATTGATTGCATCTAGCGCGATGCGCAGGTTGTGGCCCGCATCTTTGCAGGAGATTCTGTTGAGCAAGAGGATGCATTTGAGGTATTTTTCTATCGCCTGAAGGCTCGACCAAAGAGACGGAACTGCAAGGGCAGCCCGGTATGCCATACGCGCCGAGATGTAATCCTCATCCGCCCGATCGCGAAAAGAGCGAATCGCGAAGTCATCGATGATCCATTCCTTATCCATCGGGGAGAATCAGAAAGCCCCGAGGGTCACTCGGGGCTTGAAATGAGTACTAACCGCCGCCTGCACCTTCAATTCTAGTCCGGCACGGCGCAAGCGGGAAGCAGATTCCTCGCGCGATAAAACCGCGCTCGGAATGACAACGCTTTGATTCTCACACGCGAAGAAAAGGCACGGCCGAAGCCGTGCCTTTCATTGTCTTCCATTCGTTTCAGTGGCTCCGTGCCTCTGTGGTGAAAACCGGACGGCCGAAGGCGGCCGTCGCCACAGGAGCAGTGTTAGTCCCGTACTCCATCCATGAACGCGCGCAGCTTTCGCGAGCGCGATGGATGGCGCAACTTCCGCAGTGCCTTGGCTTCGATCTGGCGGATGCGTTCGCGGGTGACCGCGAAGCTCTGTCCGACCTCTTCCAGCGTGTGTTCTGAACCGTCTTCGAGGCCGAAGCGCATCTTGATGACTTTCTCTTCGCGCGGGGTCAGCGTCCGCAGGACCTGTCCGGTCTGGTCCTTCAGGTTCACGTTGATCACCGCTTCCGCCGGTGAAACCACCGCGCGGTCTTCGATGAAGTCGCCCAAATGCGAGTCTTCCTCTTCGCCGATCGGAGTTTCGAGCGAGATTGGTTCCTGTGCGATCTTGAGCACCTTGCGCACTTTCGCGACTGGAATATCCATGCGCTTGGCGATCTCTTCCGACGTAGGCTCGCGTCCCAGTTCCTGCACCAGCTGCCGCGAGGTGCGGATCAGCTTGTTGATCGTTTCGATCATGTGTACCGGGATGCGGATCGTACGCGCCTGGTCGGCAATCGCGCGGGTAATGGCCTGCCGAATCCACCACGTGGCGTACGTCGAAAACTTGTAGCCACGGCGGTATTCGAATTTGTCGACGGCCTTCATCAGTCCGATGTTGCCTTCCTGAATCAGGTCGAGGAACTGCAGTCCACGGTTCGTGTATTTTTTGGCGATCGAAACGACGAGTCGCAGGTTGGCCTCGATCAGCTCACGCTTGGCCTGCTCCGCGTCCATGTCGCCCTGTATGATCTCGCGCTGCGTGCGCTTGAGTTCCGGGAACGACACTCCGGTTTCGAGTTCCAGCTTTTCGACTTCGCCGCGAATCGCGCGCGACTGCCGGCGATATTCCTTCTTCTGCTCTTCGCTGCGGGTGGCTTCCGACTTGCGCTCGAGGTTCGTCGCCTGACGGTCGAGCGAGCGCATACCGTCGACGGTCTTGTTGAGCCGCTCGATCAGCCGCTTGCGCTCGGCGTTAGTGAATCCGAGCTTGCGAACCGCGATCGAAGTAGCGACAATCGCGCGCGCCAGCTTGCGCCGGGTACGGCGATGATCGCGCGGATTCTTCTTCTGTGAAACTTCCTTGAACTTCTCCTCGAGCACCCCGGCCTTTTTGTACAGCTTGGCCATGTCGTCGATCTTGCCGGTGAACTCGTTGAGGCGGTTCTGCAGGATCTCGTCGGTGATCTCTTCTTCGTCGAAGGTGACCACTTCCTTGATCGAGCGGACGTTTTTCTTGAGGTCTTCGCCCAGGGTCAGCAGCTCGCGGATCACGATGGGTGAACGCGAAAGCGCCTTGAGCACGCGAATTTGTCCGCGCTCGATGCGCTTGGCGATTTCCACTTCACCTTCGCGCGTGAGCAGCGGAACAGTTCCCATCTCGCGCAGGTACATGCGGACGGGATCGTTGGTTTTTTCGAGCGCGCCGGGGGTGAGGTCGAGTTCGACGTCCTCCCCTTCTTCCAGTTCTTCGAAGCCCTTCTTATCGAGTCCCGCGGAAGGCAACTTGGGGCCTTCGAGAACATCGATGCCTTGCGTTCCAATTGTAGTCAGCAGATCGTCGAGGTCTTCGGGACTGTGCACGTCATGCGGTATGAGGTCATTGACCTGGTCATACGTGAGATATCCCTTCTCTTTTCCTGTGTCGATCAGCTTTTTGATATCGTCGAACTTATCGTCTAGAGCCAAAAGGTGTCCTCTGAAAACTCAATTTCACTCACGCTGGGTGCGTGTGGTACATTCCGGATAGGTGGGAATTTGGGTCCAGCGGGATTGTGCCAGCTGGCACAAACTTACAGAGTTTAGCACCTCTGGTGCCCCCTGTCTATCGAGCGCCCTCGCTATTCCCTCTCTCCGCGCCTATCCGCAATTCTCTTAAATACTTAGATGGCAGCGGAAGCTGTTTTGTTTCAAGCAGTTTTCGGGTCTCAAGACCTCGCTACGATGCCTTTTTGCCCTCTTCTGGCTGGCTGGGGCCGCGCAGAGCGCGGCTGATGCGCTCCAGTTCAGCCAAAAGCTGGCGCAGACGGTCTTTATCGGCTGCTAAACCCGGCTTCTTGAGCTCGCGCTGAACCTCTTCCTGGCGGCGGCGCAGGTGGACGCGGCGCAGGGCGCGGACGGCGGCCTCCAGCACTTCGGCGGTGAGTTCCTCTTCTTCCTTCAGCAAGATAGAGGCCAGCAGGCGGCGATCAGACTCGGAGGACGGGATCTCGAGGATGTTGGGTACCTCGGGACTGGCGTTGAGCAGGCATTCGGCGAGTGCTTCGGTTGCCAGACCGAGGTGCAAGCCTTCATTCAGCAGGACGAACTGGGCCTGGCGGGCGGGATCGAATTCCTCTTCGGCGCCGTCGCGCGTGGAAACATGCTCGGCTGCGGTCTGAATCTGCCGAGCCGAGGCCAAGGCGCGGATTAAAACCTTCTCGGCCTCCGTCACCTGAGCTTCGGCAGGAGCCTTCACCGCGGATGCGGAGCGAGTACTGGCGGCGTGACGGAGCTCCTGGCGCAGGACGGCAGAGTCGACCTGGAGTTTCTGCGCGATCTCTTGCGCAAGTTCATCGCGCATGATGCGGCTGGGGACGCGCTGGATGTGCGGCAGGAGATAGTTCACCGCTTTGTGTTTGCCTTCGGCGCTACGGATGGGGAACTGCGTGCGCGCGCGCTCGATCAGGTAGTCAAAATATTTCTGCGAGTGGCGCAGGGCCTCGCCGTAGGCGTCCTTGCCCTTGCGGCGGATGTAGAGGTCGGGGTCGAATCCCTGCTCGAGGGTGAGGACTTTGATCTGGAATTCTTCTTCGATGAGCAGGCCCAGGGTACGCTCGGTGGCCTTTGCACCGGCGGTGTCGGGATCGAAGTTCACGACAACATTCTTGCTGAAGCGGCCGAGCAGCTTGGCTTGCAGCTCGGTGAAGGCGGTGCCGGAGCTGGCGATCACGTTCTGGAATCCGGCGGCGAAAACGGAGATGCAATCCATCTGGCCTTCGACGAGGATGGCGTAATCGAACTTCTTGATCCATTCCTTGGCGAGGTCGAGATTGAAGAGCACTTTGCTCTTCGAGTAGATCGGCGTCTCGGGGGAGTTCAGATATTTTGGTCCGGACTTCTCGTCGGTGGAGAGAGTGCGACCGGTGAACGCGATGACTTTGCCCGCTTCGCTGGCGATGGGGAACATGACGCGGTTGCGGAATTTGGAGTACATCGCGGCGAGCTTCGAGCCTCGAGCTTCGAGCTCCGCGCCACCACCACCCTCGTCATCCTGCTGGGTTTGGGTGCTCAAAGCTCGTAACTCGGGGCTCGCAGTTTCCTTCCACGAAAACAAACCGCTTTCGCGCAGGACTTCTTCGCTGAATTCGTTCTTCAGGCGGTCGCGGAGGAGGAAGCCGGAATCGGGGGCGTAGCCGATGCGGAACTTCGCAATCATCTCGTCGTTCAGGCCGCGGCCGAGCAGATACTCGCGGGTGCGGGCGCCTTCGGGACGGCGCAGGCATTCCTGGAAAAAAAAGACGGCCCGCTCGTGAACATCGAGCAACTGCCCGCGCAAGCGAGCTTCCTTGGCTTCGCCGGGGGTGGAATAGCTGGCCTTGGGTAGCGGGATGCCCAGCTTTTGTGCAACCAGGCGGACGGATTCCGGGAAGGTGATGTTCTCGATCTTCTGAACGAAGCTGAAGACGTCCCCGGAGACGCCGCAGCCGAAGCAGTGATAGAACTGGCGCGTGGCGTGAACGGAAAACGACGCTGTCTTCTCGCCATGAAACGGACACAACCCGGAATAATTCTGCGCGCCGGCCTTCTTCAGCTTGACGTAGTCGCCGATGATGCGGACGATATCCGCCTGCTGCTTGACGGTATACGCGAAATCGCCCGGGTTCGCCATTTACAGACAGAACTCTCCGTTGAAATTGTCAGCTAGAAAGCCGCTGAATTGAATATAGTGGACGTCAAATGCTGTGGAGAAGCTGTGGGAAACGAGGGTTATCGGTTGAGTGCTATGGAAAAGCAGCCACGGGGTGCAACTCGCGATGCCCATTGGTCTCAATCGGGATAGGGCATTCCCGGCCTAACAATGCGAATCAGATGATCGTGGAAGATTCCCAGGCCATCGGCCAGTCTGACTTCAGGCATGTGGCAACTTGCGCAATTACTCTTCTGCACTGGACACGCTTTGGCGGTCGTATGATTCTTCGCGGCAGGGGCTGCACCCTTAAGCGCGTGACACGTCAGACACTTTACGTCATAGGCCGCAATATCAGTGACTAAGTCCTTATGGGGATCGTGGCAGGCGATACAACTGATGCGCGGATCGGTTCCGCTGAAGCATTTGCTGTTAGCCAGCCGGTAAGGCTGGAAGCGCACGTTGAGTTCGCCACGCCAAGGGCCGCGAACCACGGTCTCCCAACTGCGATGGCATTGTCCACAGAAATCAGAAAGGTCTTCAGAGGTGAGCTTTCGCAGATCAGGCGGAGCCATTTCCATGGCGTTGCCCTGAACGGCCGAAGCCATGTGCGAAATTGCCCCTGTGTGACAGTGCTCGCATGTGACACCGGGCTGAAGGGAGCCGAGAGTCAACAGGTGTCCATCCCTGACCGCGCCGGTGGAATGGCAGCCAAAGCAGGCTACCGGTTCTTTGGGGGGAAGCCTTCTCCCCACCGCTTCGTTAAGATTTTTCGGAGTAGTATCCGTATCGCCGATCGTGATGCCGAGTCCGTCAACGGACGGGTAGTAACTGACGAAGCTTTCATAGTAGACGCCGTCGCGCTCAAACACCCAGGTCTGCGCGCCATTGCCAAAACTCCAGCGGACCGGGAGGGTCATAGTTTGAGTTCCGTCGCTCACGGAATAAGTGCTTTGACCATCCTTGGTCTCTACAACGTAGGTATAGCCAAATTTCTGAAATGTAAGTCTTGGGTGGGAATTCAGTATTGCGTTGGCGCCCGGCAGTTGCAGTGCGCGTCCCATGGCCGTAAGTGGTTGCGTTTGCGTTTGGGAGGAATGGCAACGTGCACAGGCGAGTGCAGGGTCCTGCACCTGTTTTTGCCCTGCAAACGCGTCGTTTGCGGCGAGCAAGAAGGCCAGAGTTGCCGTGAATTGACTAAGGATGCGCAAAGCCGGTAGCACCATTCTGAGTCATCTGGAGGCACAACCTTCGTTCCCGTCGAGCATCCTTATCGCGCCCGGACTTCGAGTACGCCTTTGCCAGTGCGATGTGAATCTCAAGGTTATCCGACTGCAGCTTCAGTCCCCGCTCTAAATGTTCGATGCCGCCGGCAATATTGCCGGTGTCCAACAGTGCTCGACCGAGTACAAGTTGCGAAGCAGCCCGTTCAGGATCTTCTTGCGCAATGCGCTTGGCATACGGCAGAGCTTCGTCCGACCGGTGCTGCATCAGTAGCGACCAAGCGAGCATAACGAGCGCACTCGTATTATCAGGCGCGATTTCCAACTCCTTTTTGTATTGAGGCGCGGCGGCCTCTGGACCGAATGCCGACAGCAAATTTCCATAGTGAAAGTGTGCATTTCGCGCGGTGGGGAAACGCTGGAACAAATCATCGAACGCCTGCTGCGCAGCTGTTTGATCTCCTTCCATGAATTTGAACGTCGCTTCGCCCACGGCTGTCACAAGCGGGTGCTGATCCGCACTTGCATCTTTGGGAAGGAGCGGAATGCGTAGACCCGCGAGTCCAATCGCTACGAGCAACTCAGGACTGGAGAGCTTGTGTTCTGCAAAGGGCGCATAAGCTTTCAACGCGTCTGAAAACCTTCCCAACCGCGTCAGCAGCATGGCTTCGTGATAACGCAGGATCTGTTCGTTGTGGGCATCATTGACGGCGCCTTTGGCAACGCCATTCCGTACGTCCGAGAGCGATTGGGTATAATCTCCCGTTTCAAATTCGCACAGTCCGCGCAGAGCCAGTGCCCGCGCCGATTTCGGATTCAGAGTGAGGAGGTGTGAGAAAGCGTCGATCGCGGACGGAAACGCTCCGGATCCATATTGCTGCAATCCGAGAAACCACCAACCCTCCTCCCATTTAGGGTCGAGTTGCAGGGCTTGTGTGTAAAGTTCGATGGACCGCGGAACATCATCGACATCGCGGGCCGCAGCTGCCTGCGCGGCGACCTCCTCGAAACTCGACGCGGCATCCTGGGCGGCGAGATGGTCGAATGGAAAGATGGCAAGAAGCAGAAGTGAGGACACACATGCCTGAATCCTGCGCTTACGGGTGTGGTGGAAGGGTTGCATCACAGCGGCAACGGCAATATTAACACTCACATTTATGGCCTGGGTTGGCTCGTTGAAGCGCCGCGGCGGACTTAGCGCTTCGCATCATCGAGGCACGCGACCACCCGACAGGAAGGAGGCTTGTTCTCAGCATCGCTGGATTTCTAGCAATACGCTGCATTGCCTCAGTACATTCCGAACCGGTACTTCCTGACGGCGTTCGTTGTCAATGAAGTGTGTACTTGAGCAGAAGTTCTCAGGAGGCTTGTAAAAGGTGCGTGAGAAGGCGTGTCGTCCCTTGGATGAAAAGACGGAGAACGAGAAGTATCAAAGAAAAGAAAGATCGGGGGGAGTGGGCGGAGTCGGTGTTCATTGCGCGGGCCAGCGAGCATGGATTGCCGGTGAGCAAGCCTTGGGGAGACTCGAACAGTTTTGATTGCGTGGTGGGGCGTCCGGGAAAGTTTGTGGCGGTGCAGGTGAAGTGTACCGTCGCGAAGCTGTGTGCACCAAGAGCAGCGAAGTATGAAGGGTATCGAGAGGCGTGGCAGTTGTTGCGGGAGGCGTCGGAGGGTGTGGGGGGTGTGGCGGTGGAAGAGCTTGCGGTGGAGACTCCGCTGGGTCCGGGGCTGGCGCGGATGCAGGCAGCGATGAATTATTTAAAGCATTATCTGGAGCGGGGGTGGGGTGCATACGGGGAAGCCGGTGGACGAGAGGTAGATTCGAACCGGTTTTCTAGGTCTTTCGGCGTCCGATACCGACATTCTTTGTCATTCCGAAACGGCGTAGCCGCTGAGAAGTCTGCTGTTCGCCCGCAGCGCCTCGGTACCGGCCAGGAGCAAATTCCTCCCTTCGGTCGGAATGACAGGAGCGCCTCGGAGCGACAGAGCCTACAGCATTCTTAGGCCATCATTCATGCATCCTCATCATTCGTATCTGAGCGCGACCATGGGATCTACCTTCGTGGCACGCCGTGCGGGAATATAGCACGCCAGCAGCGCTGTCGGCGATCAGGAGCGCGATTACTGCGGCGAATGTCAGCGGATCGGTGGCGGTGACCCCGAACAGCAGCGATGAGAGCGTTCGCGTCAACGCTAGAGATCCGACTAGGCCGATCGCGACGCCGATTACGATTGTGCGCATGCCTTGGCTCACGATCATTGTCAGCACATCTCGAGAACGCGCCCCTAGCGCTATCCGCACTCCGATCTCTCGCGTGCGGCGGCCGACGGAGTAGGCCATCACGCCGAAGACGCCAGCGGTTGCGAGCAGCAGCGCAACGATTCCAAAAAAGCCGATCAGGATCAGGTTGAAGCGGCGCGAGCCTAGCGACGCGGAATAG